>WNGA01003068.1_pt1 | contig 26386 bp, 26 predicted proteins | sample 5400061 | NCBI WGS metagenome assembly WNGA01 (sample SAMN13153366, study PRJNA577476) | soil metagenome | isolation source: 100 cm soil or saprolite under grassland replicate 2 | place: USA:California | collected 2016-06-15 | reverse complement strand
AATGAGGGCAGCGAAAACCTCGAGATATGGTCCGCCTATTTCGACGTCCCACCCGGCGCGCCGTTCCGGATAGACGCCCCCAGCCCTGGGAACTGCGCCTTCTAGTCCCGACCCACCGGTTCGGACAGGTTCGCGTTCACGTCGGAGGGCAGCCCAACACGTCCGAGACGCGACAGGTGAGTCCGGTCTCGGACTTGTTCGGTAAGCGGGGTCGCTGACCCGCGGCTGCGAGATCAACAACTCGGTCGGCGCGGAGAATGACACGCGGGCGTCGCTCTCTTGGGACGGCACGATGATGGTCTTTGGCTCGACCTATCGGCAGCTTCGGGCAGCCGTAGCACTACTCGGATTTCATCCCGCGAAGAAGGAGAGTCGCAGTCGAGGAGATTTCAATGGGGCAGATAGAGTGCGGGTTCGATAAGCACTAAGCCCCAAGAAGCGCACAACGCATTTTTTTGCGTGCCTGTAAACATAAGAAAAGGCGACACTTGCGAGTGTCGCCTCTATCACTGAGCCAAGCGGGCGTAAATCTTTACTATCAATGAGTTGCGCGAATTATTGGACCACGGAATTGCTGCGAATTCACCGGCGAACGTCGGCATCTTATACGATCCCTGCCCGCTTGCGCCAGTGGTAGGGGCATTACCTCAATTTTGGCTTTTCACCCCTTTTGCGTTCGCACCCAAAGGAGCCGAGCGCGTCGCCGGCTGAATGCGGATGGGGTCATGTGTCGAGAAAGGCTTCGGCGCTTAGCATTGCTTACCCCCAGACAGAGTACAAATACGCCACATACGAAAGCAGTAAAAAGCGCATATCAGACTGAGAGCCATTAATAAACTCCGTGGTCTAGATAGCTCTTGGGCGTCTGGGAACTGCTAACCCATTCCTTTTGACGACACCCCTCACTGTTGCCTGTGCCCTTTCGAAAGAGTATTTTGAATCTGGCAAGTTTGCGATGACAGTCATATGGTTGAGACAAATGATCGTCTCATTCGATCGTCGAATCCGCCAGGCGCGGATGATTGCCAAAGCGCTCAAATCGCGCCAGCATCCAGTCGAAGCGCAGATTATTCCCGTACGTCGCTGCAATCTCTCCTGCACTTACTGCAACGAATTCGATAGCTCCTCCCCACCGGTTCCAACGGAAGAGATACTTCACCCGGTTCCAACGGAAGAGATACTTCACCGAATCGACCTGCTGGCAGCATTAGGCACGGCGGTCATTACGATTAGTGGCGGGGAACCACTGCTGCATCCCGAACTCGATGAGATCATCAGAAGGATTCGCGGTCACGGAATGCTCGCCGGGCTAATTACCAACGGATACCTGCTAACACCCGAACGAATCGAGCGTTTGAACCGCGCCGGACTCGATCACCTTCAGATCAGCGTCGACAACGTATTACCGGATGACGTATCAAAGAAGAGTCTCAAGGTAGTAAATAAGAAGCTTCGCTCTCTTGCCAAATACGCGGAGTTTGACGTGAACGTTAATTCTGTAGTCGGCAGCTCGATTCGCAACTCCGCAGATGCTCTTGTAATCTCTCGCCGCGCGTCGGATCTTGGTTTCTCAAGCACTGTTGGTCTCATCCATAATGTTTCCGGCCGGCTTGAGCCCTTGAGTGAGGAGCAACGAAGTACCTACGAACAGATACAGAGATTGAAAACGCCGTTCCACACTTCGGCGCTCTACAACCGCTTCCATGAGAACCTTGCTCGTGGCTTACCCAACGACTGGCACTGTAGAGCTGGAAGCCGTTATCTCTACATCTGCGAGGACGGGCTTGTGCACTACTGCTCGCAGCAACGGGGCTATCCCGGCATTCCGCTCGAAAAGTACACGCGAGAGCATCTCAAACGGGAATACCACACTGTGAAACGGTGCGCACCTTATTGCACCATTTCTTGTGTTCAGCGGATCTCGATGATCGATGAGTTGCGTGAGAAGCCACTCGAAGCGATCACGCGATTCTTTCCTTCGAAAGAGCATGATGATATGCCAGTGGCCGTTCGGATTCTCACCTGGCTTTTCTTACCAACGAAACAGGGCGGACGACGTTTCTTTAGAAGCGCCGCGCTCCGCCTCTTAGGCGTGAGGTAAATGTCGATCTGCTGTTAAGTAAACAATCTTTCCAGCGAATACACCGCAACGGCTAGCGCAACCCCAAGAACTACGTCCACTGCATAGTGATAACGGCCGGTCACAGCACCGAGTGCAATCCCAATCGACACCAACAGGAACACGAAGCCAACACCAGGCAGATGACGCAGCAGCACGAGTGAACCTCCGAATGTCGCGGTAACGTGCCCGCTGGGAAACGTGTTGAAGCGCGTGGTGACGCGGCGAACGATCCAGAGGTTAAGTGTGCGAATCTTGCTGGGAACTGCGTGGATTGGATCTGTTTCGAGTAGGCGTGGAGGTAACGTCTGAACGAAAGCGGTAAAGACATAGCACGGATATGTGGCGGATAACACTACCAACCAATATTCGGCCGCATAGCGTCGCATGTGAGCAAGGTAGAGGACGCCGAGCCCCAAAGGAACCAGCGGATAACATGAGAAGTATGCCAGTTCGAGACATTTGAAAATCCACCTATAACTCCGTTGCGTCGTCAGCCTCTGCATCCAGTTCCCGAGAAACCTGTTGTCGAGCTTCTGGAGCGTTCTCTGAAATCTGTCATTCAGTGTGGCTGCGAAGCAGCCAGCTTGCCAATACATCACTGGGATCAGCGCCGCAGGTAACCAGTCATGGACCACCGATACCGAGGCCGATGCCAAGAAGCGATCTGCAAAATCTGCTACGACAATTAGAATGATCCCTATTGCTCCAATGACGGCAATCGCTATGCGGGCACGCACCGTCAGCGGTCGCAGCCATGACACCACCATAAAGAAAGAAAAGAAGACCAGATTTATCCATTCGGCTGTGGGCATCTTGAACGCCGATTTTCGCGGCTTTCTCCCAAAGGCCTTATAACGAGTTAGGCACTTTCTTCTAGAAGGTCCACCGTAGCATTAGCCCGTAACTTCGTGTACTCCTGTTGTAAGCCGGCGCGATGAATGGGAAGAGATTTGAAGCGTCCATGGCCACCCTCCGCGCGTGGTACGAGCAGGCGCTGGCCCACGGAGAAGCGACTGTAATTCAAGGAATCCTCGAAGAAAGCAATGAACAAACTATAACTGCAACTTCAAAGACTTTTGCATGGTGCGTGGCCCACCGACTTGATAGATGCAGTTCAAGCCGACACTGCCGACGTTGCTTGCCAGACTTCTCCCCGAACATCCTAATCCCACTTCATTCGTCTAGAAGCGGCGCAGCAGGTATATATCGGTAGGGCATGGCTACGAACTTGGACGAAGACTAGATGCCTGACAAGATTATCTCGTCCTTCAGACATCGGTCAGATTGTTCGGGTCGTAAATGAAAGCGAGGCGCGGTCGGGGAAATGCCTGACGGCAAGTCCCCAAGGACCTTTGCCTCGCTACCTCCAATCCCGATTTGCGGCCGAGTCTGGGCTCATGAATCATAGTGTTCTCATGTTTGAAGGTCAAAGCCCTTATCGTGTTTGCGATCGTTCTAAGCGAAGCTAATCCGTAGGGTACATGCCACTCTCATGCTTCCTACTAAGAACGAATCGCCAGTCGGAATACAGGGCCATCAACGTCGCTTGAGATCGCAGCTTCACCAACACTCAATCACGTAATCTGCAATAACCTCAGATTTTGTAAATTTCTTCGGCTCCGCCTTGGGGTTCCTTTGGCACTGGACTATTGTCATTCGCTTCTCAGTAGGGTTTGACCCGAGATAAAGAAGCGAAGCAATTAGCTGCCGAGTGCCGGGGCTTGGAGAAAGTTTAATTTCAACTGGGCATACTAAAAAATAGTACACGCAGCTGTTAGAAATTAGGACCATCCTCGCTCAGATGGCACAGCTTATGCGGTCATAAGCTTTGCTACAGAGATTGTGTAGCAAAAGAAGTCATGCGCTGAAGAGGTGCGGATAAGGTAAAGAGAAACTTTAGATGCTCTTGATCGAAACCGACGAGGAGCGAAGTATGCCAAGTCGCAGTAATCGTCTACTAGCGTTCATTGCCTTTAGCGCAATAGTCTGGCTTGGTACAAACATAACCTTGGCCCAAAATTCAGTCTCGGAGTTTCACAATATCCTTCATGAAAAGGCAGCTTTCAATGAGACCGATTTCGCTGCACTGGGGCAGGGCCAGGCCGTTGTACGACTTTTGCCTGTAAGGGATAAAAGAGAAGTGGCAGTGTGTGGACTGGTCAAGCTTCAAGTGGCCGCTGATGTATTTCTCAAATCTTTTCGGGAGAGCATGACACAGAAGAGCAATCCCGCAATCCTTGAGATCGGTAGATTCAATGATACGCCAACTGCTAATGACTTGCAGACGCTTACCATTGAAGATCGTGATCTCGAAGATTTGAAAGAATGTGTCGTCGGAGATTGCAAGCTGAAACTGTCGGCAATGATGATTGAGCGTCTTCGCAAAGAGATAGATTGGGAAGGGCCGGACTATCGGATTCAAGCAACTCAACTTCTCAAACAAATACTTCTGGATTACGTGCGTGATTACCTGGCGCGAGGAGACGCCGCACTTATTGAATACAATGATAAATCGAAAGAGGTTCGTCTGGCTGAAGAGCAGCGAGCCCTTATGGCCGGGTCAACTTACATTAACAATGTTCTCCCTGAGTTTCGGCAGCATCTGAGGGGCTCTAGAAAATCAGAGTTATCCATAGTTGAGAGTGCAATCGTATGGTCGAAGATCAAGTTTGGTTTAAAGCCAGTTATTGCCATCAATCACATCACGGTCTACGAGCGTGAGCAGGAAACAGGCCCACAAGTAGTGGTTACCTCGAAGCAAATCTACGCTAACCATTACTTTGATTCTTCACTAGCGTTGACGGCATTCGTAAATATTGCTGATGCGAGTCCCGGATCTTATCTATTCTACGAGAATCGCTCGAGGGCTGATGGACTAGGCGGCATCTTCAGCAAGATGAAGCGCGGCATTGTCGAGGACAAAGCCATTGATGGTTTGAAGAATATTCTTGAAAGTTCAAAAGCAAACCTCAACGCGGAGACTCTCAGTCAAATTGAGTCTGCCTCGCCTGCCGATAGCGAACGTAGCTGGCGAGGATGGAAGATCCGTCGTGTTCACGTGTTCTTGTCGTTCTTATTAATCACTACACTCGTTGGGTTGTTCACCCTGGGTAGTTACAACTGGAAAAGCAGCCCCAGCGGAGGAGCGCCCCACTGACATTCACGATCGGTAGATTTATCAAAATTCGAATTGCAATTTCATGGGTATAGCATAACAACAGATCCATCTTCCCGCTGCGGTGCAATGCTACTGCGAAGCAGCCATTTGGCAGCAGCGATAAACATCTGTTGTCATAGTCGCATCACGGACGGCCTAATCTCACCAAGGTGCTTACTTTAAGGCTTTCCTGAGAGCTTTTCGAGCCGCATGATATCCGCACATCCCGTGAACTCCACCGCCGGGAGGAGTTGACGACGAGCAGATGTACAGCCATTTCACCGGAGTAGAATAGGTTCGAATTGTGGGGCGCGTGAAAGTTGTCTCAGATCCTGGAGACCGCCGTTAATATCGCCGCCGATGAGATTGGCGTTGTGCTTCTCGAGCTTAGCCGGAGACATTACAGTTTTTGCAAGTATTTGGTCGCGAAAGCCGGGTGCAAAACGCTCTATCTAATTTTCAATACGTTCTGTCGCATCGAAAGTTGAGCCATTTGGAACATGACAATAAGCCCAGAGGGTATGTTGTCCCTGTGGCGCACGAGTGAGATCAAAGAGCGACGGTTGACAAACGATGACGAAAGGTCTGTCAGCATGGTTGGCCGCGCCAAGGTGCAGATTGAGACGCTGAGATTTCTTCAAACGATCCGCCCAGATGAACCGTCGCAGCATGAAAGTATTCTGTAGCTTTCCACGGAACCGGGCCTTTAAGCGCCCAATCGATTTTGAAAGCTCCTGGCCCATATCGATATCGTTGCAGTGACATAGCTTTAACCCTTTGGATTTTTAGCAATGCTGCTTCACATAGTGGCCGAGCCTTGAGCGAACAAACTTTCCACACTCGAGGCGTCAGGATTAGGACGCGTGTCTTCGCCATCAGTCTCGCGACCATCATCTAATCTGGCCAGGCGCTTGAATTCAGTGTTCGTTATCCCTCGCGTTAGAAGCAGAAGACCGGCCGCCCCCAATCCCGCGCCTAATGCATCTCGCCGCGTGCCGCCATAGACGGCAAGCGACGCCCCTGCTACACCCGCAAGCAAGCGAGCAGCCGGCGACCAATTCTCTTGGAGGAACTCGAATTGATAACCCTGCCGCTCGCGCCCTCCCTGAAGCGCCGGGTGATTGCCAGCTTCTTTGTGAACCTCAAGGTTGTTAGCAACCCCGTTGACTCCCTGAATCTGTTTTACACAAGTCAAGAGGTTATCGACTTCTGCCTCGAGTATTGGGCCGCTGAGGGAGACGTTGCCATTTTCCGAAGCCACTTCAATAGCGCCTGGATGCGAGACTATTCTGCCGAGCTTGGAGCGCACGCGATCAACGAGTACCGCGTCGTCAGTTTCAGCCGAACTAAGTCTTGATTGAATGTTTGCCGCAATCCCCTGTGCACGGTTGCTAAAGTCACGAGCGGTAATCTCAATTCCTTCACCAGCCTTCCTGGTTGCGGACGCGAGCTTATCTCGCAAAAGCGCGCGTCGTCTTTTTCCTCGGTCCGGGTCAAGCAGATACATCAATCCGGTTCCAATTCCCAATCCTGCGCCAAACGCCAGTCCTTTGTTCATGGCTTTACCCTCTTTCTTCTTTGAACAACCGAGCAGAACTCATCTGTTTCTATCTTTAAACAGGCAGTATGCGGATTCTTGTCGCAATCGAAATGCCAACTGAGCAGTATTTCGGTAGCGAATCTTATACATGGACCAGGCAATGCAAATGCAAGCGATGGAGATATGACAGCCGGCATGCATCTTGCCTTTTCACAACCATGAAACGGCCTTTGATCAGGCAAAGAAAAAATCAGGGGATAGTTGACGAGCGTGCGGCGCGACCTTTCGGGTCGCTCGCTCATAACTAAGCTCTATATCTCGCTGTGTGTTACTGGTACGGAAATAAATAGCGATGTTCCGATTTCATGCGACTACTAGCGAGCGACTTGTAAGAATACCTTTGAACGGAAGTTGACAAAGGAAGCTGGCTCGTCATGAGGCTTTACCATCGACTGGGATGAAGGTTGAATGCGTGACATAGGAGACTGCACATGAGCCGTGAGCAAAATATCGATCCACCGCAGCCGGGCGATGAGCCCGAGCTGCCGCCGCCGCCACGTGATCCTATCGAACCGGATCCGATGAACCCAAAGTCTGCACCACTGCCTGACGCGGAACCGGAGCCTGGGGAGCTTCCGAAGGAAGATTGGGAATGGGCTGAGCATGAAGATTGATGAGCGGAGTGCGATCCCACCGATCTCGTGTCCCAAGAATTACTATGCAACGCATAGAAACCCTGGTAATCGTATTCTCACTGCTGTTTGTGCTTGTAGGATGCAGCGTCGCAAAGCGAGCTTCCCGCAGTCCGGAAACGGATGCCTTGTTGCGCGCTGCGAGCGTGGGAAATGCCGACACCGTTAGGACACTATTGGCCTCTCCGAACGTTGACGTTAATGGCATCGATGATCACGGCAATACAGCCTTAATCCAGGCAGCGCGGTTCGGACACGATGAGGTAGTAACAGCGTTGCTCATCGCCAAAGCGGATGTGAAGACAAAGAATGATGAAGGCAAGACGGCTCTGATGCTGGCAGCCGAAGGCGGACATGATGAAACTGTTCGAGCGCTTACACAAGCCGGAGCTGGCCAGTAAACGCATGAGAAATTGAGTGGGCGGATGTTCCGGACGGGACGCAGCATTTCGCGCTGATCTGTGAAGATCCGGACGCCCCGAGCGGAGTGTTTACGCATTGGTTGCTGTATAACCTGCCTGCGGGCAGCCGAGAATTGGGAGAAGATGTTCCCAGGGATGCGGCGCTTTCGATCGGGGCGCGGCAGGGGACTAACAGCTTTGGCGATATAGGTTATGGTGGAGCTTGCCCGCCAGCCGGCAACCGTGAGCATCGTTATGTCTTTAAGCTCTACGCGCTAGATAGTTACTTGGCAGTTCAGCCGAGCGCAAGGAAAGAATGGGCCGATACTTATCTGGAATTTGATGGAGAGATCCATCGAGAGCTATTGGAATTTACGAAATTCTGACGCCACAAAATGCGAGGGTAACTGATCGGACAAGCGAGAGGAGCAAACTATTAATGACGACCCACGAGAAACATGAAGAAAACGTGAGAAAGCTCAGAGAGATGATTAAGGGTATCGAGTTCGCGATGCTGACTACCATCGAGGACGATGGGAGCTTGCGTAGCCGTCCGATGGCGACACAAAGGATTGAGTTCGACGGAGATCTGTACTTCTTCACCAAAGTCAGCGCGCCCAAAGTCGACGAAGTCGTACGTGACCGTAACGTCTGCGTCTCTTATGCCGCCCGGGAAGATCAACGCTATGTCTCAATATCCGGACTGGCACGCCTTCTGTACGACCGCGCAAAGATGGAAGAGCTTTGGTTCCCAGACTTGGAAACATGGTTCCCTGACGGCCTCGAAGATCCAGAGCTGGCGCTGCTCTGGATCAGCGTCACACAAGCCGAGTATTGGGAAGGGCCGTTCGGTACGTTAGTGTACTTGTCGCGGATAAAGAAAATGGCTGCGGGAGCGCGTTTTGAAAGCGACGAGAACGAGAAACTCGAGCTGAAAGGTGAGAGGTGATGTAAATTGTGAAGTTGATAACCGGCACGTTCGTATTGCCTATTTGCTCGTTTTGCCGGACTAGATAGCCAGAGGAATTATAGAATCCAAAAACAAGAAGAGGTAGGTTATGCCGGGAAAAGGTGACGGTGATTTCCTCATCTTCGCTGGCACAGCCAGCGCTGACTTGGCCGCATCTATCGCACGCCATTTCGGCGTTGGGCTCGGCGCATCTTCGGTCGATCATTTTCCCGATGGTGAAGTGTCTGTGAAGCTGGACGAGCCCGTACGAGGGCGCGAGGTTTTCATCGTGCAAGCTACGTCTCCTCCGGTCAATGATCACCTTGTTGAACTGTTAGCATTCGCCGATGCCTGCCGTCGTGCGTCCGCCAAGGGCATCACCGCCATCGTACCCTACTTCGGTTATGCGCGCGCCGACAAGCGGCACGGTCGCCGCGAATCGATCTCTGCGAGTATGGTCGCCGATCTGTTGCAGGCAGTGGGCATTACTCACGTGGTCACAGTTGACGTGCACACGCAGCAACTTGAAGGCTTCTTCCGGATTCCCGTGGACAGCCTGACTGCAGTGCCAATACTTGTGGATGCCTTACGTGACCGGTTGCAGAAAGGAGCCGTCGTGGTTTCGCCAGATGCGGGTCGCGTGCGGATGGCGACTGAATTTGCGCACAGGCTTCAGACTTCAGTGGTCGTCTTGCACAAGAGGCGTGAGAGTGGGACTGAAACGAAGGTCACGCATCTGGTGGGTGAGGTCCGGGGGCGTGCGTGTTTGATTATTGACGACATGATTTCGACCGGCGGCACAATGGCGGAAAGTATTGAAGCATTGCTTAATGCTGATGCATCTCCGGAGATCATCGTTGCAGCAACGCACGGCCTGCTGCTGGACGGGGCGCGCGAGCACCTCTCTCACAAGAGTGTGCGTAAAGTCTTCGTCACTGATACGGTCGCCTCGATAGAAAAAGATTGGCCTCAGTTGCAAATCATCTCGGTTGCACCGTTGATTGCGGGAGCGATCCAGCGATTCATGACCGATGGATCGCTTAGCGACCTGTGCTGAAGGAGTAGGGGATATCCGTTTGGCAACCGATGATAATCCTACTGATGAAGAGGTTCATAACCAGCTGGAACAAACCGCGGGTGCGATGCACGCGCCGCGCGAATGAACCACAATAGAGGACGGGAGGCGATGAAAGTAGCAGAAGTGATGACTCGAAACGTTCAGTCCTGCACGCCCGAAACTAACCTTAGCCGCCGCGGCGATGCAGATGTGGAACGGCGACTGCAGGACACTGCCCGCGTAGCTAAAGAGTCGCATGAAGCTTGAAACAGTGTGAAGAGGTGATAGATATGGGAAAAGGAAAGAAACGAAGCGCGGATGACAAAGTGAGAAATGCCGAAGCTGAGCGGAAACGCGAAAGTGGAATCCCCGGTGGCGGGCAAGGCCGTAAGGATAAGATAGAAAGGTCTGGTGTATATCCAGTCTCTGCTCTGGAAGGAGCTAGCTCGGATGCAATGGTCCATGGTGAAGCTTCATGGGGTCAGGGCGAGCGAGGCGCTGCCGGCTATGAAGACTCTGGCGGTTCTGAGTTGATCTACTTAGGGGAGGAGTTGGGTGTAATTGGCGGCGGCACAGAAGGAGAAAGTGGCGCATATAAGCGAGAGAATGAGTCAAAGGGAGATACGAACATGAAGTGTAAAGAGATAATGACAAAAGACCCCGTCTGCTGTTTACCGGGTGATACAGTTGACCGGGCGGCTCAGTTGATGGATGACGAAAACGTTGGTTCCATTCCTGTAGTAGCGGACCAAAAAACCAAAAGGCTTCTCGGAATTGTTACCGACCGCGATCTGGCGCTAAAAGTGGTCGCCCCGGCACGCCACATTCCATCGGTCACGATCGAGGATGTGATGTCACGCGATCCAGTGACCTGCCATGCGGATGATGATCTGCAGAAAGTGGTAGATGATATGGAAAAGCACCAGGTCCGGCGCATTCCAGTAGTGAACGACAATAACCAGATCATCGGGATCATCGCCCAAGCCGACATCGCAACGCGCGCGAGAGAGCCTGAAACGACTGCTGAGGTAGTTGAGGAGATCTCAAAGTCAGTAGGTGCTTGAAGATTCGGAAGCGTTGTTTGGTTTCGCCTTTCATGCGCCGCAATCATCAAAGGAGTAATCTGGAAGCTCAACAGATTTTGCCTCAAGGCCCGGCTCAACGTCGCGCAGATTGGCAAAGGCAGAGCCTGCGCCCATTCCAAACATCGCGTGCCGAAATTCCGGACGGTTCACAATTGCCGAAGTCTTTGCATCGAGGGGTTGGACAGTCTGTCCGTGCGCACAAAGAATGGCAATGCGCCTGAGCAGCCACCAGCAAAATCGCTCTCAATTTCATAATCACCTGAGAAACCTGGAAAGAGCGGAGTTTTATTGCCTTCTGGAGTCACGTGGTTTGCCAGCGCGCTGCGATTGGTAGTTCGTCACGGTCGACGTCTCGAATCGTGAGTTTTCTGGTTGGGGGCACTTTTCCTTCCTTCCATAGAAAATCGCCCAACAGGCGTTGGGCCTGACTGGTCCAGAAGGAGTTTTCAGCTGACAGTCGCCTTTTTATCATACGCTCCACGTATCCGACTGCTTCTTCGTCAATTTGCACGAGCACCTCATGCTCGCTTCCACCGGGAGTCTTCACTCTGAAGCGGCGCTCGTTGGGTTCTTGTCGGGCACCTTCCAAATCCAGGATCGTGAAACCGTTCATCGTGATGATTTGAATCAGCGGCTCCGCTGAAACCTCTGCCGACGAAGGAGCAGTTGTCGCGGGTACTCGTGGTTGTTTTGAAAGGGCCGCGGCCACTGCATTGCGCAAGATTTCCGGGGTCATGGGCTTGCGCACGAAGTCGGTAGCGCCAAGTTTCATCGCATCGACCGCCAGTTCAATCGAGGCATACGCTGTCGCCATGATGACGCGCGCAGTCGCGTCGCGTTCATTGATTTGGCGCAGCGTTTCGAGGCCGTCCATGCCGGGCATTCTCTGATCCAGCAACACCGCATCCCAGCCTGACCCGTCGCCAAAGGCTTCCAGGCCTCGCTCACCGTCGCCCGCCTCGGCAACTTCGTACCCCGCCGCCTGTAGGGTTAGGCGCGTTACGCGCCGAATGTTTTCTTCGTCGTCGATAATCAAAATGCGCTTGCTCATTTACTAACTTCCTTTCGTGCGCCTTTTCCAGTGCCTCACGTTCAACAGCCTTAAGCGTCAGTCTCCCATTTGCCGGAGCGTGTCCGTCATTCCATAAGAAATCCGTTAAAAACTGTTCAGCCTGTTCTGTCCAGAAGCCTTTTCCAAGAGGCAAGTCATTCGGCACTTTCTCAACTACGGAGACCGCCTCGGGATCAATCTCGACAACAACCTGCTGCTCCCGCCCGTCGAACTTTCTCACGATAAAGCAACGCTCATTCGGTTGTTGCGGCACTACGCCGGCGATGTCTGTGGCGCGCAGGATGGTGAAGCCGTTTAACGTTACGTGAGGGGAGTGTTGGCGCTTACCATCTTCTGCCACATTTGGCGGGGGAAGTTCCTGTGTTTTTGCTAAAGCCGCAGCCAATGCGTTGCGCAGAATCTCCGGCGTCATCGGCTTGCGCACGAAGTCTGTCGCTCCAAGCAACAATCAGCACACGATTAGGCATGGCTCACCCCCTGCCTGGATTCAGACACTGCCGCGAGCGGCAGAGTGAAGGTGAAAGTTGTGCCGCGCCCAACTTCCGATTGCACGCTGATCTGCCCGCCGTGAGCTTCCACAATTGATTTCGAGATCGTCAGTCCTAGTCCCGCCCCTCCGGTAGGTGCGTCAGGAACCTGCACAAACTTATCGAAGATGTGCGGCAGGTATTCGGTTGGTATGCCGCTCCCCGTATCACGGACGGAAACAGAGATATGATTGTCGCGTCGTGCGGCGCTGATTTTGATCTCACCGTTTTTTGTATGTCGCAGAGCGTTGATGACGAGGTTGCTGATTACGCGCTCTATTTGCAACCGGTCAACCAATACCCACGGAAGTTCAACAGGGGCATCAATGTTCAGTTCCAGGCCTTTTGCTTCCACCTGCGGGCGCAACTCCTTGACAGCCGTTGTGAGTAGATCTCTGGCGCTAACGGTGGCGAGCTGCGGCTGACTTTCACCCGCTTCAATCCTGGAAAGATCGAGCACGTCCCGCATCAGTTTATCGAGCCGCTCACAGTCCTGGCGGCAAGCTTGCAGCACTTCGTTTTGGTTATCGGTTAACTCTCCGAGCGCGCCTTCGAGCAGTAAGTGAACACCCATTTGGACGCTGGTCAGCGGCGTACGGAGTTCGTGTGAAGCAGTAGCTATGAACTCTGACTTAATGCGATCAATCTCGCGCAGATGGGTGATGTCCTCGAGAATGGTGACAGCGCCCAGCAAGCGATGGCCCTGGTCGCGCATCGGAGTGGTGCGCAAACGAAACGCCCTTTCTGAACCGTCGACGGCAAGCGGTAAGACCGAGGACATGCCTTCACCAGCCACAGGACGCTGTGACTCCAGAGCTTCCGCAACAGCGCCGGCTATACGTGCATCGCGGGCCACCTCACCCACGTGCCTGCCGGTGTTTTCTTTCTCAGAACCGAATATCTCTTCGGCAGCGGGGTTTAGTTTCGTTACACACCCTTCACCGTCTGTCACAATCACCGGGTCATAGAGCGAATCAATGGCGGCCTCCGTGGTCTGCTGGGCCACCAGGAGTTTGCCCATATCGGAGTTGCGCAGTTGTCGAATGCGCTCGGCCATTCGATTGTATTCGGCAGCCAGCACGCCAACTTCATCACAAGAACTTACCATTACTTTTGCATTGAGATCGCCGCCAGCTATTTTCGCTGTCGTTGCCGTGAGCTGCCGCAGCGGCTCGACTATTCGGTTTGCGAGAAAGAAAGCGAGGAGCAATCCAGCCCCGACTAAGAGACCTGCGATTAACAGCGTGCGGTAGAACCACAGTTGGGCAACGCCGGCGGCGGCCTCTGATTTGGCAAGCATGGCGCGTTGATTGAGTTGCAGCAGGTGTTCACATTCCGCGCGCAATTTATTGAACTGGGGTTCAAGGCGCGTGAAGTACTCGTCGCGCTCAGAGATTCGGGTCGTCCTTACAGCGGTCCCCGCCGCACCGGCAGGCGCATTCAACCTATCGAGGAAGTCGTCGAACATTTGGTAGTAAGCATCGCGGTCACGCTGAATTCTCTGCAGAGCGTCAGGTTCACCGATTTCAGTGATGTTATTTGCTGCCTTCTGAAAATTGGCGTCAAACCGCGCGCGATGCTCACGAAGTTGAGTCATGGCTTTGTCACGCGCACCAAGGAGTGCAAACAGCGCGGCAGAGTCCTGACGCTCAAGACTCTCCTTCATTTCCTGGGCTGCAACCACCGAGTCATAATTGTTGGATATTATGCGGCGAGACACGCCACCCATTTCACGCAGCCGCCAGGCGCTCAATCCGCCGAGCACCACGAGGGCCGCGACGAAGATGAGGTAACTGAATAAAAGTTTGGTTCTTAAATTCATAAAAACAGAAGTCAGGACTCAGGACTCGGGAATCAGGACTCAGAATTCAGACGCCAGAATGGCTCCTGAGTCCTGAGTCCTGACTCCTGAGTCCTGCTTCCGAATTCTGATTTGCTCATTCTGATTCCTGACTTCTGACTTCTGACTTCTGATCCAAAGGCACCACCTGCACGGTCGCATCACGCACTTCGTGGAGAAAACGGTTAATGATTGAGCCATGTAAAAGAATGTCCCAGCGAGAACGCGAAGTTTGGCCGAACACAACCTGCGTGATGCCTTCACGTCTCGCGAAATCGATCAAAGCGTCTGCTACTCGCCGGGATTTCAACTTAACTATCTTTGCCCCCAGCTCTTCCGCAAACCGAATATTTTCCTGAAGCGCGGCGTAGTCGATCGGCTTGATCCGGCCCGGTTCTTCATTAGGCGTTTCCACGTAAACCGCGTACCAGTCACTGGCCAATCGCCCGGCCACCCGGGAACCCACCCTAAGCAGTTTCTTCGCGCTGCCCCGAGATGCCATGGCAACCATTACTTTCTCCGGGATCACGGCGGGCTCCAATCCTTCGCGTTCGCGGTAGTCGTGTGCTTTGGTAGCCTGGTCTGTCGCTACCTGCCTGAGGGCCAGCTCGCGTAAGGCGGAGAGATTTCCCTTGCGGAAGAAATTATTGAGGGCTTGCTCGATCTTTACTACATCGTAAATTTTGCCCTGGCGTAGACGGGTGCGCAGTGTGTCGACGGAGACATCGACATTGACAACCTCGTCTGCGCGTCGCAGAAAATGGTCGGGAACTGTCTCGCGCACCCGCACGCCCGTGGTACGCGTCACTACGTCATTCAGTGATTCGAGGTGCTGAATGTTTACAGCGGTGATTACTGAAATGCCAGCGCCAAGTAGATCCAGCACGTCCTGGTAACGTTTGCGATTCTTTGAGCCGGGAACGTTCGTGTGGGCAAGTTCATCAACGATAGCAATCCCGGGATGTCGAGCAATCACCGCGTCGACGTCCATCTCTTCCAGGGTGACGCCGCGATACTCAATGCGGCGCATCGGCACGCATTCTAGATTGCCGATCATCACCCTGGTGTCTTCGCGGCCATGAGCTTCCACCACCGCAACGACGATGTCGGCACCCTGTTTTTTCAGGAGGTGAGCGTCTTCCAGCATCTGGTAGGTCTTGCCGACGCCGGGCGCCGCGCCGATGTAAACACGTAGCTTCGCCTGCTCGCCTCGGTTGAGCTTGGCGAGAAGAGATTCCGGCGATGGGCGGTTTCCGTTCTGGTCCATAAGAAGTCTGGAGTCGCGAGTCTGCAGTCTGGAGTCAAAAAGAAGGGATCCTTTTGACTATTGACTCCGGACTCCAGACTCACGACTATTTTTTCATAGGCACTGTTCTGTCCAAATCGAGATTAAGCTCCAGCACGTTTACTGTGGGCTCGCCCAGAAAACCAAATTGTCTGCCTTCAGTATGCGCGGCGACTATTCGCCGCAGTTCGTCCTCACTGACGCCGCGCTCGCGAGCAACGCGAATCACCTGGAACTCAGCGGCGGCGGGAGAGATGTGCGGGTCAAGGCCCGAGCCGGAGGTTGTCACCAGATCAATAGGAACTGGCTTACCTGGATTCTCAGCTTTCAGCCTCTCAACATCAGCCTTCACGCGATCAATCAGCTTCTGATTAGTTGGCCCAAGATTAGAGCCCGAAGAAGCTCCAGCGTCATAGCCGGGTGCGCCTGCCGCGCTAGGTCGCGAATAAAAGTAGCCGGCTGAAGAAAACGGCTGACCTATGATTCGCGAACCAACTATGGTGCCGTCGCTCGCCCGTATGAGTTGGCCGTTGGCTTTGTCTGGAAAGATGACTTGCGCGAGTCCGGTCACGACCAACGGATAAATCAGGCCGAACAGGATGGTCGTCACAATCGTCATTAGAATTGCCGTCAATAAGTTTTTCAATTAGCCTCCTCTTGAATGTCTCCTCAATCCGAGCGGGGGCAAGCCACCCTTCCCGACCTGGAGACTCTTAACATTGCTCTTGATCTCATCCTTGAAGGCCTCTCAGTGTCGGGCCACCAGGCCGGTAAGAGTGGCTCCAGGTCAGGAAGGTGGGCTTGCCCCCGCTAACGTTTGGAGATTTTCAACAGCCGAGTTTTGACTCAACTTCAAACCGTACCTCTCTCTGCCTCATGCCAATCCGATCGCATGAACAATGACGTCAATAATCTTGATTCCGATAAAGGGCACAACAATTCCACCTAAGCCATAGATCAGCAGGTTGCGACGCAACAACGATGCGGCACTCATCGGTCTATACTTCACCCCGCGGAGTGCCAGCGGTATCAACGCGATGATGACCAGCGCGTTGAAAATTACCGCCGAAAGAATCGCCGACTGCGGTGTACGCAGGCCCATGATGTTAAGCGCATTTAACACCGGAAAAGCGGCGGCAAACATCGCGGGAATGATTGCAAAATACTTGGCAACGTCATTTGCGATTGAAAAAGTAGTCAGTGCGCCTCGCGTCATCAACAATTGTTTTCCGATCTCAACGACTTCAATTAGTTTCGTCGGATTCGAATCGAGGTCGACCATATTGCCGGCCTCTTTGGCTGCCTGCGTACCTGTGTTCATCGCTACGCCGACATCAGCCTGCGCGAGCGCAGGGGCATCATTAGTTCCATCGCCAGTCATCGCTACAAGCTTGCCTCCCGCCTGTTCACGTTTGATCAGTGCCATCTTGTCTTCCGGCGTCGCCTCCGCGAGAAAGTCGTCAACGCCGGCCTCACGGGCAATCGTGGCAGCCGTCAAAGGATTGTCACCTGTGATCATGACGGTTCTGATCCCCATTTGCCGCATCTGATTGAAGCGCTCGATCATTCCACCCTTGATGATGTCCTTCAGTTCAATCACACCAAGCGGCAGTCGATCTTCAGCAACGACCAGAGGTGTTCCGCCTTCGCGTGAAATGCGTTCAACGATCGCGCTCAGATCACTTAGCAGGTGGCCGCCGGAAGAACCGAGATATTTCTGGATCGCATCGGCCGCCCCTTTACGAACTTCCCGCTCATCAAAATCTACGCCGGACATCCGCGTCTGTGCGGTAAAGGGAACGAAGGTCGCTTCGTGCGGCGCCAGTTCTCGTCCCCGCAGGCCATACTTCTCTTTTGCCAGCACCACAATCGAACGTCCCTCCGGAGTTTCATCCGCCAGAGAAGACAACTGTGCAGCTTCCGCCAGCTCGGTTTCGTCCACCCCCGGCAACGGAATGAAAGCTGTGGCCTGGCGATTTCCTAAGGTGATGGTTCCGGTCTTATCGAGCAGCAGAGTATTTACGTCGCCCGCCGCCTCCACTGCACGCCCTGACATGGCAAGCACGTTGTGTTGAATCAGGCGGTCCATGCCGGCGATCCCGATGGCTGAAAGCAGGCCGCCAATCGTGGTCGGAATCAAACAGACGAGGAGGGAAATGAGAACGAAGATTGTTTGCGGCGCGCCCGAATAAATAGCGAAAGGCTGCAGGGTAACTACTGCCAGCATAAAGATGATCGTCAGTCCGGCGAGTAGAATGTTGAGCGCAATCTCGTTTGGTGTTTTCTGTCGCTCAGCGCCTTCGACCAGCGCAATCATTCGATCGATGAAGGTTTCGCCAGGATTCGAGGTGATGCGAATTTTGATTTGGTCTGAAAGCACGCGCGTACCGCCAGTGACCGCGGAACGATCACCGCCAGCTTCACGAATTACGGGAGCCGACTCACCGGTGATTGCTGATTCGTCAACCGAGGCTACGCCTTCAACGATCTCGCCGTCGCCGGGTATGAATTCGCCGGCCGAAACAATTACGAGGTCGTCCTTGCGCAGTTGTGGCGCCTGGACATCCTCTGTCTTATTGCCGCTAATGACACGGTGGGCAATAGTTTCGGTCTTGGACTTGCGCAGGTTGTCGGCTTGCGCCTTGCCACGCCCTTCCGCCATTGCTTCAGCGAAGTTTGCAAACAACACGGTGAACCAGAGCCAGAGCGTGATTTGCAACTCAAACCCACTATTCGTCACACCAGGAATGGGCGCAATAAGTCCCCGAATCAGTTGCAGTGTCGTTAAGACGCTGCCAACCTCGACGACGAACATGACCGGATTGCCCATCATCTTGCGTGGATTCAGTTTCCTGAATGAATTGGTAACAGCTCGTTTGACGATCTGCGTGTTCCAGATTGCTTTTTTCTTTGTTTGGCCACTCATCTTATTTTTGCATTCGTCTTTAGCTCTGGACTTTGGACTTTGGTCCTTGGTCTTTGGTCTTTCATCTTTGCGCTCTGTTCGCAGGGTCACTCGAGTTCAAATCGCGAACAAAGACCAAAGTCCAAAGACCCAAGACCGTCTTTCAAAACGTTTTCCCTGCATACATCAACAGGTGCTCAACAATTGGTCCCAAGCTCAATACCGGGAAAAATGTCAAAGCTCCAACAATCAAAATCACACTTACCAACAGTGCGGTGAACAATGGCGTGGTAACCGGAAAAGTTCCGAGCGAAGGCGGCACTGTTTTCTTTCGTGCCAAGCTACCGGCAATGGCCAGTGTGGGAATGATCATCAGAAAGCGACCTACCAACATCGAGATGCCGATCGTGGTGTTGTACCAAAGCGTGTTGGCATTCAGCCCGGCAAATGCTGAACCATTGTTGCCGGTGCCGGAGGTGAAGTCATAAAGAATTTCCGACAAACCATGCGGGCCGCTGTTGTTGAGCGAAGTCAGCCCGAATTTATCCGAGAGCACTGAAATCGCCGTCAGGACCAGGATCGAGAGCGGAAAGATCAGGACGTACAACATGGCCATCTTCACATCGTAGGCTTCGACTTTTTTGCCGAGGTATTCCGGTGTGCGCCCGACCATAAGACCGGCGATGAAGACCGAGAGAATGATCATCACCAACACGCCGTACATTCCCGCTCCGACGCCGCCGAAAATAACTTCGCCCAGCAGGATATTGGTCAGAGGTACCATTCCTCCCAGCGGCGTGTAGGAATCATGCATGCTGTTGACGCTGCCGTTTGAAGCGTCTGTGGTCTCGGTGGCCCAGAGCACGGAGTTCGCTATCCCGTGTCGCACCTCCTTGCCTTCCATGTTGCCTCCCGGCTGCAACGCGGAAGCGGATTGGTCGACATTGGTCGGGAAGATCGGGTTACCTCTGGCTTCCGCCCAATAGGCGACCAGTACGCCAACGAAGAGTAGGAAGAACATCGCCGCAAACACGGCCCAGCCATGTTTTTGTGAATTTGTCATTCGCCCCAATGTGTAGGTGAAGCCGGCAGAAATCGCCAGAATCGCGAACAGCTCCAGGAAGTTGGAAAATGGCGTCGGGTTCTCGAATGGATGGGCGGAATTGACATTAAAAAATCCACCACCATTGGTACCGAGCTGTTTAATGGCAATCTGCGACGCTGCCGGTCCCTGCGCAACCGTTTGTTCTTTTACAGGCTGTGTCTCCTTAACCGCGTTTCCCTGGGCATCAGTGATCACGTTTCCGTCAGCATCCTTCTTATCCACTTCGACGGTGATTGTGGAATCAACTAACTGTGCCGTGTCATAGGGTTTGAAGTTCTGTACGACACCCTGGGAAACCAGCAGTAGTGCCATAACGACGCTCAACGGCAGCAGGATGTAAAGGGCACCGCGCACCATGTCTACCCAGAAGTTGCCGAGCGCTTCGGTTTCGCGTCGCGCAATGCCGCGAATGAAAACGATTGCTAGACCCATGCCGACCGCGGCCGAAGTAAAGTTGTGATAAGCCAGCCCCGCCATCTGCGTCAGGTAGCTCATCGTCGTCTCGCCGCCGTATCCTTGCCAATTTGTATTAGTAGTAAAAGACGCAGCCGTATTAAACGACGAGTGAGTGCTCACTCCTGCCAGTTTCTGCGGATTGAATGGCAGGTAATATTGCAGCCGCTGCAACGCGTAGAGAACGAGCATCGACACCATGCTGTAAAGCAACATCGCAGCGGCGTATTCAGTCCACCGCATTTCGCGTTCTTCGTTGACTCCGGTAAGCCGGTAGATCAGCCGCTCGATCGGCCGCAACACTGGATGAAGAAATGTGCGCTCTCCGTTAAAGATGTGCGTCATGAACACGCCAATCGGCTTCGTCACGGCGAGCAGCAACACAAAGGAAGCAAGAATTTGTAACCAACCATTGAGTGTCATGAAAATCCTTCGAAGACAGAATTCAGAATTCAGAATTCAGAAGTCAGGAGTCAGGAGTCAGGAGTCAGAACAGAGCGCGGCGACCGGGTTCTTTGTTTTCTTCTGTCTCCTGAATTCTCACTTCTGACTCCTGAATTCTCACTTCTGACTCCTGCCTTTCAAAATCTTTCTGGTTTTAAAAGCGCATAAGTCAGATAAACGAGCAGCAGCGCTGATACCACCAGTAACAAAATTGTTTCGAGGCTCATTACCGTTCCCTCACTGTTGTTTCTCGCAAAAGCGCAGGTAGGCCAGCGCGATAAAAAAGAAAACAATTGTGGTAGCGATAAAGATCAGATCCAGCATTGCGGTCTCCTGGCCTTGCACAAGCAATTTAGTCATTTGTCCTTTTCATCGTTTGCGTCCGGCACCAATTTAATTCGCTTGAGACGAGCGGCGCGCTCGTGGCGCAGGCGACGAAGCACTCGCCAGACCATCAGCTGGGCGAGAGAGACAGAACCGAAAAAACTGAGATCTTTCAAGAGAACGATCCAACGCAGCTTGAATCGCGCCGGCGACGTCGTTGCATCAACCTGTTTCTCTTTAGGAGTCAGCATCCCGCTCCTCAATTAGAGTTGTAGCCCAGCTCAAAATAGAAATAGTGGTTGCCATTCGAGGCATTGGCGTTTCCGACGGAATAAGCGGCGTAGCCCGTGAGTTTCTTCGTCAGCTTGTAATATCCCCCCGAGGTCCAATAGCCGTTGGCGTGCTTGCCTGTAAACCAATCCGATGCCACACCAAATTTGTCCGTTACGGACTGTTCGAAAGTGAATTGCCCGACTCCTCTGATGGCATTTGCAGCGACGACATCCCGGCTGAAAACGCCGCCGCCAAAGCCAACGCGCGTCTTGGTCTTAAAAGTCTTCTGCACCATCACGTAAGAGTGAGAGCCGATGTCGTAAGCCTTGTTACGCACCGGAATAAAGAGGTGATTACCGAGAGCGATGGCCCAACCGTTGTCTTTGCCGTCATAAACTTTCCACTTGACAGCCGCCATGAGAGCGGTTGAGTCGGGACCAGGTTGAACGTTCCCTATCACGTTCAGGCCGATTTCAACGTGGCCGCCGGTACCCACTACGAGGCGTGGCACAAACGACGAAAACCTGCTCAAGGCGTCGGAGTTGTTTGGCTTGGCGCTGATATCCAATTCAAAATAAACTTTGCCCTTGTCCAGCACATCGGTGGTCGGAACGTTGAAAACAGTTTGCTGACCATGAGCAACTATCAAAGCGCCGAACAACGCCACACAACTGAGAGTTCCTTGATTCGATAACGATTACGGTTCATCTAATAGGAAGCGCGACTCGCTTATTTTTCTCAGCCAAATCCAGACAATGCGCGCCGGCAATAAGGAGCGGAATGTTGGCGATGAGTAAAACCGTTCCTACGCTGTGCATGGTGGGTCCGATTCCCCGTGCACTCATGAACCAGGTAAGTCCCGTTAAAGCCAATCCGAAAAAGTTACAAAGAAAGCCGCCGGCTAAACCCAGCATCGCGCAAGCTTCTCGCCATCCAGATGATTCGCTCTTTTCCCGATACTGGAGCTTCGTACCGTGCCCCCTGATCGCGAAGATCTTCGAGTTTTTGGTCAACATCCAAATCGCGTATGCCTCCTCCCGCGCATACGAAAAGGCGCGGAAGCTTTACGCTCCCGCGCCTTTGACACATATAGTCGCGCTCGAACGGAGTGTTCTTCCCGTTAAGCCTACGGGGTTAGCTGACGGGCTTGGACTAAGGGGAAGTGTCCTACGTGAATTTCACGATTCGCCCCGTGTCTCGCAGTTGGCGAGACGTTTGGTTCCCCCGCGCTGCCCTTCTCGGCGACGCTAAAGTCACCCGCGAGCAGCTTCGGCAGACAAATTGTCAACAAACAAAGATTACGACGTGGGATATAAAAATGGTGTAAAGAGTTCATAAAAAGTTTGTAAAGGAGAGCGACCCCAGAGATTACGCAGCGCGCCCAAGGCCGCAACATGATGCCCTTAGCTCCGTAGGAGCCGAATGTTTATAGACACGGTAACCAAAACCAAAGACCCAAGCTCCGGAGGAGCGAAATATGCCGAAGCCGTGAAAAACATCTCGCTCCTTCGGAGCTGAGAGATTTTGGTAACGTGTGATCTATAAATATTTCGTCCCTCTGGGACTGGGCAAGAAACTTTGCAAAGAAAGTTCGAACCTGGTGTCACAGATTCAAAACGGCTCAGCGTACGCATCTGTGCGACTCATACGTGGAGTATGATTTTAGCAATGCTGAAGTAGATAACCAGGCCTGTCGCATCGACGAGCGTCGTGATTAATGGCGCAGACAACACGGCCGGATCCACACCGGCTCGCTCAGCCGCAATGGGAATGAGGGAACCAACCGTTGTGGACCATACACAAATGGCAAACATCGTCACTGAGACAGTTAAAGCCAACGGCAGTGGAGCCCGCCACAGCAGTGCCTGGCCAAAGGCAACTATCGCTACCATCAACCCTACGACGACTCCCGTGGTTGCTTCACGCAGCACCACGCGCCAGGCGTGTTGCACTCCGACTTCGCCCAGGGAGAGACTGCGGATGACCGTCATGACAGTCTGCGCGCCGGCGTTGCCGCCGGTTCCAATCAACAGCGGAATAAAGAAAGCAAGCGCGACTACTGCCGCCAACTCATTTTCGAAACGATGTAACACGGCGCTGGTTAAGGTGCCCGCAACAAACAAAAGCAGCAGCCAGCCGATGCGCTTGCGAACCACGCGCAGAATGGGATTACTGAAGTAAGGCTTATCGAGTGCGCCCGGTTCGACGCCGGCCATTCGCAGGATGTCTTCAGTCTGTTCTTCAACTAGCACGTCAATCACGTCATCAACAGTCACAAAACCGACAACGCTTCCGTTCTCTTCCAACACAGGTACCGCCAGAAGGTTGTACTTGCCGATCTTCTTTGCGACTGCTTCCTGATCGTCGAGTGCCCTAACCGTCACGGGCTTGCGTTTCATGACATCAAACAGTTGCGCATCGAGTTCGGCCATCACTAAATCTCTAAGCGAAACCGCGCCGAGCAATTTGTCGGTCCCCGGCTCGAGAACGTAGCAGGCGTAAATAGACTCTTTATCTCGTGCCACCGAACGAATGTGCTTGAGCGCCTCGCCGACAGTGATTCCGGGAACAAGACGGACAAACTCTGTGGTCATAATTCCACCGGCAGTGTGCTCCGGATATTGCAGGAGATCTTCAAGTTCCGATCGCATCTCATCGCTAAGCTTTGGAAGAACACGGTGGCGCTCGTGTAACCCCATTCGTTGAATGATGTCGGTGCGCTCGTCGGCTGCGAGACCCGCCAGGATTTCGGCCACACGTTCAGGTTCGAGCTGTTCAAGAATTGCAGCGCGCCGCCGCATGGTGGGCTGGTCGCAAAGCTCGATCGCCCGTGCTATCGGCAACATCGAGATCACTGTCGCTGCCTCGGCCAGCGTCAATTGATTGAGCAGTTCAACTAGATCTGCCGCGTCCAGGTCGCCAACCTGTGCGCCGATGCCCACAAGGCTTTCATCCAACCGGAGGTGGATTCGTTCCAATAGCTGTTTCAGATCCTTTGCAGGCATGTCAGTTCCTTTCAGAAAAGGAGCATTGGAAAAGGCGTCTTGTGTATTCTGAGAACTTCGCTCTCGTGACGGCTGGTTGCGAAGTCAATGCGCTCTCCGTGGTTAGGTCTTATCACAGAGCAGAACTTAGAATCGGTAAGTACGCGAAGGATGCGCAAAGATGTGCTATGGCTTCCACATTCAAACACCGGCTACGTGATATTACCGTCTATAGCTATTCGCCTGGATTAAAACGATAACCAACCCACGGCTCGGTGAGAATATATCGTCGAACCGACGAGTCTGTTTCCAGCTTCTTTCGCAAGTTGCCTACAAACACGCGCAGATACTCATTCTGTTCGACATAGTTGCCACCCCATAGCGCACCCAGCAGATTGCGGTGCGTCAGTACCTTTCCTGAGTTGTTCATGAAGTAGGTCAAAAGGTCAAACTCTTTCGGCGTTAAGTGAACTTCATGACCACGCACCGTAACGTTTCGTGATTCGAGATCGATACGAAAGTCGCCGGCCCCCAACACTGTTGGTGCTGCTTCAGTGGTAGAGGGTGTAGAGGCACGGCGCAACGACGCCCGCACTCGTGCAAGCAATTCGTCTATTCCAAACGGTTTGGTAACAAAATCATCAGCACCGATATCCAGCGCTTCGACTTTGATTTTTTCCTCTCCCTTCGCAGAGAGAATAATGATGGGGACCGGCGAAATAGCCCGCAGCCGCCGGCAAAGCTCCAGTCCATCCATGTTTGGCATCGCCAGATCGGTAATTACCAGATCGGGATGCCAATCGCTGAACGTCTCCAATCCGGCCAACCCGTCAGGGGCAACGCGCACATCATAGCCGCGCGACTTGAGCCCGGTGCGCAGCACGCGTGTCAGTTGCGGCTCGTCATCGACCACCAAAATTCGTGATGTATCGTTCATAGAATTCAGTAGCTTCAGACGATCTGCTTTGACTCGTCTGCTACTTCTTCGTCTCCAATCGGCAGCGTAAACAAGACCTTCGTTCCCATCCCATGAGTGCCTGATTCGATCCAGATCCTTCCGCCATGGGCCTCGACAATTCCTTTGGCGATCGCCAAACCCATCCCACTGCCGGAGGGCTGGTGAGTACTAATGTCGCCGTCGCGAGTTGCGCGGAAGAACTTATCAAAAACCCGCTCGCGCAAATCAACAACGATGCCTCTTCCCTGATCCTCTACGGCCATCAGGATCATTCCATCCCCAGACCGCTGGGCACTGATCTTAATCTTTTCAGCGGTCGAAGAATACTTCGCAGCGTTGTCAATCAGCGTGTAGACCACTTCGCTTACCGCACGTTCGTCAACGCGCACAACGGGCAATTCCGTTTCAATTTTTACCTCTACTTCGCGACCCTGGGTAAAGGGTTCGGCACGGGCCAGCGCGGTTGAAATGATTTCATCTACGGCTCCCCACCGCCGGCGAAGGTGTAGTTCACCCGCCTCAATACGCGCCAGATCGATTAGCCCGCCGATGAAACGATTTAGCCGATCGCTCTCTTCATCAATCACTTCCAGCATCTCAAGGCGAGATTCAGTATCCAGAGTGATCGGTTGGTCCTCTTCCAGTCGGCCCCTTGCTTCGTCGAGCAGAGTCGTAATCGACGCCTTGATCGTCGTTAGTGGTGTGCGCAGATCATGTGTGACAGCGTCAAGCAAGGCCGACTTTAGCCGCTCGCTTTGCCGCAAGGCTTCCGCATGACTCGCACGTTCAAACGCGGTCTGTAGTTCTTTGTATAGGCGCTCGATCTCGCGTTTTCCCACTTCCGCTTCCTCCGCTCGACGCTTTGCGCGAGCGGAAAGCTGACCGACCGCGAGGGCGGTGGTAAAAAAGGCGGTCAAGGCAACCCAGTTCTGTGAATGGGCAATTGAGAAAGTATAAAGCGGTGGAAGAAAAAAGAAATTAAAGCAAAGCATTCCCAGGACGGAGGCTAACAGAGCAGGCCTGCTTCCCCAAAACAACGCAACAAACAGAACCACCAGCAGGAAAGCTAAAGCGACTGTCGTGGAATTTATTTGCTCGTGAAAAGGGGCAAGTAAAGCAGTGAGAACACCAATGCCAAGTACGGCCCCCAAATAGCCTGTCCACTTGACGTTTGCCAGGTTGCGTTCCACGCGGCCATTGTAAGGCAGTTACT
>WNGA01009560.1_pt1 | contig 26392 bp, 17 predicted proteins | sample 5400061 | NCBI WGS metagenome assembly WNGA01 (sample SAMN13153366, study PRJNA577476) | soil metagenome | isolation source: 100 cm soil or saprolite under grassland replicate 2 | place: USA:California | collected 2016-06-15 | reverse complement strand
GTGCTGTCGGCTGGGTGGGTGGTGTCGGCTGGGTGGGTGGTGTCGGCTGGGTGGGTGGTGTCGGCTGGGTGGGTGGTGTCGGCTGGGTGGACGCTGCGGGCTCGGCCGATGCTGCTGGCGCTGTCGGCGGTGTCAGCGCTGCCGTTAGCGGGAACTGGACGGCCCGCGCTTTTGCTCATGGGATCCTCACAACGATCTACTCAGGACCTGCCGTGCCAACACCAGCGCTTGGACCACGGCGCTGCCTTTTTGGTCAGTATCTCTTGCGGAACGCTCAACCCGGGCGGTCCGCTTCCCAACAGGGCCGCCGCGAATTTCGGCGGCCGAAACTCCATGGCTGCGGCCACGGAGATTCCACGGCTGGCGGCCACGGAGACTGCACGACTGGGGCAGCTGCGGAGACTCCGTGGCCGGGCGGCCGCGAAACTCCCGAGGTCAGCCGGAAAACGCCGCACGGTCGCGGCATGCATCCGCGAGGTCGGCCGCGGAATTGACAAACGCGGACTGGTTGACGGCGACGCCATTTTCGCTGGTCGCTGGCAGCGACCTCAGACGCGACGAAGTACAGCTACCACCCGGCCAAGCACGGTCGCCTCATCACCAGCAATCGGTTCGTAGGCCTCGTTCTGCGGCATCAGCCACACATGTCCGTCCTTGCGCTTGAACGTTTTGACCGTCGCCTCACCTTCGATCATGGCCGCCACAATGTCGCCGTTCTCTGCCACAGGCTGCTGCCTTACCACAACCCAGTCGCCATCTGCGATTGCGGCGTCGATCATCGAGTCACCTGCCACCTTCAGGAGGAACAGGGTGCCTTCGCCGACGACTTGCTTCGGCAACGGAAAAACATCCTCCACTACCTCTTCGGCGAGGATCGGCCCACCGGCGGCAATCCGCCCGAGGACCGGAACGAATGCTGTGTCGCGTGCGGCTTCGGACTCGGCTCTCCCGTCGATGCCGGCCGCGAGAGCTTCGCCGAGTTCGCCCGAAGGCCCTTCCGCCCGTATCGGCGGTTTGCCAGGCAGCCTGACCTCGACCGCGCGCGGCCGGTTCGGGTCCCGGCGCAAGTATCCCTTGCTTTGCAGCGTGGACAGCTGGTAAGAGACGCTCGATGTGCTGGTCAGGCCGACAGCTTCGCCAATTTCACGCATCGAAGGCGGATAGCCCCGGCGCTGCACGGATTCGCGTATGACCTGGAGGACGCGACGCTGCCGCCAGGTGAGCACGTGTGATGGGTCAGGCTGATCCGGGAATTCCAGCACTGTCGGGTTTCTTCTCTTCCCCCTCTTCCTCGGCGTAACCACTGGGTCGAGCGGGTGCTTGCGCGGCCGGCCCGGGCTCCGCCGTGCCGGGCCGCCACTTTCATTGCTGCTCATCTCCGCGGCCTCCTAATGCTCCTGCCTGACGCATAGCTGGTTGCTCCTGCCTGACGCATAGCTGCCGCCCGTTGGCGGCGACTGCTGCCCGGCCGGACTGCGGATGGGCTATCCGCGGACCTGCTGGCGTGCGCAGAGTGTGTTGGCTTACGGAGCCGACGTTAGCGGTTCTGATCCGCCACCTCAAACACCTGTTCGAGGGTCGTGGAAAATGTCGTACCCCTGCGATACAACCGTACTTGTGTTCGATCAAACGTGCGTTCGATCGAACACCCGTGCCTATTCGGAGGGAGACCGTCATGACGCCAAACCCTGCCGCCATCCCGGCGCTTAGGCTCACCCGACGTGGCCGGATCGCGCTAGTTAGCTTGCTTGTTCTCACAGCAGTCCTGATTGGGCTTGCTGCGGCGGGTGGCGCAGCGGCGACAGGGACAGGCGTACCGACCCACGTTTACAAGCAGAATTTGTCGAAGGTTGTCGTGCGGCCGGGTGACTCGCTCTGGTCGGTCGCCGCGCGCGCCGAGCCGAACGCCGATCCCAGGCTGGTTATCCAGCAAATCACTGATCTCATGTCGCGCCGCTTCGGGTCCGGGCGTGTCGCGCCGCTTCGGGTCCGGGCGTGTCGCGCCGCTTCGGGTCCGGGCGTGTCGCGCCGCTTCGGGTCCGGGCATGTTGGGGCGGACGGTGCACAGCTGCCGCGGGGTCGGCCGGTGGGGGAGGTCCGTGTCCAGACGCTGCAGGGGCGGGCGGTGGGGAGGCCGGTGCGCTGATGCCCGAAGGCCGGGCGGTGGGGGATGCCCTGCCCAACTGCCCCATGATGGGCCGGTGGGGCTGGCCCGTACCTCAGTGCCGAAGGGCATGCCCGGCGCTCAGAGCGTCCCGCTCGCGGTGCCTGCGGCGGACTCTGCATCTGTGCGGTCCCGGCGGGTCGGCCTTGCGAGCCAGGCCAGGGTGTCGTAGTGTGAACCACAACATCTAGTAGTTACATCGCTGTAGTTAAACCATAGGTTGTGTTACGTAGTCGGAGGCGTACGTGCACTGCCCGTTTTGCAAGAACCCGGACAGCCGGGTTATCGACAGCCGCACGGCCGACGACGGCACGGCGATACGCCGCCGGAGATCTTGCACCGAATGCGGGCGCAGATTCACCACCCAGGAGTCTGTGATCTTGATGGTGGGGAAGCGAAGTGGTGTCACTGAGCCGTTCGCCCGTGACAAGATCATCCGGGGTGTGCGCCGCGCGTGCCAAGGCCGCCCCGTGGGTGAGGATAAGCTCGCGATCCTTGCTCAGCGAGTGGAGGATACGATCCGCGCACGTGGTTGTGCGGAGATTGCGTCGCACGAAGTGGGTCTTGCGATCCTGGGGCCACTCCGCGAGCTTGACGAGGTCGCGTACCTGAGATTCGCGTCGGTCTACCGCGGCTTTGAGTCGCTGGCCGACTTCGAGCGCGAGATTTCCCTGCTGCGGGCAGCCCACGTCGACGCCAGGCAATCACAGACGATTGAGGCAGCAGGCAGCGCGTCGGCCAAGGGGACGATCGGCGGGGTGGAAGGCACCGCGCGAGACCAGGTGCGAAATACGCAGCACACGGTTCGGGAGGCACCGGCGGAAACAGCCGGCCAGACAGCGGCGCGACCGGTGCGAAATTCGCAGGACACAGCTCGGCAGGTGCCGACGGAAACAGTCGGCCAGACAGCGGCGCGACCAGATCTTGTCGACGTGGCGGCGCGGGTTCGGTGAGCGGACAGAAGCGGGTCTGGTGAGCGGACAAGAGAAGGTCCGGTGAGCGGACAGAGGAAGCAGTCCCGGACACGTGACACATCAGCACATCAGCGGCGGGCCTGCTAGCCCGATTTCCGGGCTAGCCCGGAAATCGGGCCCCGAAGCTCGGGCCCCCGGAACTCGGGCAAGCAGGCCAGGGTGGATCCCGATGGATCCCGGGAGGGGAGAACATGACGGAGACGGCAGGCGGTCAGCCGACACGCGCCGGAAAAGGCGCCCGCAAGCGGATGGCTGGTGGGCTGACAAGCCAGCGCATCCACACCAAGCCCGGCATCCACCCCTATGACGAGGTGACGTGGGAGCGCCGGGACGTGATCATGACCAACTGGCGAGACGGCTCGGTCAACTTCGAGCAGCGCGGAGTCGAGTTTCCTGATTTCTGGTCCGTCAATGCCGCCAACATCGTCACGACAAAGTATTTTCGCGGCGCGGTTGGAACCACCCAGCGTGAATGGAGCCTCAAGCAGCTCATCGACCGTGTGGTCGATGTTTACGTCTCGACGGGTAAGGCAAGTGGGTACTTTGCCACGGACGAGGATGTGGAAATCTTTGACCACGAACTGAAGTACGCACTTTTGCACCAGATCTTCAGCTTCAACTCGCCGGTATGGTTCAACGTCGGAACCACGTCACCTCAACAGGTCAGTGCGTGCTTTATCCTGGCTGTGGATGATACGATGGACTCAATTCTCGACTGGTACAAGGAAGAGGGCCTAATTTTCAAGGGCGGCTCTGGTTCCGGCGTCAACCTCTCGAGAATCCGGTCGAGCAAGGAACTACTGTCGTCGGGCGGCACAGCAAGTGGCCCGGTGTCCTTCATGCGCGGCGCGGACGCTTCGGCAGGGACCATCAAGTCTGGCGGCGCGACGCGACGGGCGGCCAAGATGGTCGTCCTCGATGTGGACCACCCGGATGTCGAGGAGTTCATAGAAACGAAGGCCCGGGAGGAGGAGAAGATCCGGGTACTCCGTGACACCGGGTTCGATATGGACCTCGGCGGCAAAGATATTACAAGCGTCCAGTATCAAAATGCCAATAACTCCGTCCGTGTCTCGGACGAGTTCATGCATGCCGTCGAATCAGGAGGACAGTTCGATCTGCTGGCCAGGACGACAGGCGAGGTCGTCGAGAAGATCGATGCTAAGGCACTATTCCGCAAGATAGCGCAGGCCGCGTGGGATTGCGCGGACCCAGGTGTCCAGTATGACGACACCATAAATGACTGGCACACGTGCCCGGAATCGGGCCGGATTACCGCAAGTAATCCCTGCTCAGAATACGTACATTTGGACAATTCTTCGTGTAACCTCGCCAGCATCAATGTGCTGAAATTCCTGCGCGATGATGACACCTTTGATGCGGGACGGTTTGCCCGGATCGTCGAGCTGATCATCACCGCGATGGATATTTCCATCAGCTTTGCGGATTTCCCGACCGCTAAGATCACCGAAACCACGCGCGCATTCCGTCAGCTTGGCATCGGATACGCGAACCTCGGCGCCCTGCTCATGGCAACCGGCCACGCCTACGACTCCGTCGGCGGCCGGGCAATCGCAGCAGCGATCACATCGCTGATGACCGGTACCGCCTACAAGCGGTCGGCGGAACTGGCGGCGGTGGTTGGGCCGTACGACGGGTACGCGCGAAACGCGGCCGCGCACAAGCGGGTCATGCGGAAGCACGCCGCGGCGAATGACACGATCCGGATCGTGGGCGGCATGGGTCAGGAGATTCTCGCCGCCGCGACAAGAGGGTGGCAGGAATGCCTAGCCTCGGGTGAGACAAACGGGTACAGAAACGCTCAGGCCAGCTTGCTCGCACCTACTGGCACCATAGGCCTCATGATGGACTGTGACACCACAGGCATCGAACCGGACTTGGCCCTGGTGAAGTTCAAGAAGCTGGTCGGTGGCGGCTCTATGCAGATCGTCAACCAGACCGTTCCGCGCGCCCTGGAGAACCTTGGCTACCAGCCCGAACAGATCGAGGCCGTCGTCGAGTACATCGCGGAGCACGGCCACGTCGTGGATGCGCCGGGCCTGCGCCTCGAGCACTATGAGGTCTTCGACTGCGCCATGGGAGAGCGCGCGATCAAGCCCATGGGCCATGTTCGGATGATGGCGGCCGTGCAGCCATTCCTCTCCGGCGCCATCTCCAAAACGGTCAATATGCCAGAGAGCGCCACGGTGGCGGACATAGAGGGCATTTACTTCGAGGGCTGGAAGCTCGGCCTCAAGGCGCTGGCGATCTACCGGGACAACTGCAAGGTCGGTCAGCCCCTCGCGGACGCCAGGAGAAACAAAACGGAGCCCGTCGTCACGGCCGCCGCGCAAACAGGTGCTGAGCTGCACGAGGCACCTGTGCGCCGGCGCCTACCCAAACAGCGCCACGCGACAGTGACGTCATTCGCGGTGGGTGGCGCCGAGGGGTACATGACCGCGTCGAGCTACCCGGACGACGGGCTCGGCGAGGTATTCCTCAAGCTGGGCAAGCAAGGCTCGACGCTGGCGGGGGTGATGGATGCCTTTTCGATCGCGATTTCAATCAGCCTGCAATACGGGGTTCCGCTGCGGACATGGGTCGAGAAGTTCACCAACATGCGGTTCGAACCGGCCGGGCTCACCGACGATCCGGACATCCGGATCGCTAGTTCGGTGATGGACTACATCTTCCGTCGGCTCGCGCTCGATTACTTGCCGTATGAGGAGCGGATGGAGCTGGGCATCCTCTCCGCAGGAGAGCGCAGCGCCGAGCTTGACCGGGATGACCCCGCGGAACTGGCGGAGGCCGACCCGGAGGCGATGGCTCAGTCCGCACCGGTGGAACATAAGCGTCCCGAACGGCTGCCGCAAACCGCCCCCGCTGCGTCGGCGCATTCATCAACTGAGCTGATCGAGCAGCAGCAGGGCCGCACCGCCGACGCTCCGCTCTGCCTCACCTGCGGTACCAAGATGCGGCCCGCTGGCAGCTGTTACGTCTGCGAAGGCTGCGGCTCGACCAGCGGCCACCAATCGAAATGGCCGCCGACGTCCGGCCTGGCTGAATGACCTTCGGGTCAGTGATCCGGCGCGGGCCAGGCTCGTCGGCGAGGCGGTGACGTCGCTGCTCGACCAGGGATCCCGCCTGGGACCGCCGCTGGTCGTGGCGGTGGAGTCCGCTCTGGGGGCGCAGGACCCCCCACGAGGCGCTCGACTCCTCCTACCAGCGCCAGCTTGAGCTGCTGACGAGAGTACGGCGCGGCGTCGCTGACGTGGCGAGTCACCCAGGACCCGTAGAGGGCCTCTACGGGTCGCCCAGGACCCGTAGAGGCCCTCTACGGTCACCGAGACCCGCACGGCCGATCAAGCCGCACGGCCGATCAACCCGCACAATTCGCGTAAGATGCGCCCATGCCCGCGCGCAACGATGCCGTCGCCACCAGGGACATTCGCCCTGACGAACTAGAGCAGCACCGCAGGGAGCTCACCGGCTACTGCTACCGGATGCTGGGTTCCTTCTTCGACGCCGACGACGCTGTCCAAGAGACGATGATGCGGGCTTGGCGCGGCATCGAGGGTCTCGAGGGCCGCTCGTCCCTGCGCTCGTGGCTCTATCGCATCGCGACAAACGTGAGCGTCGACATGCTGCGCGGCCGCCAGCGCAGGGCCAGGCCGGTCGACATGGGGCCATCATCGACAGCCGATTCCGCCATCGGTCCCGTGCTCCCCGAGCAGACGTGGCTGCAGCCCATCCCGGACAGCCGCGTGCTTCCCACCGACGGCGACCCGGCTGAGCTTGCGGCCGCGAAGGAGACCGTCCGGCTTGCCTTCGTCGCTGCCCTCCAGTACCTACCGCCGCGGCAGCGGGCGGTGCTGATCTTGCGCGAGGTGTTGCGCTGGCAGGCGGCCGAGGTCGCCGAGCTGCTCGATACCAGTGTTGCGTCGGTCAACAGCGCGCTCCAGCGCGCACGTGCGACGCTCTCGGCTCACCATGTGGACGCGACGGGACCGCACGCGGTGGATGCCGATCAGCGGGAGTTGCTCGCCAGCTATGTGGATGCCTTCGAACGCTACGACATAACGCGGCTGGTCAGCCTGCTTCGCGAGGATGCGGTCATGTCCATGCCGCCGTTCGGGCTGTGGCTTCGGGGGCCCGTTGAGATGGGCCGCTGGTTCCTCGGCCAGGGCATCGGATGCCGCGGCTCACGCCTGGTGGCGACCACGGCCAACGGCGACCCGGCGTTCGGCTCATACCGCCCGGACGGCCAGGGCGGCCACCGGCCGTGGGCGCTGCAGGTCATCGAGCTCTCGGGGGACAGGATCGCCGGGCATCACAGCTTCGTCGTCGGGCATCCGGACTATCCGGACACCCGCCTCTTCACCGCATTTGGCCTGCCCGCCCACCTCGGCCCGTAGGCACTAACGCGCGGCCGAGGCCGTAGGCACTAAAGCGCGGCCGAGGCGCAGGCACTAACGCCCAGCCGAGGCGCAGGCACCAAGCGCCCAGCCGAGGCGCAGGCACAAGCGCGCCCGGCCGAGGCCGCAGAAACTAACGCCCAGCCCAGGCCGCAGGCACGAGCGCGCCCGGCCGAGGCCGCAGGCACTAACGCCCAGCCCAGGCCTGCAGGACACGGTCGATCTGAACCCGTACCCGATCCCTGGCGATCTCGCGCGGCACGCCGGACATTAACAGCCTGTCGTAGTCGGTGTTCTCGTGCCGTACGGAGGCGACGACCGCCAGGGTGATCGCGTCCTCATCCAATGCGCGGCCTGCGGCGGACCGCCCGACCCGTCCGCTGCCCCGGGTACCGGTATGACGGGCGATCGACTCCGCGCGCGACGCCGGGCAGCCTGGAAACCGCCGCTTGATCTCCTGCGCCATCCGGGCCTGGAACGCCACGTCCTGATCTGCTCGCCGCTCGCGGTCGCGTTCGCGGCGCCGCATCCTGGCCTCCTCATCGGCGAGGCACTGCTGCTCGGCCTGGTCCAGCGCAGGCTCTTCGACGAGGGCGCCCTGGCGCTCGTAGCGTTTGCGCGAACGGCTCCAGCGGACCACCACGGCCGATAGGCCGCTCGCCTTCTTGGCGCGGCGGGTGAGCGCGGCATCCCCCGCGGGGAGGAACACCAGGTGATCCATGTCGGCGCAGGTCAGGCAGAGCGGCCCAGCATTGTCCATGATCAGAAAGTCGCCGGTGCCGCGGCAGTTCACGCAGGTCCAGTCCTTGATCGGCATAACGACGACCAGGTCTGGCGCCCTTGTCTGGCGCAGCGTCAGGTCGTTTCGCTCGGCCTCGGGCAGGGTGGCCGAGATCCAGTGCGTGCGGTAAGCACGCTCCAGTGTCGCGTCGCCATTTGCCGTGAAGCGAAGCTGCCGCCGGTCCCTGGTGGCCGCCGTGTAGTCGGTCTCGCTTGGCGTGAGGCCGCTCCGCCGTGCCCAGCGATCAAGATATTCGAGGGCCTCAGCTTGTTTGCGCGGCTCCACAGGGAGGAGTTGTTCCAGGTAGTCGACGCGACCCTGGCGCCAGCGGTCCACTACCGCGGGGGCCAGCCAGCCGATTCCGGTCAGCACGTCCACTGGTGTCACGAACCGCTGGCGGCCCAGGGCGGCTTCGGCCGCCGCTATGACCCGCCGTTCGAGCTTCGGCGCGGCGTTTGGGCTCACAGATGGGCTCACAGAACAGAGCGTAATGTGGCGGAGCCGAAGCGCTGGACCCGCTGGCTAGACGCGAACATCCGATTTTTCTCCCTAACGGCTGCCGCTTCGTGGCGCTGACCATCGCCGCCGTCTCGTGGCCCGGCGGGACCCGCCCGCGCGACTGCCATGATGGCAAGATGCGAATCTTGCGCACGCCAGGCGACCGCTTCACGGCGCTGCCTGATTTTCCTTACCAGCCCTGTTATGCGGACGTGCCCGACGGCGACGGCGACGGCGGCACGGTGCGCGTCGCCTGGGTGGCCGCAGGCCCACCGGATGGCCCAGCGGTCCTGTTACTGCACGGCGAACCGAGCTGGTCGTTTCTCTACCGCAAGGTGATGCGCGTGCTGGCGGACGCCGGGCTGCGCGCGATCGCGCCTGACCTGCCCGGTTTCGGGCGTTCGGACAAACCCGCCGAGGTCGCCGACCACACCTACGCGCGGCACGTCGAGTGGATGCGGTCATTCGCGTTCGACGTCCTCAACCTCGGCGGAATCACTCTCGTAGGCCAGGATTGGGGCGGGCTGATCGGGTTGCGGCTCGCTGCCGAGCATCCGGACCGGTTCGAAAGGATCGTGGCGGCGAATACCGGCCTGCCCACCGGGGACCAGGAGATGCCAGAGGTTTGGTGGGCGTTTCGCCGGGCCATGACCACCGGGGCCTCGATTGATATCGGCCGCTTCGTGCAATCGGGCTGCAAGAGGTCGCTTCCGGCCGACGTGCGAGCCGCGTACGAGGCACCGTTCCCTGATCCGGGATATCAGGCTGGCCCCCGTGCCATGCCTGCCATTGTGCCCACCAGCCCCAGCGATCCAGCGGCGCCTGCCAACCGTGCTGCCTGGCAGAACCTGCTGGCCTGGGAGAAGCCCTTCCTCGTCGCATTCAGCGACGGCGATCCGATCACCGGGGGGATGGCGCCCATCTTCAAGCGCGCGATTCCAGGCGCTGCCGGGCGCGACCATCCAGTCATCGCCGGCGCCGGTCATTTCCTGCAGGAGGACGCGGGGGAACAGCTTGGTGAGGTCGTGGCGGCATTCGTCGTGGACACGCGCTGAGGTGGCATTGTCGACAGCGTCGGGTGTGGGTTTGTGACCTGCGGGTTGGTCGGATTTCTTCCTCGAGTAGCGGATTGTGTGCTGCCGTATCCACCGTGCGTGCGCTATACAGGGACGAGTGCGAGGAAGCAAGGTCCAGCCTCATGAGTCCTGGTCGCGGAATAACCCAGCGCAGGACTGGCTGAATCGCGCCCGTGGTGCGTTTGCCCGCGCGCCCGTCGGCCTGAAGATCGTCCTCGTGCTCGTATCCATTGTCGCGGTTGCCTTTGCCGCGCCGTTCTTGCTGCTCGCGGCCCTCGGGTTCGCGATCGTGGCGGTGCTTGAGGGCCGCAGGAGTGTGGCCGCGTCGGTGTCGGTAGCGGTCTGGGGCCTCGCGGTGGTGTCTGTCGCATCTGGAAGGCACCACGCATGGCTGATCGTGCTGCTCATACTGCCCTTCGCTGCCGTCGCAGCCGCCCATGCCAATGTGGTTGCGCGCTGGTACGTGCCCTGCCGCACGGTGGCCTGGACGCTGCTGTGGTCTGTCCCCGCCGGTGCCGCGGCGCTGCGCGTCTGGCCATCACGACCGATAATCGGGCTCGGTGCCGCCTGGCTGCTGGCCCTGGCGGTGCTCGGCTGGCGGCGGGCCCAGGCGATGCAAGCCGAGCGCGTGCATGGGCGCACGCGGCTGCGGAGCGGTGGGGTGGCGTCCTCGTACAGCTACGGGCACGTGGGCGACGCCGTTTTGCGCGAGCAGGCGGTCGCCAGCGATTCCGCATCTCGGTCCAGGGAAAGAGACACCGCGGGCAGCTCAGCAGAAACGGCCTTGCCGGCGATCTCGGTCGATGAGGCGATGGCCGAATTGGCCAGCATGATCGGCCTGGAGCCGGTCAAGGAGCAGATCCGGTCGATCGCGGCGTCGATCGAGGCCGCCCGGATGCGTGCCCTCGCCGGGTACGCGACCGAGAAGCCGATGCGCCACTTCGTCTTCCTCGGGCCGCCAGGAACTGGCAAGACCACCGTGGCGCGTGTCATCGCGAAGATCTTTTACGCGTTCGGCCTCCTTGACACGCCGTATGTGATCGAGGCACAGCGTGCCGATCTGGTGGGGGAATTCCTCGGCGCTACGGCAATCAAGACAAACGAGCTCGTGGACTCGGCGCTCGGCGGCGTCCTTTTCGTCGATGAGGCGTACAGCCTGGTTAACGAGGGTGACGGCCAGACGGACCGGTTCGGCAACGAGGCTGTCCAGGCGCTGCTCAAGCGCGCTGAGGATGACCGAGAGGACCTGGTCATCATCCTCGCCGGATACGAGAAGCAGATGGAGAACTTCCTGGCCAGTAACCCAGGCCTGGCGTCACGCTTCGCTACCCGGGTGAAGTTCCCCAGCTACAGTCCGGCCGAGTTGCTGCAGATAGCCGAGTCGTGCGTGGAGCGGCGGGGCGACGTGCTCGATCCCGACGCGCGGCCCGCGCTGTGGCGATCGTTTGAGGAGGTGGCGCGCCGCAGAATCGTGGATGACCTCGGCAACGGGCGGTTCGTCCGCAGTCTCGTCGAGAAGGCCGCGGAGGCTCGCGATGTGCGGGTCATGAGCAACGGGCGCAATCCGGATCCGGCCGAGCTCATCACCATCCGCGCCCCCGACACTGAGCACGCTTTCACCGAGCTCACCTCGCGGTTCCGCGGCTACGCGCAGACGCCCTCGCTGCACAGTGCGCTGGCCGAGCTTGACAGCCTCGTCGGGCTCGAGCCGGTCAAACACCAGGTCCGTGCGATCGCCGCCCAGCTTCAAGTCGCGCGCATGCGCGAGCGTCAGGGCCTGGCCAGCAAGCCACCCGCGCGGCACTTCGTGTTCACGGGCCCGCCTGGAACGGGGAAGACCACCGTGGCTCGGATCCTGGGCCGCGTGTTCGCCGCTCTCGGCCTGCTTGCCCGTCCCATCGTGATTGAGGCCCATCGTGGCGACCTTGTCGGCGAGCACCTCGGCTCCACCGCGGTCAAGACCAACAAGCTCATCGACTCCGCACTCGGTGGGGTGCTCTTCGTGGACGAAGCGTACTCACTCAACAATGCGGGCTATTCGGGCGGCGACGCATTCGGCGCCGAGGCAATCCAGATTTTGCTCAAGCGAGCGGAGGACGACCGCGACCGCCTCGTCGTCGTGCTGGCCGGCTACACCGGCGCCATGGAGGCGTTCCTTACCAGCAATCCGGGCATGGCGTCCCGATTCTCCACACGTGTCCGGTTTCCCAGCTACTCGGCCGTCGAGCTACAAAGCATTGCCACCCACCTGGCCGCCCTGGCCGGTGACACATTCGACGGCGACGCGCTGGCCGCCCTGGCGCAGATATTCGGCGAAATCTGCGCACAGGGCAGAGTGGATGAGCTTGGCAACGGACGGTTCGCCCGAACCCTCTTCGAGCGTGCGGGCGCGCACCGTGACCTGCGGATTGCCCGCCTTGGTGAGCATGCGAACGCGGTCCAGCTGACGACGGTGACGGGCGTGGATGTCCGCGCGGCGTATCAGGAGTTCATCTCGGCCTGAACCGCAGCGTCTGAACGCGGCGCCTGCCACGCTCCCCATCACGTGTCCGGCGGAAGCTCGCTCAAGGCGGCCGCGATGTCCTCCTCGTCAGGGCCTGCCTCGGTTACGGTCTCCATCAGCACGTGCAGGGCCTCGTGCCTCCCGGTGCCGAGGTCCAGCAGACGCTGCGCGGCTTCCCAGAGTTCCGGCGGTTCACCGCGCCACAGCCGATCCGCCAAGGCCACATGTAGGTCGATGTGCCTGCGCGGATCGCGGCTCGCGCCGTGCCGACCCGAATCGGGCTGGCCTTCCGCGGCGTGCCCGGTTTCAAGCAGCCGCCGCCGGTCGGCCGCATCCGCCGGATTGAGCTTGGCGAGGTCAACCCCTCCGTGGCGACCGCCGAGCAACGGGAACGCGAATGTTCGCCGTGCGAGCGCTTCAAGGTCGCCGTCCGGGAGCAACCTGTTCACCAGGTCCCTGTCCAGGCCGAAGGACTCGGGGTCGCGGTAGGTCTGCGCGAACTTGCCCATGGATTCGAATACGGAATCCAGCGTTGTCCTGATGGCTTCGCTGGGCAGGCCGGTCCGCCGTCCGGCCCAGCGTGTCCAGGCCGCAAGCACGTGCGGCATGGCCTCCTGCTGTCCCTGGCTGAGCATGACCTTGCGGGGAAGCCAGTCGAGCAAGAATCGCTCAACCTTGTCCGGGCTCATCCGCAATGGGCGGCGAAAATCCTGGTCGCAGCCAAAGTCGATGATTCGGTCCACGCACCGGCTGGCCGCCTGCCGGTCGGACAGGTCCTCAGCCTCGTCGGAAGCGAGGAACTCAGCCGCCAGCATGGCCCGGCGATCCCTGCTCCACGCCTGGCGCCGCGCACCGTGAGTGCCGGAACCGAGCAATGGGGGGCACGTTGTCATCCCAGTCGGCCGACCAGGGGGCAGGGCGCGGATTCGGGCCCTGAAGTTGTAGTCAACCGAGGCGACGAGCGCATGCTGTTCCTCGCCCGCATAGCTGAAGACGCACACGAGCTCGTCCCGATCACCATAGGTATCCCGGTTGACGTAGCAGTCGCCGGGTGCCACCTTGCCAAGCTCGTCGGCCCAGCGGGGCCGCGAGACACCACGCTCCATCAGCTTCAGGGCGGCTCGCTCGGCCTGCGCGGCCTGGCGGGATGTGCCAAGGCACGCGATGCCGGCCAGCAATGCCAGCGCGGCCGGGGTGTCCTGGCGCGACGCGTAGGCGACGAGACCCTCACCTATGAGTTCCTCGAGGTCAGCGGTCGCGCTATGCCGACCGCGGCTGCGCTGCTCGTGCGGGGCAGGCCCCTGCCCCCACCAGGTGCCGAGTATCTCGCTCACCATGAGTTCCGCGTCCAGCGGGCTGCGGACCGCGAGCAGTTCGCGCGCGGCCCGCAACATCTCCGCGAACAGCGCGTTCGGGGGCGGGTTGGCGGCTCCCGAACGAGAGCCTGACCTGCTATCGCGCGGTCCGTTGCGGGAGCCCCGGCTCGGACGGCCGTGCGGGCCGCCGGGGGGTTTGCTACGCCGTTGGCTCACCCTGCGTCCTAGTCGCCTCTCCATCCGTGCGCTGTGCGGCCCACGGCGTTTACGTTGTCGTCCGATATGCCGCGCATGGGATCCGCTGCGGCGCGGCGCGGTTTCGGGACCAAGCCTCTCAGATCTGCGCGCCACGGCGCCATCGATACGGCGGGCGGTTCGCACCCGGATTGACGCGGGTCACGGCCGCCCGGATGGCGGCACCGAGTTTACGAGGCCAAGCAAATGCTCCCGCGCCACCCGCTCCACCAGGCGCGTGGTGACCGCGAGCCCGAGGTGCTGCGCGCAGATCCAGGTCTCCGCGACGCAGCGCTCTATGTCGCCGGGCGCGAGCGCCGGGAATTCTGCGGTGAGCCGACGCGTGACTCTCTCGCTCTCGGCCGGATCCGCCATGCAATCCCGGTGGACTTGCCTGGCCGCGACGGTGCGCTCGATCACTGCCTGCATCTCGAACCCCTGTCAGCATGTATCAGCATGGCTGAGACGACGCGGTACCCCGCAGTCCCATTCCAGCCGCGCTGACCGCTCTGTCAAGAGCCGCGGCGTAAACCGCGTGCCAATTCTCTGTGACCGCAGCTCAGCCCGTGCTACAGGGAGCCGTCTTTTTGGCCGTCGGCTGCCGTAGGACCTTCCCAAACACACAGCCATCACCCGATGTAGGTGCCCCCGATAACGGCCGGTTGGAGCTCCGGCGTATCTAGTGTAGGACGCTGCACCCAAGCCTGTCATGTCACGATTGATCAGCACCATGATCTGCGAATTTACGACCTGTGGCTGGTAGGAGGCGCAGTCGCGGCACTTCACCGCAAAGCGGGCGGCGCCACGAGCCGTGGGCCATGCTTGTTGTTGGTTTGGCCATCCAGACCCGTGTCTGTTCGGCGAGCCAGCGCGGCGTCTGCTACGTACCGGTCCCCACCACGGCGCGAAGACCGATAGCCTGCTGTATTCAGGGCGCACTGTACGTCACCCACGATCATGAAGCACTGGACCTCGTCGAGCATGCCGGAGGCCGAAGGGAGCCATCGGATGGCAGGCGTCGGCCCCTTGCTGGGGTCAGCAGCGTGAGTACGGATACATCCGTGCCGCAGCCACGCGTTTCCGCGCTGGCCGTATCCGACTCGGCGCTCCTTACGACGCTGCTCAGGGAAGCCCCGATCGGTTTCGCTTTCTTCGGCCCTGATCTGCGGTTCCGGCGGGTGAATGGGACGCTTGCCCGGTTGCGTGGCCTAGGCCACCGCGAACACCTGGGACGGCTTCCATCCGAGATCTGGCCGCTAGACCTCGCCGCCAGGGTGGAGTCGGCCATTCGGCGGGTGCTCGCCGAAGACCAGCCGGTGTTCGAGGCGGATCAGCAGATCGCGACCACTGTCGTTGCCGAGGCGCGCAGCGCCAAGCCGTCCGGGGACTCCCCCGACACGCCGGCGGAGGTTCGTCACTGGGCCTTCTCCTGGTTCCCCTCGCACGACCCAGATGGAAAGATCACCGGTGTCGTGTTGATTGCCGTCGATGTCACCGACAGGCAGCGCAGCGAGGAGGCTGTCCGCCGGAGCGAGGAACGCTACCGTTCACTGGTCCGGGCCGGAGCGCAGGTGGTCTGGGTCACCACACCCACCGGTGAAGTCGTCGAGGATTCGCCGGAATGGCGGGCGATCACCGGCCAGACGCTGGATGAATACCTCGGAAGTGGCTGGCTCGACGCTATTCACACCGAGGACCGTGAGCGTGTGGAGCGAGTCTGGCGCGAGTGCGTTCGGACCGCCGCGGTGTTCGACACGTCGTATCGCGTCCGTACCCGCGCTGGGGCGTACCGGTACTACGACGTGCGGGCCGTGCCGATCACTCGCGATGGCGAGGTGGTGGAGTGGGTCGGCGCCAACACCGACGTAACGGGCCAGCGGGAGGCCGAGGAGATGCGCGGGCGGCTGACCGAGCAGCTCTCCGCCGCCGCGCTGCGCACCGCACGGCTGCAGCAAGCGACCTCGATGCTGGCGGAGGCGCTCACGGTGGAGCAGGTCGTCGAAGTGATCACAGAGGTTGGCCGGTCGGCGATCGGGGCCGACCGTTCGGCGGTAGCCCTCCTTGATCCAGAACGGCTGCGGCTAAGGACGATCAACGCGGCCACCATCCCGGAGATTCCTGGCTCACCCGCCGACGACATTCCGCTTGACCACCCGAGCATCATGACCACAGCCATCCTCACCAGGCGGCCCGTTCTGATTGAAACCCCTGAGGCGCTGCGGGCGACGTTCGACCCAGAAGCGAACCTCGACTTCTTCCTTGACCGCACCGACGAACACGCGTGGGTAGGACTGCCCCTGCTCGCCGCTGGGGCGCCGCTCGGCGCGCTGCGATTCTCGTTCTCCCGCCCTCGGAAGATCACCGAAGAGGAGCGGGTCTTCCTCGAGGCCCTGGCCGGCCAGTGTGCGCTCGCGGTTGAGCGAGCCAGCCTGTTCGAGCGTGAGCATAAAACAGCGGAGACGCTGCAGCGCAGCTTGCTTCCTGACCGCTTGCCTGACGTGCCGGGCGCCGTTCTCGAGGCCAGATATCTGCCGGTCGCCAGCAACATGGAGATCGGCGGTGACTGGTACGACGCCTTCATGCTCGCCGACGGTCGGCTCGCGGTTGCGGTCGGTGACGTAATGGGCAAAGGAGTCACTGCGGCTGCGGGTATGGGACGGGTGCGTAACGCCCTGCGCGCGCTGGCGCTGACCGATCCACGGCCTGCGGCCGTCCTGACTGGGCTGGACCGGCTGTTCGCGGCCACCGAGCTTGACGAGCAGGTGACGACCGTCGCCTATGTGGTCATCGACCCTGCTACCGGAGAGGGTGTGGGCGGCAACGCGGGCCACCTCCCGCCGCTGCTACTGTCTCCGGGCAGGCCGCCGCAGCTTGATGCCACGCCTGCTGGTACCCCACTCGGCTGGGCGAGCCCGCGCAAGCAATATCCCTTCCGCCTGCAAAAGGGCAACACTGCCGTCTGGTATTCCGATGGACTAGTTGAGAGCCGCGACCGTGGCCTCGACACCGGCCTTGACGAGCTGGTCGCGGTGGCCGGGCAGGCATCTGCGGAGGTGATCGCACATCCCGACAGGCTTCTGGAGTACCTGGTCAGCCGGATGCTCGCCGGTCATGAGCAGGATGATGATGTCACCGTTCTTGTTCTCCAGGTGCCCGATGAGACAAACGCGTGAGCCCAGGTGAGTACCTGGGAATGCCAGTATTCACATCGGCCAGACTGCCGGATTGGGACGATGCACCGTCCGGGGCGGCCTAGTGTGGGGCTGGCAAGGTCAAACAACCGGGTTGAGCATGGTCCGAATCTCGCCAGATGTTCGCAGGAGAGGTATCTTGTCGCCGGCTAGACAGCAGCGAGAAACAGCGGTCGCACTTGTGCATGACGCAGCGTCCGCGTCACAAGAAGGTGAGCCAGGCGCTGGTGGGCCTGTTCGCGGGAGCGCGGCCGGAAGGCGGCCAAGGGCAGTGAAGGAGGCGCAAGCGGCCCAGGCCGGGCAGGCCAGTGCCGAGCACGCTGCCGCGGCGGCTGACACGGCGCGAGCCAGCACATCCCGCAGGTCATACCCAGCATCCCCCGCAAGCGGTCGAAAGGCCGTTTCCGCTGGCAATCAGACCGGCTCCGCCGACGCGTCCGATCCGGCGGAGACGTTGGATCCGGCCGACGACGTAGACCAGGACGCCGTGGCAGACGCACCTGCGGGCGATGACGACCTGGACCTGGCCGGCCCGGAAGACGTTGCCGACCTGGAGGATATCGAGGACGTCGACGTCAGCGACGTCAGCGACGACATCGGAGCAGAACTCGAGAGCCCCACCGCGGCCGACGAGGGCGCCGAGACCGAGGATCTCGAGGACACCTCCGACGTCAGAGCTGACGCGGACGACCACGCCGACGATGTGCTCGCGGAGCAGGAGGCGACCCGCAGGACGCGGAGCTCCGATACGGAGGACGAAGCCTTCGTGTACGGGGATGACGACGACGACCTGCCGGCGGCGCAGGTAGCCGCGGCGGGCGCCACGGCGGACCCGGTGAAGGATTACCTCAAGCAGATCGGGAAGGTGCCGCTGCTCAATGCCGAGCAGGAAGTTGAGCTCGCGAAGCGGATTGAGGCCGGACTGTTCGCGGAGGAGAAGCTCGCTGCGAACGGCGTCGGGCCAGGCTCCGTCGGCCGGTCCGACCTGGAATGGATCGCCGAGGACGGCAGGCGCGCGAAAAATCACCTTCTGGAGGCGAACCTGCGGCTTGTTGTCTCCCTCGCCAAGCGGTACACGGGTCGCGGGATGCTGTTCCTTGACCTGATCCAGGAGGGCAACCTGGGTCTGATCCGTGCGGTCGAGAAGTTCGACTACACCAAGGGCTACAAATTCTCCACCTATGCGACCTGGTGGATACGCCAGGCCATCACCCGGGCCATGGCGGACCAAGCGCGCACGATCCGCATCCCGGTGCACATGGTCGAAGTGATCAACAAGCTGGCCCGCGTGCAGCGGCAGATGCTGCAGGATCTAGGCCGCGAGCCTACGCCCGAGGAACTTGCCGCCGAGCTCGACATGACCCCGGAGAAGGTCATCGAGGTGCAGAAGTACGGCCGCGAGCCGATCTCCCTGCACACGCCGCTCGGCGAAGACGGGGACAGTGAGTTCGGCGACCTGATCGAGGACTCCGAGGCAATCCAGCCCGGCGAGGCAGTCAGCTTCACGCTGCTGCAGGAGCAGCTGCACTCGGTCCTTGACACGCTGTCCGAGCGTGAGGCCGGTGTGGTGTCGATGCGGTTTGGGCTCACCGACGGGCAGCCTAAGACCCTTGACGAGATCGGCAAGGTCTACGGCGTCACCCGGGAGCGGATCCGCCAGATCGAGTCAAAGACGATGTCGAAGCTGCGCCACCCGTCCCGTTCCCAAGTCCTGCGCGACTACCTGGACTGACCCCTACGATCTTCAGCACGAGTGCGCCCGCCGCCCACGGCCACTGGCCATCGATCGTGACTCCGATCGCGGGGGAGCGGGCGCCGGGTAGCGGTGTCAGCGGTGCTTGCCGTTGGCTGCCGCCTGGAGCGTGGCAGCGTGGTTGGGCACGTAGGTTTGCGCATCCCGTGGCATCCGCACATAACCCTGCGAGGCTGGCCGCGGTGGCAGCCGCAGTGCCTGCCACTGGACGTCGTGATAAGGAATGCTGCGGATCAGGTGGGCGATCATGTTGATACGGCTGCGCCGCTTGTCCTCACTCTCGACGACATACCATGGCGCCTCGGGAATGTCGGTGTGGACGAACATCTCGTCCTTGGCGCGCGAGTAGTCTTCCCACCGGGTGATCGACTCAAGGTCCATCCTGGATAGCTTCCACCGCCGCATCGGGTCGTCCAGCCGCGACCGGAACCGGCGTTCCTGCTCCGCGTCACTTACGGAGAACCAGTACTTGCGCAGCAGGATGCCTTCCTCGACGAGCAGCCGCTCGAATATGGGGCACTGGTGGAGGAACGTTTTGTACTCCTCCTTCGTGCAGAAACCCATCACGTGCTCGACCCCACCGCGGTTGTACCAGCTTCGGTCGAAGAGCACGATCTGCCCGCCCGCGGGCAGGTGCTCCACATATCGCTGGAAGTACCACTGGGTACGCTCACGTTCGGTCGGCGCTGGCAGCGCCACGATGCGGGCGATGCGCGGATTCAGAAACTCCGTCACCCGCTTGATCGTGCTGCCCTTGCCTGCTGCATCGCGCCCTTCGAAGATCACAACAATGCGGGCGTGCTCGACGCGAACCCACTCCTGAACCTTGACGAGCTCCGCTTGCAGGCAAGCCAGCTCCTTCTCGTACAGCTGCCGGGGGAGCCGCGGTGGCGGCCCAGCGGCCTTCGCCAGCGCTGCTTTCCCCTTGCCGTCCTTGTGAGCCACTGTCGTTGTCCTCCCTCTCCATGGGGAGTCAACCACTCGGATGCCGCGAAGGCGAGGTGGCGGCGGAGGTTGCCGCACGCAGCGGGATTAAACGGCGCCCGGCCCCCTCCTCGAGTGGCCGGGCGCGTCATTATCAGAATCAGCGCTCGTGCGTTGCCTCCGCAGCGCGCGTAAGCCGTTCGGTCTCGTCCTGGATTTCAACAGCAACCTGGGCCAGTGCCGGCGCATGCTGCCTATTGTGATGCGCGCAGAACAACAGTTCCTGCGAGCTGGGCAGCAAGACCCTGACGTAAGCCTGAGCGCCGCACCGGTCGCACCGGTCGGCGGGGGTGAGCGGCTTGGTGGGGGCTAGGACTCCGGTCAACGTCGCTTCCTCGCCTTCAGCTGGCTTCCTTCGTGGGTTCCAGTTGGTAGCCATCATCGCTCTCAGCAGAGCACAACACCCAGCTGGACCTCCACGTTCCCAATCGAGCACTTCCTACGCCACGAGCGAAAATCTTCGCGGGAGTGAGCTGGATCACTTTCGCTCACTGTAACCTCTACGTACCACATTGTAGTCGCATTCGCTAACGCAAATGACATAATTAGACACTCTGCGCTCTGATGCGCCGGCCAAGCGGCGTGCCTGCCCTACGCTGTCGGCGGTAGCGGCTACCCTTCGGTGAGGCACCTGCTGAGGCACCAGCCCCGCCGGTGGCGAGGATCCGCCCGGAGGAGACACGCGTGAGCGCCCCGATCACCTCGGTCATGCCGACCGCGCCGGCCGGCGCCGACGCTTACACCGCGCACCACCTGTCCGTGCTCGACGGGCTGGATGCCGTCCGTAAGCGGCCTGGCATGTACGTTGGCTCGACCGACAGCCGCGGCCTGCTGCACTGCCTGTGGGAGATCTTCGATAATTCGGTAGATGAGGCGCTGGCTGGACACTGCTCCCGGATAGACGTCACAACTCATGTCGACGGCAGCGTGGAGGTACGCGACGACGGCCGCGGGATCCCGGTTGACGTGGAGCCAAAGACGGGTCTGACCGGCGTGGAGCTTGTGATGACCCGGCTGCACGCGGGCGGGAAGTTTGGCGGTGGCTCGTACACGGCTTCCGGCGGGTTGCACGGGGTTGGCGCATCGGTAGTGAACGCGCTCGCCTGCCGGCTCGACGTCGAGGTCGACCGTGGCGGCCATACCCACGCCGCCAGCTTCCGCCGCGGCGTGCCCGGCGAGTTCGCGGGTCCCGGCCCGGATGCGGCGTTCACCCCGAAGGCAGGCCTGCGCCAACTGCGGAGGGTCGCCAAACGCGTGACGGGGACGCGGATCCGGTTCTGGCCAGACCGACAGATCTTCCTGCGGGACGCGGCGATCCCGCCCGCTGCTCTGGCCGAGCGTGCCCGTCAGACCGCTTACCTCGTGCCCGGCCTTACCGTGTGTGTCGCCGATCGTCGCAGCGACGGCGCGGCCGGTGACTCGGATGGCGGCGCGGCCGGTCGAGCGGCGGCGCAGGAGTTCCGCTTCGATGGCGGCATCAGCGAGTTCTGCTCTCATCTCGCGCCGGACGACCCCGTCAGCGACGTGCTGCGGCTGTCGGGTTCTGGTCGGTTCACCGAGACAGTGCCCGTGCTCGACGACAAGGGCCACATGACGCCGGCTGATGTGGAACGCGAGCTGACCGTAGACGTTGCGCTGCGGTGGGGAAGCGGGTACGAGACCGTGACCCGCTCGTTCGTCAACGTCATCGCGACGCCGAAGGGCGGCACTCATGTCGCGGGCTTTGAACGGGCGCTCGTCCGCACCTTCAATGAGCAATTGCGGGGCGCCCGGCTGCTCAGGAACGGTGACGACCCCGTCATCAAGGAGGACATCGCCGAGGGCCTCACGGCCGTCGTCGCGGTCCGGCTACCGGAGCCGCAGTTCGAGGGACAGACGAAGGAGGTGCTGGGCACTCCCGCCGCCTCGAAGATCGTGGCGCAGGTCGTTGGCCAGGAGTTGCGCGCCTTCTTCACCGAACCGCGCCGAGGTCAGAAACAGCAGGGCCGTGCGGTCCTTGAGAAGGTCGCGGCCGCGGCCAAGGCACGGGTCGCCGCCCGTGAACACCGGGAGAATCAGCGCCGCAAGAGCGCGCTCGCCAGCTCGGCGCTTCCGGCCAAGCTCGTCGACTGCCGCTCCGCTGATGACCGGAGTGAGCTGTTCATCGTGGAAGGTGACTCGGCCCTGGGCACGGCGAAGCTCGCCAGGGACTCGGAGTTCCAGGCGCTCCTGCCGATCCGGGGAAAGATCCTTAACGTCCAGAAGGCGTCGCTCGCTGACATGCTCCGCAACGCCGAGTGCGCCGCCATCATCCAGGTGCTAGGCGCTGGGTCTGGCCGTTCCTTCGACCTGGACTCCGCCCGCTACCAGCGGGTGATCTTCCTGGCCGACGCCGACGTCGATGGTGCGCACATCCGCTGCCTGCTGCTCACCCTGTTCCACAGGTACCTGCGGCCGATGCTGGAGGCGGGCCGGGTATTCAGCGGAGTGCCACCGCTGCACCGGATCGAGCTGACCAATCCGCGCAAGGGGCAGCAGAAGTACCGCTACACCTACTCCGATCCTGAGCTCCACCGCTGCCTGCTCGAGCTGGAGCGCAGGGGCCAGCGGTGGCGGGAGCCGGTGCAGCGCTACAAGGGCCTAGGTGAGATGGACGCGGCACAGCTCGCGGAGACCACCATGGACCCGCGGCGGAGAACGCTCCGGCGGATCCGGGTGGAGGACGCGGAGGCGGCAAGCGCCATGTTCGACCTCCTGATGGGCAATGTGGTCGCGCCGCGCCGCGACTTCATCGTGGGTGGCGCAGCCGAGCTTGACCCGTCCCGCATCGACACGTGACGGGGGTTCCACGGGTCGTCCCCCCGGGCCAGCAGGCTCAGGCAAACCTGGCGGGCGCCGCGCGCCTTGAAGATGGCCGGCGGCTACCTGTTACGTAATAATTACTCTTCGTGAAAGAACGCTTTCTGCCGGCCAAGAGCCCGCGTCAAGCAGGCGCCAAGGACATGATCGCCGGATACCTTCACGAGCAGGCGCACTGGCGCATGGACACCATCGACGGAGATCCTCTTCGCGCTGCGCACTGTGTGCTAGCCCTCATCGACGCAGCCGAATACATCCGGGAGCTCCCTGGAAACGACGCTTGCGTGACCGCGCTTGCCGTTGCTGGTTGCTTCGCGGATGGATCCTTCGAACCAGATGACGCGATACGGGATTTCATCCGGCGCTGGCAATTCGAAGATCGCATCATGGCCGGGCCGAGAGACCTGCTGAACGAGCTCGCCGTGCGATGCGGTTCCCTCGGGCATTCTCTTGTTCCGCCCCAGCCGCGCGCTCCGCTCGACGGACGGGTATCGCCGCTGCCTGCGCCCGCACATGACCGCCGGGCATCTCAGGACGGCGTGTCGGCCATCGCATTGGGTGCTGATCGCCGCAACGGTTCGGCCCGAAGCAGGCGTCGGCGGCGTCGGCCTGGCTCGTTACGCTGGCTCGTTTTCCGGCTTCCACTTGATGCTGCAGCCGATGCTGGGTTTGTGCGGCTCGGGGACCGGCTTGGAATCAAGCACCAGCTCTATGGCGGCGCCGAGCATACGGCCGTCGTTTGGCACGTGGTTCGATGGCCGCGCGCCATCCATCTCGCCCCGGTAGGCCAGCCGCCGATCGGTGCCGTAAAGGAAGAAGTCCGGCGTACAGGCGGCCCGGTAGGCCTTGGCCACCTCTTGCGTCTCATCAACCAGGTACGGGAAATGAAACGCCGCACGCGTGGCCTGCTCGGCGAGACTCCGCGCGCTGTCGTCCGGGTAGCGCGCGGTGTCATTGCTGCAGATCCCCACGGTGGCGAGACCTAGTCCTGCGTAGTGGGCGGTCACGTGGGCGAGCCCGCGCTCGATGTGGCGAACGTAGGGACAGTGATTGGACAGGAACACGACCAGCAATGCGTGCGCATGGCTGAAGTCGCTGAGCGCGATCGTATAGCCACGCACCGACCGGAGCCTGAATTCCGGCGCGGGAGAGCCGAGCCCCACCATGAACGAGCTCTTCGCCGACATACCTCCATTCTGCCGTACTCCTCACCGCCGCGCCGAAATGCCCGCCCCGACGAACCCGAGCGGATGCGCAAGCTCCACGCCCGAGCCATCCCGCCTGCCGAAGGCGCCCGGCAGGTCCACCGGCGCGCCCGCTGCCGTGGCCCCGAACGCGGGGGCGGGCCCCGCCCAGGCGAGGATCAGCTGGTCCTCACCTTTGAGCAGCCGGTGGCAGCGCACCCCGCCGGTGCCGCGGCCCTTCGGCGGAAACTCGCGGTAAGGCGTCACCTTCACCCCCCGAGCGCTGGTGCCCGGCAACGCATTGCTGCTGCCCGCGACGGTGACAGCGACAGCGTCGGCCGGCTCTACCACGGCACCGAACCAAACGACACGGGCACGCCGGCTCAGCCGGATCCCCGCCATCCCGGCCGCCGCGCGGCCCTGCGGCCGCACCGAGGTAGCCGGGAAGCGCAGGAGCTGCGCGTCGCTCGTCACCAAGACCAGATCAGCCGCGCCGGACGGTTGAGCCGCGCCGACCACCTGGTCACCCTCCTTCAGCGCGATTACCTCGAACTCGTCGCGCGCCTGCGGGAAGTCCGGCGCCACCCGCTTCACCACGCCCTGGGCGGTGCCGAGGGCCAGCGGCGGGGCTTGCGGATCGAGCCCCATCAGGCCGACCGCGGTCTCGCCGTCGCCGAGCACGATGAACTCGCTCAGCGGAGCGCCGCCCGCGAGCCCGGGCGCATGGGCGCTGGGCGGCAGCGCCGGGAGCTCGAGAACGCTCAGCCGGACCAGCCGGCCCGCCGAGGTGACAACCCCGACGCTGCCCCGCGCTGTCGCGGGGCCAGCCGACGCGATCACGTCGTGCGCAGCGCGCGGCCCCCGGCCAGCGGCGTCGGCGTTGCCGGGTGGGGCGCCTCGCGGCAGCCGTTCGGAATCCTGGGTGGCGGTCCGGGCGACCAGGCCGGTGGCCGACAGCAGGACCACGCACGGGTCGTCGGGTACCTCCAGCGGCACCGCTGCCGTCTTCGGCGTGCCCCCACCCTGGCCCTCGACCAGCACGGTCCGCCGGGGGGTGGCGAACCGCTCGGCGACCCCGGCGAGCTCACCCGACACCACCGCGCGGAGCCGTTCCTCGGACTCCAGGATCTCGGTCAGCTCGGCGATCTCGCGCTGCAGCGTTTCGCGTTCGCGCTCGAGTTCCAGCCGGTCGTACTTGGTGAGCCGGCGCAGCGGGGTGTCCAGGATGTAGGTGGCCTGGATCTCGGACAGATCGAACACCGCCATCAGCCGTTGTTTGGCCTCGGCGGCGTCCTCACTCGAGCGGATGACCTGGATGACCTCGTCGATGTTGAGCAAGGCGATGATCAGGCCGTCCACCAGGTGCAGCCGGTCCTCGCGCTTGCGGCGCCGGTAGGCGGACCGGCGCCTGACCACCTCGATGCGGTGATCCACATACACCCGCAGCAGGTCACGCAGGCCGAGTACGCGGGGCTGCCCATCGACGAGCGCCACGTTGTTGATGCCGAACGACTCCTCCATCGGCGTCAGCCGGTACAGCTCCTCGAGCACCGCCTCGGCGTGGAACCCGTTGCGCACCTCGATCACCAGGTGCAAGCCGCGCAGGCGGTCGGTCAGGTCTTTCAGGTCAGCGATGCCGGCCAGCCTCTTCGCCTGCACCAAGTCCTTGATCCGCGCGATCACCCTTTCCGGTCCGATGGTGTAGGGCAGTTCAGTGATCACGATCCCGGTTCGCCGGGCGCTCACCTTTTCGATCCGCGCCGTCGCCCGGGTCCGGAACGTCCCGCGGCCGGACTCGTACGCCTCCCTGATCCCGTCCAGGCCGACGATCTTGCCGCCCGTCGGCAGGTCAGGGCCTGGCACGAAGCGCATTAGCGTGTCGAGGGTCGCGTCGGGATGGTCGATCAGGTGCCGCGCCGCCGCGATCACCTCGCCGAGGTTGTGTGGCGCCATGTTGGTGGCCATCCCTACCGCGATCCCGGACGCCCCGTTGACCAGCAGGTTCGGGAACGCGGCCGGCAGTACACCGGGCTCGGTTTCCTGGCCGTCGTAGTTAGGCCCGAAGTCGACGGTGTCCTCGCCGATCGATGCGACCATCTCCATCGCGGCGGGTGCCATCCGGGCCTCGGTGTAGCGCATCGCTGCAGGCGCGTCGTCGCCACCGAGGGATCCGAAGTTGCCGTGCCCGTCGATCAGCGGCAGCCGCATCGCCCATGGCTGTGCCATCCGCGCAAGAGCGTCGTAGATGGCGCTGTCACCGTGCGGGTGCAGGCGGCCCATCACCTCGCCCACCACCCGCGCGCACTTGACGTGCCCGCGATCCGGCCGCAGCCCCATCTCGTTCATCTGGTAGAGGATCCGGCGCTGCACGGGCTTCAGCCCGTCCCTCGCATCGGGCAGTGCACGCTGGTAGATGACCGAGTACGCGTATTCGAGGAAGCTGCCGCGCATCTCCTCGGCGACGTCGATGTCGACGATCCG
>WNGA01002795.1_pt1 | contig 26395 bp, 17 predicted proteins | sample 5400061 | NCBI WGS metagenome assembly WNGA01 (sample SAMN13153366, study PRJNA577476) | soil metagenome | isolation source: 100 cm soil or saprolite under grassland replicate 2 | place: USA:California | collected 2016-06-15 | reverse complement strand
CCGAGAACGATCTACCGGCCATGGTGCGCCGGCTGGGCGGGCTGGGGCGCATTCACTTCGCCCACTGCCGCAACGTCCGGGTCACGGGCGAGCGGCGGTTTCACGAGACGGCCCATCCGTCGGCCTGCGGCAGCGTGGACCTGTTCGAAGTGCTCCGCGCCTTGCACGACGTCGGATTCACGGGCCCGATGCGCCCCGACCATGCTCGCATGATCTGGGGCGAGACAGGGCGCCCCGGATACGGGCTGTACGACCGAGCGCTCGGCGTGATGTACCTGCAGGGTCTGTGGGAGGCCCTCTCCCGGAGCGACGGGTGAGCACGGCGGTCGTGCCCCAGCGGATCGGGTACCGGTGGACGGTGTGCGCGCTGCTGTTCGCGGTCACGACGATCAACTACGTCGATCGCCAGGTGCTGGGCATCCTGGCGCCCACGCTGCAGCGCGAGCTTGGGTGGTCCGAGGCCGCCTACGGTGACGTGGTGTCGTGGTTCAGCCTGCCCTACGCCTTCGCGTTCCTCGCGGCGGGGCGGCTCTTCGACCGGATCGGCGTGCGGCGCGGGTTCGCGGCAGCCGTAATCGCGTGGAGCCTAGCGGCCATCGCGCACGCGTTCGCGCGCACGACGGCCATGTTTTCCGCCGCGCGCGCCCTGCTGGGCGTGGCCGAGTCGGCAAATTTCCCCGGTGCCATCAAGGCCGTCGCCGAGTGGTTCCCCAAGAAGGAGCGGGCGCTCGCGACCGGCATCTTCAACGCAGGGACGAACACCGGTGCGATTATCACACCCCTCCTCGTCCCGTGGATCGCGCTCACGTGGGGTTGGCAGTGGGCCTTCATCGCGACGGGCTCGCTCGGTTTCTTCTGGCTGCTCCTCTGGCTCGCCGTGTACCGCAGTCCCGACGCGAACCCACGCGTCTCGAGCGACGAGCTGGTACACATCCGCAGCGACCCGCCCGACCCCGAGAACGCCCGCGTGCCCTGGATCCGCCTCCTCGGCTTCAGGCAGACCTGGGCGGTGGCGGCGGGGAAGCTCTTGGCCGATCCGATCTGGTGGTTCTACCTGTACTGGCTGCCGAAATTCCTGGACGCCCGGTACGGGATCAAGCTGGCGCAAGTGGCGCTCCCGCTGATCGTCGTGTACGTGGTGGCCGATGTCGGCTCGGTGGGCGGAGGGTGGCTTTCGAGCACGCTGATCAAGCGCGGCTGGACGGTCAATCGAGCGCGGAAGACCGCGATGCTCACGATGGCGCTGCTGATCGTGCCCACGGCCTTCGCCCCCCTGGCGGGAAGCCTGTGGGCGGCGGTGGCGATCGTGAGCGTGGCGGCGGCAGCGCACCAGGCCTGGTCCGCCAACGTGTATACGCTGGCGAGCGACATGTTTCCCCGGGCGGCGGTGGGATCAGTCGTAGGGATCGGCGCGTTCGCCGGCGGCATAGGCGGCTGGGCGTTCCAGCGGGTCACCGGCCGGATCCTCCAAGCCAACGGCAACGACTACACGCCCATCTTCATCATCTGCGGGCTGGCCTACGTCTCGGGTTGGACCATCATTCATGTCCTCGCTCCACGGCTCGAGCCGGCGACCCTGGAAGAACACGCCCGGGTGTGACCCTCCGCATCGGCGTCCTCAAGCCGCACCAGACGAGTGCGACGAGGCGCGGCGACCTCTACGGTGCCCCCGCGCCGCGCAGGTATCCGCCCGCCACCGTCGCGAACTGCGCGATGGCAACCTCTGGCTCCGCGATCTCGGGGTGCCAGCGTTTCTCCCACTCGAAGCTGTACACGCCACGGTACCCGATCTTCACGAGCGCTTCGATCTGGCGGCGAACCGGCACCTCGCCCGTCCCCGTGAGTACGTAGCGGCGGTCCGTCCCGGCGGGCACGGAGTCCTTGAGATGCGTGTGACGGATGTAGCGTCCGACCTGCCGGACCGTGTCCTCCGGAGCCTCTTTCCCCGATACGAACGTGTGGTGCGCGTCCCACAGCAGGGCCACGGCCGGGGAGTCCGCACGTTGGAGGATCTCGAGCAGCGTGGGCGAGTCGGTGAAATCGCCGTGGGATTCAATGAGAACCGTGACACCCTTTGGCCGGGCGTAATCGCCCAGCTCGCGCAGGCCGCGGGCGATGTGCGCGAGCATCACGTCGCGCGGCACGCCCTTCACGTAATTGTTGCCGAACACTCGCACGTACGGGGCTTGGAGCGCCTCGGCCAGGTCGATGAATCGGCGCGCCTCGTCGAGCTGGGCGGCGCGCTTGGTGGGGTCCTGCTCGTGCATCTGGGCCGAGGCGCCGAGGTCGGATACGCGCAGCCCGCGCTCGCGAAGCTGCTGCTTCGCCGAGTCGAGACGCCCTCCCTCGCGCGAGAACTCGGGCGCCTGGCTCAAGTCCATCGTTGCCTGGAGGCCGCGCAGCTCGACGGCGGCGTAGCCGTGCGATCGGGCGAAATCCAGGATCTCGGTCCACGTCCACTTCGGACAACCGAGGGTCGAGAAGCCGAGCGGGAGTGGATCGTCGCCTGCCGGCAGCCGCCCGTATTGCGCGGCGAGGACCGCGGCGGACGTTTGCAGAAACTCGCGGCGGGTCGTCATGGTACGGCTCCTTCCCAAAGGAGAATGAAGCAAGCATCTGTTCGACCCATCGCGATCTCAGGGCTGCACCGAAAAGGTGTAGACCGTCCGGGAGCGGTACTCACCTCCGGGACGCAGGATGGTCGACGGGAATCCGGGCTTGTTGGGCGAGTCGGGAAAATGCTGCGTCTCCATCGCGAAGCCGTATCGGTGGCGGTACGCGACACCCTGCTTGCCGCGCAGCGTCCCGTCCAGGAAGTTGCCGGAGTAGAACTGGAGTCCCGGCTCCGTCGTGGAGATCTCCATCACCCGGCCGCTCGTCGGCTCGTACACCCGAGCGGCGAACGTCGCGTCGCCACCATTGCCGCCCCTGCCGCCGCTGCCGCCCCTGCCGCCCATATTCAGCACGAAGTTGTGATCGTAGCCTCGCCCATAGTGCAGCTGGACGTCGTCCCCGTCGATGCGCGCGCCGATGGGCGTGGGCGAGCGGAAATCGAGCGGCGTTCCCGCCACGCTCTTGATCTCTCCCGTCGGGATCAGCGTGGAATCGACCGGGGTGAAGTGGTCCGCGTTCAGCGTGACCACGTGACCGAGAATGTCGCCCCGGCCGTCCCCGGCCAGGTTGAAGTAGCTGTGCTGAGTGAGATTGACCGGTGTCGCGCGGTCGGCGGTGGCGTGGTAGTCGAAGATCAGCTCGTTGCGGTTCGTCAGAGTGTAGGTGACGGTCGCGTGCAGCGTGCCCGGATAGCCCTCCTCGCCGTCCCGGCTCGTATACCGTAAGATCAAACCGACCGATTCGGGGCCCTCGAACGGCGCCACGTCCCAGACTACCTTGTCGAAGCCCCTCACGCCGCCGTGGAGGTGATTGGGGCCGTTGTTGGTGGCCAGCGTGTAGGTCCGGCCGTCGAGAGTGAACCGGCCGCGGGCGATACGGTTGCCATACCGGCCGATGATGGCGCCGAAGTAGGGGGATGCCCGCTCGTAGCCCGCCAGGGAGTCGTGGCCCAGGACGACGTCGTCGAACCTGCCGGTCCGGTCCGGCAGCCTGAGCGAGACGATGATGCCGCCGTAGTCGAGGACCCTGAGCTCGATCCCGTGGGCGTTCTTGAGCGTGTACACGCTGACGGCCTCCCCCCGCTCGGTCGTGCCGAACGGCTGCGGACGCGGTGCGCCCCGTGCACACGCGCTGCTACATGCCACGATCAAGAACCAGCCGCGGCAGAGTGTCAGGATATCTTGAATCATGGCGAGACACCGGCTGTTCACGATCGCAGTTTTCGTCACTTCTCTCCAGGCTTCTCGCCCCGTTGCGGTCCACGCCCCTCGGTCCGCTCTCACGTCCTCACCCCCTGTCCCCCTCGCCGAGCATCCGCGGCCCGACTTCCAGCGGGAGGACTGGCAGAACCTCAACGGCACCTGGCAATTCCAATTCGATCCCGAGGATGCGGGTGAGCGCCGGGGCTGGCCCGGGAGCGGGCTTCCTCGGGCCCGCGCAATCGTCGTCCCGTTCCCCTGGGGGAGTCCGCTCTCGGGCGTTCCGGACAGCGCGGCCATCGGCTGGTACGCGCGCACCATCGAGGTGCCCGCCCGTTGGTTGGAGGGTGGGCGCCGCGTCTTCTTCGTCGTCGGCGCCGCCGACTGGCGCACTACCGCCTGGCTCGACGGCCACTCGCTCGGCACGCACAGCGGCGGCTACATCCCGTTCGAATTCGAGCTGACGCGGTACCTGGGGCCGGGACAGAGGCACTTGCTTGTCCTGCGGGTCGATGACGCGCCACGGGCGTTCAAGCTCGAAGGCAAGCAGGGCTACGGCAACGCCCGCGGTATCTGGCAGACGCCGTACCTCGAAGCCCGCGGCAGCATTCCCCTCCAGGTGCTCCATTTCTCACCGGACGTCGGCCGGAAGCGGGTCGTTGTGACGGCCCAATTGCTCGACAAGGCACCTCGGGATCTGACGCTGACGCTCCGTTTCAAAAATGTGGAGCTGCCGGTGGTGACCCGGCGGGTGCCACGCGGGACCGACCAGCTGAGGTTCGAGGTGCCGATCCCCAACGCCCATCTCTGGTCGCTCGAGGACCCGTTCCTGTACGACGTCGAGGCGAGCGTCGGTGACGACCGAGTCGAGAGCTACTTCGGCATGCGGAAGATCTCGGTCACGACGCTCCCAGGGACCGACTACCGCTACGTCGCCCTCAACGACGAGCCGATCTACCTGCAGCTCGCGCTCGACCAGGCGTTCCATCCGGAGGGGTTCTATACCTATCCGAGCGATTCCTTCGTGCGCGCCGAGATCCTGCGCGCCAAAGAGATCGGTCTGAACGGGCTGCGCGAGCACGTCAAAGTAGAGGCGCCGCGCAAGCTGTACTGGGCCGACCGGCTGGGGCTCTTGATCATGGCGGACGTCCCCAACTCGTGGGGTGAGCCCGATTCGGCCATGCGTCGCGAAGCGAGATCCACGCTGCGGGGGATGATTCAGCGCGACTACAATCACCCTGCGATCTTCGCCTGGGTGCTGTTCAACGAGACCTGGGGCTTGTTCACGAAGGCGGGACAGCGGGAAGTCTACCGCCCCGAGACCCAGACGTGGGTGGTGTCCGTGTACCGCGAGGCCAAGACCCTCGACCCCACCCGCCTGGTCGAGGACAACTCGCCCTGTTGCGGCCGCGGCCACACCGAGACCGACCTCAACTCGTGGCACGCCTACCTGCCGGGGTGGGAGTGGGAGCGCCACGACCAACTGGTGAGTGACAGTACCCATCCCGGCTCCTCGTGGAACTTCGAGGCGGGGTACCGCCAGGCGAGCCCCCCGCAGCCGAACATCAACAGCGAGTTCGGCAACGTCTGGGGCTTCGAGGGAAGCACGGGCGACGTCGACTGGAGCTGGGACTACCACCGCGCGGTGAACGCGTTCCGCAGGCATCCCCGCATTGCCGGCTGGTTGTACACAGAGCTGCACGACGTGATCAACGAGTGGAACGGTTACTGGCGTTACGACCGCTCCGAGAAGGAGACCGGCCTGGGCGGCCTGGTCCAGGACATGTCGCTCCGGGATCTCCACGCGCTGTTGTACGTCGCCGTGGGCGACGATCTCAGCCAGCGCGTCGCGACCGGGGAACGCGTGAGCGTACCGTTGTACGCATCGTTTCTGACGTCCAGCAAGACGCCGGGCGACAGTCTGACGCTGCGCGCCGAGCTGTACGGCTGGAACACACTCGGCCAGAAGCGCACGTATTTCGAGACTACTCGCCGTGTGCCATACCGCCCCTGGATGACCGGGGCGCTCGAGCCCCTCCTCGTGCCGATGCCGAACGAGTCTGCCCTCGTCATCCTGGCCGTCCGACTGGAAGGTGCCACGGGCGCCGTGCTGCATCGGAACTTTTGCAGCTTCGTGGTGGAGGGCGACCTTCCGCAGGAGACGCGGCTCGACGACGGGCGGCGTGCCCGTCTGCTGCGCATCGACCCCGCCAGGTTCTCCGGCGCGTCCTGGTCCCTCAAGCAGTGGAACGTGCTGGACGGGCTGAAAGTGAACGGCGCTGGTGCGGGATTCTTCGAGTATCGGCTTCCCTGGCCCCAGGGACTGCGCCCCGCCGATCTCGAGGACGCCGCATTCCTCGCCGAAGTCTCCGCGAAGCAGCTGTTCGGCAAAGATAAGGACAGCACCGGACGGATCGAGGGCGATTTCATGCGGGGTCGCGGGACCTACGACGCGAGCCTGAACCCCAACGCGTACCCCATGACCGACGCCCGGCGCTTCCCGAGCGCCGTGACCGTTCGAGTCAACGACGTCGTCGCCGGACGCGAGATGCTCCAGGACGACCCGGCCGATCATCGTGGGATCCTCTCCTGGCATTTCCAGAAACGGGACCGGCACCTGCGCGAAGCCGGCTCCTACGGCACGTTGCTGCGCGTGACGGTCCCGCGAGAGGCACTCGAGCGGGCCGCCGCCCGGGGCGAGCTGATCATCCGACTCGAGGTCGACTCCACGCTCCCCGGCGGGCTTGCCATCTACGGCCGGCATTTCGGCCGCTATCCGGTCGATCCAACGGTAGTCTTCGTATCGGAGCCGTGAACTGCCCGACCTGGAACGACGCCTTGGCGCGGGGAACAACGTCGCGGCGGCCCGCGCCTCTGTCGGCGCGGGCGGGAGCGGGCGTGCTCACAAAGTCCCGCGCGTCAGCTCACCCACGGCGTGGTCCACGGCCCGCGCGGTGAGGGCCATGTAGGTGAGCGACGGATTCACGCAGGACGAGCTGGCCATGCACGCCCCGTCGGTGACGAAGAGGTTGGGCACGTCGTGCGTCTGGTTGTGGGCGTTGAGCACGGATGTCTTGGGGTCCCGGCCCATGCGCGCCGTCCCCATCTCGTGCACGCTGAACCCCGGCGGACCGTCGTGGTCGTACGTCTCGACCTCTTTGCACCCGGCGGCCTCGAGCATCTCGGCCGACTGCGTCTTCACATCCTCCCGGATGGCGCGCTCGTTCTCGCTCCATGCGCAGTGCACGCGCAGCAGCGGGATCCCCCACTGGTCCGTGCGCGCGGGGTCGAGATCGACGTGGTTCTCGTGACGCGGCAAACACTCGCCGTATCCCTGCAGCGTCATCTGCCAAGGTCCGGGCTCCCGCAGCTGATGCTTCAAGTCCGCCCCCAGGCCGGGCAGCGACGCGCCGCGCGTCCAGCCGTCGCGTCCCGCACCCGCCTGGATCCCGTAGCCCCGGACGAATCCCAGCTGTCCGTCTCCCCGAGCGCCGAGATTGCGGAACCGAGGGATGTACGTCCCGGTCGGCCGCCGGCCGTAGACGTATTTGTCCTCGAGGCCGGGCACGGTACCGCTGGCGCCGGCCTTGGAGATGTGGTCCATGAGATTGTGACCCAGCTCGCCGCTCGAGTTGGCGAGCCCGGTCGGAAAACGCGAGGTTGTCGAGTTCAAGAGAACCTGTGCCGTGCCGAGCGTCGAGGCGCACAGAAAGATCAAGTGGGCGGCGTACTCGCGCGTCTGTTTCGTATTCCGATCGATCACGCGCACGCCTACCGCCCGATCCTTGCGCTCGTCGTAGATCACGCTGTGCACGATCGCGTCGGTCACGATCGTCAGTTTTCCGGTTTGCTGCGCCGCCGGCAGCGTCGCGCTTAGGCTCGAGAAGTAACCCCCGTAGCTGCAGCCGCGGGCGCACTGGTTGCGCGCCTGGCACCGCCCGCGGCCGTTGTGCGGCTCGGTCAGATTGGCGACCCGCGCGATGGTCATGTGACGCCCGGGGAACCCGCGCTCGATCCCACGCTTCACCACGTGCTCGGCGCAGTTCATCTCCCACGGCGGGAGGAACTCACCGTCCGGCAAGTGCACCAGGCCTAACCGCTCACCGCTCACGCCCACGAACCGTTCGACGTGAGCATACCACGGCGCGAGGTCCTTGTAGCGGATCGGCCAGTCGACGCCGTGCCCGTCCCGCAGGTTGGCCGCGAAGTCGAGGTCGCTCCAGCGCCAGCACAGCCGGCCCCAGATCAGGCTGCGCCCGCCCAGCTGATAGCCTCGGATCCAGCGGAACGGCTGATCCTCGGACGTGATATAGGGATGCTCGCGATCGTTGACGAAAAAGTGCCGGGTCGCCTCGCCGAACGCGTAGTTCTTGCTCTGGATGGGGTAGTCGCGCTCGTACAGCTCCTGCTCGCCCCGGCCGCGGTGCGCGAGCTGCCAGGGCTGCAGCCATTCGGTGACGTAGTCTTTGCCGTGCTCCACGTGCCGGCCGCGCTCGAGCACGAGGGTCTTGAGTCCCTTCTCGCACAGCTCCTTGGCGGCCCAGCCGCCCGTTATCCCTGAGCCCACGACGATCGCGTCGTACGGCTCGTCGCGCGCCTTCACACGGCCCACGTCCGGCCGACCTGCGCGAGCGGCACGCACCCGTCATAGCGGCCCGGAACCGCGGTGTGGTGCAGCTCGCGCGTGGCGCCGATCTCGGACGTGTAGTAGCCGACGAGCGTCAGCTCCTTCATCGTGCGGAAGAAGGGCACCGCGGGCCCGTCGCGCGTTCCCCCTCTCCACGTTGTGGAGAGGAGGATAGGGGGTGAGGCCAACGCCTCCCGGTCCAGCTGCTCGAGCAGCACCCGTTGATCCGCGGCCGCGCACTGGAGGAACGGACGACCCGATGCCCGGGCGGCGCGCGCGTCGACTTCGGCGAGGCCTTCGAGAAAGCGCTTCCGCTCCGGAGCCGCGTAGGACTCCGCCAGCAACGCGTCGATAAAGCGGTGCACCCCCGCGGCGCGGGCGCCCGGCGTGTCGGTTTCGGGGAGAATGTGCTCGGCGATGGCGGCCACGAGTTCCGCCTGGGCTCGGGTGAGCGCGCGGGGCGCCCAAACACCGTCGGGAACACGTGCCGCCCGGCAGCCGGCCAGCAGGCCGGCCACCGTGGGCGCGGCCAGCGCGCCTCCAAGCAGGAGGGCGGCGCGCCGCAACGCCTCGCGCCGATCGATTGTCTCCTGCGCGCCTCCTCCAGTCCGTGTCATCTCGCGGTGCCCACGGCCGATATTGCAAGACGTGCGGCCATCCCTCAAGGGGGTCCTCCGGGCGGCACGGAATTGCGGGGCGACCGAGTCGCGAGCGCCCGGTCGCGTCGCGGCCACGCGACACCCATAGACGGCGCCGCCACTCTGGAGCACCTTGAAGACGACCTCTTCGGGCTGATTCTCGAGGCTGCCCCCGTGCGGACGCTGGCGAGCAACGAAAAGGGCAGGTACCGTGACCCTTGAGTCCTTGCGGAGTGGACTGCATATGATCAACGCTCGATGGTGGCCCCTCGCCCTGGCGGCCTACGGCTCCGGGCTCGGCGCCCAGACGCGCCCCGTTACCGCGTCGGCGCCGATCAGCGCTCGGTCGAACGAGCTGACCGCGGCCGAGCAGGCCGCCGGCTGGCGGCTCTTGTTCGACGGCCGCACCCTGCGCGGTTGGCGGGGATTGGGCTACGACAGCGTGCCCACGGCGCACTGGCAGGTCGACGCCGGGACGATCAAGAAGATCGCCAGCGGCAACGTCCCGAAGCTGCCCGACGGGCAGCCGCTGTACGGCGGCGACTTGATGACGGTGGACACGTTCGGCGACTTCGAGCTGAGCTGGGACTGGAAGGTCACGCCCGGCGCGAACAGCGGCCTCAAGTACAACGTCTCCGAGGAGCTCTCCGTCAAGGAAGCGCCGAACCACGCCGCGCTGGGATTCGAATATCAGATCCTGGACGATGACCGGCACCTGGACGGCAAGCTGGCGACGCATCGCGCCGGCGCCCTGTACGACCTCATCGCGCCGGGCCGGCCCACGCACGTCCATCCGGTGGGCGCGTGGAACCAGTCGAAGCTCGTGTTCCGGGGCAACCACGGCGAGCACTGGCTGAACGGCGAGAAGCTGCTCGAGTTCGACCTCGGCACGGCACGCATGGACTCTTGCATAGCCAAGAGCAAGTACCGCTCGCTCCCCTGGTTCGGCGAGCGGCGCCGGGGGCACCTGATACTCCAGGACCACGGCGACGAGGTGTACTTCAAGAACATCAAGGTGCGTGACCTATGAAACGCCGCAAATTCCTGAAGACCGCCTCGGCCGCGGGGCTGGGGCTCGTGGCCTCGCCGCCGTTCTCCTCCTGGCTCCGGTCGCCGAGCGAAAAAGTCAGGGTCGCCGTCATGGGCCTGAACGGCCGCGGCACGGTGCTGGCGCGGACGTTCGCCCGCGCGGCTCACGCCGAGGTGGCCTACGTCTGCGACGTCGATTCACTGGTGCTCGCCAAGGGCGTCTCCGCCGTCGCCCAAGTCCAAGGCAAATCTCCTAAAGGGCTCGGCGACTTCCGCAAGGCGCTCGAGGACAAGGACGTGGACGCGCTCGTGATCGCGGCGCCCGACCACTGGCACACGCCGGCCGCGCTGCTCGCGATGCAGGCGGGGAAGCACGTCTACGTGGAGAAGCCGTGCGGGCACAACGCGCGCGAAGGCGAGCTGCTCGTCGAAGCGCAGCGCAAGCACCAGCGCGTGGTGCAGATGGGGACGCAGCAGCGCTCCGCGCCGCGCTCGATGGAGATCGTGCAGGCGATCAAGGAAGGCGCCATCGGACAGCCCTACCTCGGGCGCGCCTGGTATGCCAACACTCGGGCCACGATCGGCCTTGGGAAGGCGGTGCCCGTCCCCGCCAACCTGGACTACGAGCTGTGGCAGGGCCCGGCGCCCCATACCCCGTACCGCGACAACGTCGTCCACTACAACTGGCACTGGTTCCACCGCTGGGGGACGGGCGAGATCTGCAACAACGGCACGCACGAGATTGACGTCGCCCGCTGGGCCCTGGGCGTGGGCTACCCCACGCGCGTAACGTCCGTCGGCGGCCGCTATCACTTCGCCGACGACTGGGAGTTCCCCGACACGCAGGAAGCCTGTTTCGAGTTCGTGGGTGGGAAGACCATCACCTGGCAGGGCCAGAGCTGCAACGGCCTGACCACGTACGGCCGCGCGCGCGGTACGGCTATCCTCGGCACCACGGGCAGTGTCGTGATGGATCGCGACGGCTACACCGTGTACGACCTCAAGGAGAAGGTGGTGAAATCATCTCTCGCCGCGCAGGCGGGAGACGGCCTCAACACCCACGCCGACGACGACATGACCGCGCTGCACATCGACAACTTCGTGGACGCGATTCGCACCGGCGCCGCACTGCATCAACCGATCGAAGAGGGAGCGAAGAGCGTGTTGCTGGGCCACCTGGGCAACATCGCTCAGTCGACCGGTCGCGCGCTGCGCATCGACGCGACGTCGGGCCGGATCACGGGCGACGAGGAGGCGATGAAGTCCTGGCAGCGGGAGTACGCCGCGGGCTGGGCGCCGGTCGTGTAGGCGCGTGGCCGCCGTACTCGAGGCAGACCGCTTTTTCGATCCCGATCCGGCGGTGCGCCGCGTCGCGCGCGAGCTGTACGACGCAACGCGCCGGCTGCCGATCGTGTCCCCCCACGGTCACGTGGATCCCCAGACCCTGGCCCGGGACGAGCCCTTTCCCGAGCCCGCGGCGCTGATCGTCCAGCCCGACCACTACATCCTCCGGCTGTTGTACGCGTGCGGCGTCCCGCTCGAGGGGTTGGGGGTGCCGCGCCGGGACGGAGCGCCCGTCGAGACCGATCCGTGCAAGGTGTGGCAGCGGTTCGCAGACCATTACTACCTGTTCCGCGGCACGCCCACGGGTGCATGGCTCGATTACGAGCTGCACGAGGTGTTCGGCGTCCGCGAGCGACTGTCCGCCGAGACGGCGCCGCGGATCTACGACGAGATCGGGGAGAAGCTCGCTTCCCTCGAGTTCCGGCCGCGGGCGCTGTTCGAGCGGTTCGGCATCGAGGTCCTCGCCACCACCGACAAGGCGAGCGATCCCCTCGCACACCATCGCGCCATCCGGGAGTCCGGGTGGAAGGGACGGGTGATCCCCTGCTTCCGCCCCGACGCGGTGTTCCGGATCGCCTCCCCCGAGTGGCCGGTCGAGCTGGAAACGCTGGGCCGGGAGCACGGCACGCCCCTCGTGGACTACGCCGAGTTCCTTCATGCCCTGGAAGATCGCCGCACCTTCTTCAAGAGTATGGGAGCCACGGCCACCGATCACGCGGTGCTCGAGCCCTACACGACCTGGCTGCCGCCGAACGAGATGGAGGTCTTGTATCAGCGGGCGCGGCAGGGCGACGTGACGCCGGCGGACGAGCGGCGCTTCATGGGCCACCTCCTGATGGAAATGGCCCGGCTATCCCTCGAGGACGGGCTGGTGATGCAGATTCACGCGGGCGCGCTGCGCGATCACAACCGCCCGCTGTTCCAGCAGTTCGGCGCCGATCGAGGCGGAGACATCCCGATCGCGACCGAGTTCACCCGAAATCTGCGGGCGTTGCTGAACGCGTACGGCAACGATCCGCGATTCACGCTCGTGGTCTTCACGCTCGACGAGTCCACTTACAGCCGGGAGCTGGCCCCGCTCGCCGGGCATTATCCGGCCATGCGGCTCGGGCCTCCCTGGTGGTTTCACGACTCCCTGGAGGGCATGCGGCGCTTTCGGGAGCGCACCACGGAGACGGCGGGGATTTACAAGACGGCCGGCTTCAACGACGACACGCGTGCCTTCTGCTCGATCCCCGCCCGGCACGATCTGGCGCGCCGCGTGGACGCGAACTTCCTGGCGGGGCTCGTGGCGCGCCATGTGATCGATACGAGCGATGCCCGCCGCATGGCGCGGGCGCTCGCCTACGATCTGGCGAAGGAGACTTACAAGCTGTCATCCTGAGCGCCGCAGGCGCGAAGGATCCGCTTTATAATTTCAAGGCTTATGGCCTCTCCTGGCCCCATGCACGTGGTCCGCGCGCCCGGGCGCGTGAACTTGATCGGCGAGCACATCGACTACTGCGGCCTGCCCGTCCTCCCCATGGCCCTCGGCCGGAGCGTCCGCCTCGCGTTTCACCCGCGCTCGGATCGAGAGACGCGCCTCGTCAACCGCGATCCTCGCTTCGCGCCCAGCGCCTTCGCGGTGAACGAGAGCATCCCGCCGGCTCCGGCGGGGGACTGGGGCAACTACGCCCGGGCGGCGACCCAGGCCCTGGCGCAACGATTCCCGGATCTGCGGGGCGTCGACGCACTGGTCGAGAGCGATCTCCCGATCGCCGCGGGGCTCAGCTACTCGTCCGCGCTCCTCGTGGCCATGGCCCTCGCGATCATGCACGCGAACGAGGTGACGGTGGCGTCGCTCGAGCTGATGGAGCTCTTGGGGAAGGGCGAGCGCTACGTCGGCACCGCGGGCGGCGGGATGGACCAGGCGATTATCCTCGGTGCGCAGGCCGGGTGCGCGTCACGGATCGACTTCCACCCGCTCCGGCTCACTCCCACGGCCGTGCCCGGCGACTGGCAGTTCATCGTCGCGTGGAGCCTGGTGCACGCCGAGAAGTCCGGGGCGGCGCGGCAGGCGTACAACGAGCGGACGCAGCAGTGCGACGAGGCGCGGCGCCGCGTGGCCACGCGGCTCGGCCAGCCGAAGGACATCACCTACCCCGCCCTCGTCGCGGCAGCCCCGGTCGAGGAGTTACTCGAGCTGGCCGAGGCGAACCTTTCCGGCGTGCTCGCGCGGCGGTTCCGCCACGTGGTCACAGAGGGAACGCGCGTGCGGCGAGCGGAGGCGGCGATGGCCGCCGGGGACTTAGCGGCGTTCGGGCGCCTGCTCGACGCCTCGCACCACAGTCTGCGGGACGACTACGAGGTGAGCCACCCCGAGCTGGACCGGCTCGTGGAGCTGGCACGGGAGGCGGGCGCGGCGGGGGCGCGACTCACGGGCGCCGGGTTCGGTGGCTCGATCGTGGCGCTGTGTCGCGTCGAGCGCGCGCCGGAGGTCGTGGCCGCTCTGCGGGAGCGCTTCTACGCCCCTCGCGGCGCTGCGGACGACGTCGGGCGGCACGTGTTCATGGCCGAGCCGTCGGCGGGGGCGGAGGTCCTGCCCGCGTGAGGCGCTGTTATGGGACTCGACGGATCTGGTCGCGCAGGGACTTCAGGCCGCGGGCGAGTTGCGTCTCCACGGTCTTTTCGCAGATGCCCAGCGGTTTGCAGACACCAGTGCAAGTGGTGTGGAAGTCCTGACGTCTGGAGGCTGACGCCTGGCGACCGCTTGCGGCTTGGCGTCTGTCAACTTCCCTGAGAAGTGCCGACTACCGACTGGCAGCTCAATACCCTCATTCGAACCCGACCCGCGGCAGGGCGCGGAACAGCCCCCAAGCCGCCGCGCCCGCGGCCACCAGGCACACGATCCCGGGCAGCGGCTTCCCGTACAACACGTATCCCGTGCCGAACAGCGCCGCGTAGATGACGACGCAGCCCAGGAACCAGCACAGGAAGGCGGCGGTCACGCTTTCCCCAGGTTTCGCCGGCTGAGTGGTCACCGCGCGGCTCCAGCCTGGACCCATGGGCCGAATCCGGTCATAAAACGTCTGGAGGGTGGCGCGGTCGGTTGGCGGCGTCGCGAACGTCACGGCCAGCCACCCGACGGTAGTGATGGCGATGCCGATCACGAGCCGGAGCGTCGGGGCGAGCGCCGGGAGCCCGAGCGCCGTGTGCACGAACTGGAAGTACACGGCGATGACGAAGGAAATCGCCATACCGGCAATCTCGCTCCACGCGTTGACCCGCCACCAGAACCAGCGCAGCAGGAAGATCAGCCCGGTCCCGGCGCCGATCTGGAGCAGGATCTGGAACGCCTGGTAGGAGTTTTGGAGCCAGAGCGACAGGGCCGAAGCGAGCGCGATCAGCCCCACCGTGACGGCGCGCCCCACCCACACGTAGTGGCGTTCGTCCTTGTCGGGCGCCACGAACCGACGGTAGCAGTCCTCGACCGCATAGGAAGCGCCCCAGTTGAGGTGGGTGCTGATGGTGGACATGTATGCCGCCGCGAGCGACGCGATCATGAGGCCGAAGAGCCCGTGCGGGAGATACACGAGCATCGCGGAGTAGGCCAGGTCGTTCCGCACGATCGCCCGGTCGATGTGGGGGAAACGCGCGGCGATGGAGGCGAGGTCGGGATAGACGATGAGCGACGCGAGCGCCACGATGATCCACGGCCAGGGCCGCACCGCGTAGTGGAGCACGTTGAACAGCAGGGTCGTGCGCATGGCGTCGCGCTCGGTGGGCGCGGCGAGCATGCGCTGCGCCACGTAGCCCCCGCCTCCCGGCTCGGAGCCGGGATACCACGTGCTCCACCACTGCACCGCGAGCGGCACGACCAGGACCGCAGCCGCCGTGCTCCAGTCCGAGAAGTCGGGCAAGAGCGACAGGCGCCCGGCCACCGCGGGGTGGGCGAACAGTCCCGACAAGCCGCCCACTTGGGGAAGCCCGAGCGCCACGACGGCGGCCATCACGGCCCCGACCATCGCGATCAAGAACTGGACGAAATCGGTCAATACGACTCCCGACAGCCCGGAGCTTGCCGCGTACAGCACCGTGACCGCCCCGCCGACGAGCACCGCCGTGTGGCGATCCCAGCCGAGCATCACGCCCGCGATCTTGGTCGCAGAGAGATTGACCGAGGCCATGATCATCACGTTGAAGAACACGCCGAGGTAGATCGCCCGGAACCCGCGGAGGAAGGCCGCCGGCCGGCCGGAGTAGCGCAGCTCGTAGAACGCGATGTCGGTGAGGGCCGCCGAGCGCCGCCACAGCTTGGCGTAGAAGAACACGGTGCACATCCCCGTGACCGCGAAGGCCCACCAGACCCAGTTCTGGCTCACGCCGCCGGTGCGTACGAGGTCGGTGATGAGGTTCGGCGTGTCGGTCGAGAACGTCGTGGCCACGAGGGACACCCCCAGAAGCCACCAGGGCAGCCGGCGCCCGGAGAGGAAGAACTCGTGGCGGCCCTGACCGGCGCGGCGCACCACCGCCAGGCCAATGGCCACGCAGACGATGCCGTAGAGCACAAGGACGATCCAATCGAGGGTGTCCAGTTTCATGGCCCCTTTGATGCGCTCTCGGAGACGTGGCGTCAAGCCCGGATCGTCAGCAAGCAGATCCTTCGCTCGCGCGCGTTCCGCGCGGTCGCTCAGGATGACAGGGCCGGGCGGCTGCGGTAGAGAGGGAGAATGAGCAGAAGGAGAGTGTGGTTTTTTCTCTCCTCTTTGTCACAGAAGGAGCGGGCCTGTCATCCTGAGCTCCGCAGGCGCGAAGGATCTGGCGTCCGCCGTTTCCCGAACCAGGTGTCCGCCAAGTCCTCCCATGTGGGGTTTTTCTGCTCGATCAACCGCACCTTTCGTGAGCGAACCCAGCCCTTGAGCTGCTTTTCGCGGGCGATGGCGTCGCGAACATCACCAAACTCCTCGAAGTAGACCAACCGCGTGATGTGGTACTTGCTCGTGAAGCCGGGGGTGAGGCTGTGCTTGTGCTCATACACGCGCCGCGCGAGGTCGTTGGTGACGCCCGTGTACAACACTCGCGAACGACTCGCCATGATGTACACGTAGTAGGTGCGCATGGCACCCCAACGTGGTGCATATGGACTCGCGACCGACATCGTTTTTCGGCGGCCTGGCGCTCAACCATGCATCGGAGGGTGGTTTCCTTCTTCAATACTCCCTAAGCGAGCGGCCCTGTCATCCTGAGCGCCGCAGGCGCGAAGGATCCGCTTCTAGGCCGCAGGCACGCAGGTGTACCAGCAGATCCTTCGCTCGCGCGCGTGCCGCGCGGTCGCTCAGGATGACAGCGCCGCGCGGCTCCGGTAGAAGAGGGAGAATGAGGAGGGGAGGAAAAAAAGAGAGTGGGGTTTCCTCCCGTTTCCCTTTCGCAGAGCGAGCGACCCTGTCATCCTGAGCGCCGCAGGCGCGAAGGATCTGCTTTTCGAGCGCCGCAGGCGCGAAGGATCTGCTTTTCGAGCGCCGCAGGCGCGAAGGATCTCTTGAGCGCTCGAGGATCAATCACCCCCAGAGCCGCTCCGGGTACTCGCCCGCGGCCACCAGCTGCCGCAATGCCGCCTCGACACGCGGCCGGTCGTCCGGGTATGTCACGCCCAGCCAGGAGCCGCGCGTGCTCAGCAGCCGCACCCGCGCCTCGCCCCGGCTCACTGCGTCCCCGATCCCGTGTGAGATCAGAAACTCGCTCCGTCCGGCCGTGTCCTGGCGCCGGAACTCCGCGAACCCGTGCCGCAGCAGGGCGAACACCGCAGGCGTGAAGGCCCACAGGTTCATCGAGACGAGGGCGTCGGCCGCGAGCCGCACCGGCCGGCCGCGAGGATCGGCTCCCACATACGCCCCGTCTCCCAGGCGCCGGATGTCCACGACCTCCTCGACGGTTTCGAGCCACCCGTCGCCATCGGGGCGGCAGACCGCGCGGTTCACACCGCCGGCGGCGCTGAGCGTGTCGCGTAGCAGGTACGCGATGTTGGCAAAAGTCCCGGGGGATTCGCCCGCGTGCCCGGCCGCGAGGAACTCCGCCGCGACCGTGAACGCGTCGCGGCCGTAGAAGTCGTCCGCGTTCACCACGGCGAATTGGCCGCTGACCTCGGGTGCCGCCGCCAGCACCGCATGGCCCGTGCCCCACGGCTTGGTGCGCGCCGGCGGGAGGGGCAGGCCCGTCGGGACGTCGTCCAGCCGCTGGCGGGCATAGACAAGAGCCGCGCGGCCTCCCCCTCCCCCTCCCCCTCCCCTTCCCCGCCCCAACGCGCCCCGATAGCGGCGCGAACCGCCGCCTCCAGATCGTCTCGGATCACGAGCACGATGGTCCCGAAGCCCGCGCGCACGGCGTCGTAGATGCTGTAATCCAGCAGAGTGGCGCCGGCGGGCCCGAGCGGCTCGATCTGCTTCGGCCCGCCGTAGCGGCTGCCGACTCCGGCCGCGAGGATTACGAGTGCGGGCGCGCCGATGGCCTACCTCGCCGCGGTGTCCATCATGCCGTGACGATGCCCAGCCGCGGCCACGTCTTCCAGCGGCCGCGCGTGAAGTCCGGGAACTCGGCAGGCCGGCTGCCGTTTGCCACCGACCATTCGGACAGCGGCGTGACGACGCTCATGGCCACCGCGTCGTACACGTTCATGTCCGTCGGCAGCCCTTCGCGCAGGCACTTGATGAGCCGGTAGTCTTCGAGGTAGTCCATGCCGCCATGCCCGGCGCCCCGGCTCTTCTCCTCCATCTGCTTCCACAGCGGATGATCGAACTCGGCCAGGTACGCTTCCGCGGGGTCCCACTCGTCCGACTTGCTCCGCCCCTCGATGTAGACGCGGTCCGGGTAGCCCTGGAACAGACCGCGCGTCCCCTGCACCACGTGGACTCTACTGTAGGGGCGCGGGAGGTTCGTGTCGTGACTCACGCAGATCGTTCGCCCGTTTGCCGTCCTGATGAGGCTCACGTTCACGTCGCCCAGGACGTACTGCTCGTGCCGCTGGGGCGAGCCGTCCGGAAAGTGCTCGCGGGCGTACAGTTGGAGCCCGCGCGAGGGGCTGCTCATCGAGACTAAGGAAACGAAACGGTCGCCTCGGTTGATGTCCAGGCAGTTGGCCACGGGGCCGAGGCCGTGGGTCGGGTACAGGTTGCCATTACGATGCATCGAATGGGCGCGGCGCCACAGCCCCTCCCCTTCGGGGCTGAATTTCACGGACCGCAGGTCGTGCAGGTATCCCCCTTCGCCGTGCAGGATCTCGCCGAACACGCCCTGTCGCACCATGTTGAACACCATCATCTCCATCCGCCCGTACGTGCAGTTCTCCATCATGATGCAGTGCTTGCGGTAGGTCTCGGCGTGCTCCACCAGCGCCCAGCAGTCGTCGGTCGTGTAGGCCGCCGGCACCTCGGTGGCGGCGTGCTTGCCGTTGCGCATAGCCGCGAGGCAGATCGGGACGTGCCACTCCCACGGCGTGGCGTTGTAGACCAGATCGAGCTCCTCCTGCTCGCACATGCGCACGAAGTCCCAGGGACCCCGGGAGTAGCCCGTCGGGCGGGGGAATCCGGCTTCGACAACGAGGTCCTGCATGCGCGTCACCTTCTCCGGCACGATGTCGCCCACGGCCTTGATGACGCAGCCCTCGACCCGGACCAGGTTGCGCACGTGGGCGCTCCCCATCCCGCCCACGCCCACGAAGCCGATCCGGACGGTGTCCAGCGGCGGGCCCGCGAAGAACCGCTCGGGCGCGGGCCCAGGGTTGCGCCGCGGCTCGACCGACCCAGCGCCCACCGTGTGAGCGCAGGCCGCGGTCCCGCCCAGGGCGGCGAGGCCGAGCCCGCCGGCGATCAGCTTCAGCACGTCACGCCGGTCCAGGTCGTCGCTATTCGCGGTCATGCGAACCTCCGGGGGTCAGCTCTTCGCAAACAGATCCTTCGCGTCGTGCGCGTGCCGCGCGCTCGCTCAGGATGACAGCGCCGCGCGGCCGCGGTAGAAGAGGGAGAATGAGGCGGAGAAGAAGAGGAAGAGAGTGTGTCTTTCTCCCCTTCCCCATTCGCAGAGCGAGCGGGCCTGTCATCCTGAGCGCCGCAGGCGCGAAGGATCTGCTTGGTGAGCGCCGCAGGCGCGAAGGATCTCTTTCTTGGGTGCCGCTCATCCCCCTTTGATGCGGTCTCGGAGGCGCAGCGTCAAGCCCGGAAGCAATGAAGCGGTGCTAAGTTTCGGTGTGCCAGGAGGGCGATGAGACAGACGAATCAACGCGAGCAGGCCGAGGCGTTCCGCCGGCTCCATCGAGCAGGCGGCATCCTCGTGCTTCCCAACGCGTGGGACGTGATCACCGCTCGCGTGATCGAGAGCGCGGGATTCGCGGCCATCGCGACGTCCAGCGCCGGGGTCGCGTGGGCGCTCGGTTACGCCGATGGCGAGCGCATCAGTCGCGGGGAAATGCTCGCGGTGGTCCGCCGCATCGCGTCCAGCGTGCGCGTGCCGGTGACCGCCGACATGGAAGCGGGGTACGGGACGACGCCGGAGGCCGCGACCGAGACCGCCCGCGGTGTCATCGCGGCGGGCGCCGTGGGACTGAACCTCGAGGACGGGACCAACGACGGTCGTTTGGTGGACATCGCCCTGCAGCAGGACCGGATCCGCGCGATGCGCGAGGCTGGGACGGCGGCCGGGGTCCCTATCGTCATCAACGCACGGACCGACGCGTTCGAGGTAAAGGAATGGTCGCCCACGGACCGGTTGACCGCGGCGGTGCGACGCGCCAACGCCTACCGCGCCGCCGGAGCCGACTGCCTGTTCGTGCCGCACGTGAGCGACGCGGCGACGATTGGAAGGCTCGCGCGCGAGATCGAGGGGCCGCTCAACGTCATTGCCGGGCCTCCCGCCCCGACCATCCCCGAGCTCGAGCGCCTGGGCGTGAAACGCGCGAGCCTCGGTCCGCGCGTGGTCCAGGCCGCGCTCGGTCTCGTGCGCCGGGCGGCGACGGAGTTGCGCGAGCGCGGTACCTACGACTCGATGGCCGAGCTGTTGATCCCGTTCACCGAGCTGCAGCGCCTGATCGCGCCCACCCCTTGACGAGTTCGAACGGCTGGGTATATTTATGCCGTTCAGTGAATATTCATGCTTTCGGGTTAATACTTTTGGGTGGTCCCGACATGTCGCACAACTGTTCGCTGAAGCCTGTCGCAATTCTGAATCCGGCGACTCCCACCGATGGGAGCGGGCGGCGGGCGTAGGCGCGTAGACGACTCAAGGCAAACCCCCCGGCCCGCTCTCAGCAGAGCGGGCCTTTCTGTTGACCGGGCGTGAAGAGGAGCCACGATGCCCGCAGCTGACCGATCGAGTTGGGCCAACAGCCGTGCGCGGGACCTCGACCCGTGGCGGGAGCACGACGCCTGCGGCGTCGGGTTCGTGGCGCGCGCGTCGGGCGAGCGCTCCGCCGCTATCGCTCGCGTCGCCCTGCAAGCGTTGGCCCGGGTCGCCCACCGCGGCGCCGCGGCCACCGACCGCTCGGGCGACGGCGCGGGCCTGCTCACCCAGATCCCCGCCCCACTCTTCTATCGTGAGGCCGCGAGCCGCGGGCTCGCGCTCGCGCCAGGCCAGCCGTTCGCCGTCGGCGCCTTTTTCCTGCCGCGCAACCAGGACGCGCTCGGCCACGCGACCGCCATCATCGAGGAAGTGCTCTGCCGCGAGGGCCTCCCGGTGCTCGGGTGGCGCGACGTGCCAGTGGACCTGGAGGTCCTCGGCGCGAGTGCCCGCGCCTCGTGCCCCACCATCCGGCAGGCAGTCATCGCCGCGCCTGACGGCGGACGCCACGACGACACGACGTGGGAACGCTCGCTCTATCTCGCGCGCCGGACGATCGAACGCCGCATCGCCGACGCGGGGCCCGGCCTCGAGCCGTTCTTCGTGTGCTCGCTCTCGTGCCGCACGCTCGTGTACAAGGCGCTGCTCACCGGGACCCAGCTCGCCGGCTTCTTTCCCGACCTCGCCGCCCCGGACTACGAGACGGCGATCGCAATCTTTCACCAGCGCTACTCGACCAACACGACGTCGAGCTGGCCGCTCGCGCAGCCGTTCCGCATGCTCGCCCACAACGGCGAGATCAATACCCTGTGGGGGAACCGAAACGCGATGCGGGCCCGCGAGCCGGCGCTCGCCGGGCCGCCCTGGGGCGACGCGGTGGACCGGCTCAAGCCCGTCATCTGGTCGGAGGGCAGCGACTCTGCGAGCCTCGACAACGCGCTCGAGCTGCTGGTGCGCTCGGGGCGCGACCCGGTGCACGCCCTCATGATGCTCGTCCCCGAGGCCCACGAGGGTGCCGTGGAGATGGAACCGGCCTTGCGGGGCTTCTACGAGTTCCACGAATGCCTGGTGGAGCCATGGGATGGACCGGCGGCGCTCGCGTTCTCGGACGGCGTGTTCGTCGGCTCCGCGCTCGACCGCAACGGCCTGCGTCCCTGCCGCTACAAGATCACCCGCGACGGGCTCGTGGTGGCCGGCTCCGAGTCGGGGCTCGTGGACTTGAACGCCGCGGACGTGGTGGAGAGCGGTCGCCTCGGCCCGGGCGAGCTGCTGGTAGTGGATACGCGCCGCAAGGCGATCCTGCGAAACGCGGAGGCGAAGCGCGAGGTGGCCCGGCGCCGCCCCTACAGCCGGTGGGCCGCGCGGGGCATCCGCCTGCTGCGGCCGACCGCCACCGTACCCGAAGCGCCGCCCACGCCAGAGCCCGAGCGCATCGCCCGGCAGGTGGCGTTCGGCTGGAGCTTCGAGGACCTGCGCTACGTGCTCGAGCCGATGGGCGGCGCCGGGCACGACGCCGTGTGGAGCATGGGCGACGATACGCCGATTCCGCCGCTCGCGCGCGTCCCGCCCGGCCTGTACGTCTACCTGCGCCAGCGCTTCGCACAGGTCACGAACCCGGCGATCGACCCGCTGCGCGAGACGCTGGTGATGTCGTTGCGCATGCACATCGGGCGCCGGGGCTCCCTGCTCGCCAACCGGCCGGCCGGGCTGCGCTTGGTGCGAAACGAGCACCCCGTCCTCCTGGCAGAGGAGATGGCGGCGCTGCGAGCCGGTGCCGGCGCGCAGGCGGTCACCCTCGATGCAACCTGGAGCGCCGGTACGGGAGGGGCAGCCCCCGACGCCTTGCGCACCGCCCTCGACGGGCTGTGTCGCTCGGCCGGTCGCGCCGTCCAGCAGGGCGCGCGGATCGTGATTCTCAGCGATCGGGCGGCAGACCGGGAGCACGCCCCGCTTCCGATGCTCCTGGCTGTCGGGGCCGTGCACCAGCACTTGCTCGAGAACGGCCTGCGGACGCGTCTCGGCCTCATCGCCGAAGCGGGAGACGCCTGGGACGTGCACCACTTCGCCGCACTGATCGGCTACGGCGCGGAAGCGGTACACCCCTGGTTGGCGCTCGAGTCGGTGCAAGCGCATGTCGCGGAAGAGGACGCGCGCGCTCGGTTCCGCGCCGCGGCCGAGGCCGGCCTCCTCAAGATCCTTTCGAAGATGGGAATCTCGACGCTCTCGTCGTATTGCGGCGCCCAGATCTTCGAGGCCTTGGGACTCGGCGCCGAGGTGATTGACCGCTGCTTCACGGGCACCGTCTCGACGATCGGCGGGATTGGGTTCGCCGAGATCGCCGAGGACGTGCTGGCGCGCCACTGTGTCGCGTATCCCGAGACCGAGACGGCTGGCGTACTGCCCGACCACGGCCGCGTGCGCTATCGCCGCGACGGCGAGGACCACGGCTGGTCGCCACCGCTCGTGCGGGCGATGCAGGCCGCGGTGGCCGCTGACACGCCGCAGGCGTACGACGCTTTCCGGGCGCGTGTCGCGGCCCGGCTGCCCGCCAGCCCACGCGACCTGCTCGCGTTCCGTACCGTGACCCCGATCCCGCTCGACGAGGTCGAGCCGGCCGAGGCGATCCGGCGCCGCTTCGTGTCCACGGCGATGTCCCTCGGCGCCTTGTCCCCCGAGGCGCACCGCACGCTCGCCATCGGCATGAACCGGATGGGCGCCCGCTCGAACTCGGGCGAGGGCGGCGAAGACCCCGACACGTACGCGCCGCTCGAGCACGGCGACCGCGCGGATAACCGCATCAAGCAGGTCGCGTCGGGGCGGTTCGGGGTCACGACGTACTATCTGATGCGTGCGGACGAGCTCGAGATCAAGATCGCGCAGGGCTCGAAGCCCGGCGAAGGGGGCCAGCTCCCCGCCCACAAGGTCACGGCGCTGATCGCCCGTCTGCGCCACTCGGTACCGGGTGTGCCGCTGATCTCGCCCCCGCCGCACCACGACATCTATTCGATCGAGGACCTGGCGCAGCTCATCCACGATCTGAAGCAGGTCAACCCCCGCGCGCGTGTCGGCGTGAAGCTGGTGGCGGAAGCGGGCGTGGGGCGGGTCGCTGCGGGCGTCGCGAAAGCGTACGCCGACTACGTGCTCGTCTCCGGCCACAACGGCGGGACGGGGGCGTCGCCGCTGTCGTCGATCAAGCACGCGGGGTCACCGTGGGAGCTGGGGCTCGCGGAAACCCAGGCGATCCTCATCGAGAACGGCCTGCGCCACCGCATCGAGGTGAGGGTGGACGGCGGCCTGCGGACGGGGCGCGACGTCGTCATCGCGGCGCTGCTCGGCGCCGAGAGCTACGGGTTCGGCACGGCGGCGCTCGTCGCAATCGGGTGCGACATGGCGCGGCAGTGCCACCTGAACTCCTGCCCCACCGGCATCGCGACTCAGAAACCCGAGCTGCGGGCCAAGTTCGGCGGCACGCCGGAGCAGGTGGTCGCGTACTTCACGTGGATCGCGGAAGACGTCCGCCGGCTGCTCGCCGGGCTGGGCTGCCGCTCCCTGGACGATTGCATAGGCCGGGTGGAGCTGCTGGAGCGCGTGGACCACCCCGAGGTGCCCCGCGCGCAAATGCTGGACCTGTCGCTGCTCCTCACCGACCCGGCGGTGGGACGTGAGGAGCCGCGTCGCCGGACGGTGGAGCGCAATGACCGTCCCGGCGTCGAGTCCCTCGACGACGAGATCCTCGACACGCTCGCGCCGCGGCTCGAGTCCGGCCGCCCGTTCGCGGGCGTGTACGACATCGGCAACCATCACCTCACGGTGGGCGCGCGCATCGCCGGGCGGATCGCCGAGCGGCGCGGCAACGTCGGCCTGCCGCAGGGATCGATCCGCCTGCGGTTCCGCGGCAGCGCGGGGCAGAGTTTCGGAGCCTTCGCGCTTCCAGGGATGCACCTCGAGCTCGAGGGGGAAGCGAACGACTACGTCGGCAAGGGGCTCACGGGTGGCGAGATCGTGATCCGGCCGTTCCGCGAAGCGGCGGCCGCGGGTGGGGGAGGGGCGGGCACCGATCAGCACGTCCTCCTGGGCAACACGGCGCTGTACGGGGCGACGGCCGGAAAGCTGTTCGCCGCCGGGGGCGCCGGGGACCGGTTCGCCGTGCGCAACTCCGGAGTGATCGCCGTGATCGAAGGGGCGGGCGCCCACTGCTGTGAATACATGACCGCCGGCGTCGTGGTGGTGCTCGGGCCCGTCGGGCGCAACTTCGCGGCAGGGATGTCGAACGGTGTGGCCTACGTGCTCGACGATGCCGAAACCTTCCCAGCTCGCTGTAACACCGACATGGTCGCCGTGCGCGCGCTCGAGCCGTCGGACGAGCAGGTCGTGCTCGAGCTGCTGCGCGAGCATTGCGCGAAGACCGGTAGCGCGAAAGGACGCGTGATTCTCGACTCGTGGGACCGCTACGGGCCGCTGTTTCGCAAGGTGGTGCCCCACGCGGCGCCGGTTCCCGTGGCGGCGCCCGCGGAAACGACGCCCGTGGCGGTGTGAGTGTACCCAGCTAGGGCGAGTAGGGCCCTTGCCATATCTGGTATCGCGCCATATCTGCGACGGGCAAGGCCCCAACCGCAACCGCCTCACCATCGCGCTCGTGTCAGGGTCGAAACGCACCGTCCGTCAGATCGGCCGGAACAGCTCGCGAAGCTCGAGACTGAGCGCCTCTCGGGCACCTGCGGGGTGCCACACCAGGCGCTCCCGCTCCACGGTCGGAAATTGGGCGGCCGGCGTCCAAACCTCGACCGAGCGCTCCTCCCCGTCGACAGCCCAATAGGTTGGGATTCGGCGCTCCTGGTACAGCCGCCGCTTGGTGAAGCGGTCGTAGCGGAGAGTCGACGGGCTCAGCACCTCGATCACCAGGAGGAGGTCCTTCACCTGTGTCCAGTCGAGGGTTCGGACCTGATCGAGCGAGGCGACAAGATGCGTGCACCCTTCATGGTGCGGTGACCGCCGCCACGAATCGTCATCCAATTCGGACCGGCCTCATCGGAAAAATGACCGTCAGGAGCGACGCCGGAGCAGTGGCAGCTCTAGGCTGTCGCGCAGCGCCTGCCAGCTCGCCTCGATGATGTTCTCCGAGCAGCCCATGGTGCTCCAGCGCTCCGCACCGTTGGCGGACTCGACCACCACTCGAGGCTTGGCCGCCGTGCCGAGGTGCTCGTCCACGATGCGCACCTTGTAGTCCACCAGACGCACGTCGGCGAGCTCCGGGTAGTGCGGCAGCAGCGCCTTGCGCACGGCATTGTCGAGCGCGTTCACGGGACCCGCGCCCTCGGCGGCCGTATGGATCACCTCCCCGTCCACGCGCAGCTGCACCATCGCCTGTGCCGTCGTCTCCCCTCCGCTCCCCCCCTCGACGATGACTGTGAACCCAAGGAGCTCGAAGGGCGGTCGATAATCCGGAGCGGAGCGGCGCACCAGCATCTCGAACGAGCCGTCCGCCGCTTCGAACTGATGGCCCGCGTGCTCCAGCGTTTTCACTTGCTGCAGCACGTCCGAGCCGGCTGCGAGGCCCATGGCGCCAGCGCGCAGCTTAACGTTCTGACGTCCCGACAGCTCGCTCACCACGACGCGCATCTCGTTCCCGACCAGTGCCGGAT
>WNGA01009375.1_pt1 | contig 26406 bp, 26 predicted proteins | sample 5400061 | NCBI WGS metagenome assembly WNGA01 (sample SAMN13153366, study PRJNA577476) | soil metagenome | isolation source: 100 cm soil or saprolite under grassland replicate 2 | place: USA:California | collected 2016-06-15 | reverse complement strand
GCGGCTCGCGCGCTCAAGCGCGGCGATCCGCGCATCGCCGTGACGCTGGTCGAGACCAATCCGAAGTTCACCGCGTCCCCGTTCAGCAACGGGGTCATCGCCGGCTTGAGGGACATCAGCGCCCAGCAATTCAATTATGAAAAGACCGTTGCGGACGGCGTGGTGCTCGCAGGCGGCACGGCCAACCTCGTCGACGTGCAGGCGCGGAGCCTGATCGTCGGCGACGGCATCCGGCTACGCTACGACCGGCTGGTGCTGGCGCCCGGCATCGACTTCCGCTGGGACGCGCTGCCCGGCTACGACGAGGCCGCGCCCGAGCGCATGCCGCATGCCTGGAAGCCAGGCGAGCAGACGCTGCTGCTGCGCCGCCAGCTCGAAGCCATGGAGGACGGCGGCCTGGTGGTGATGTCGGTGCCGGCCAATCCGTACCGTTGTCCGCCCGGCCCGTACGAGCGCGCGAGCCTGATCGCCTATTACCTGAAAACCAAGAAGCCGCGCTCCAAGCTCATCATCCTCGACGCCAAGGATACCTTTTCCAAGCAGCGCCTGTTCCAGGACGCCTGGAAGGAGCTCTATCCCGGACTGCTCGAATGGGTGTCGCTGTCGAACGGCGGCAAGGTGACATCGGTCGATCCCGCGACCAACACGCTCATCACCGATTTCGGCCGACACGAGGCCAAGGTCGCCAACGTCATCCCGCCGCAGAAGGCCGGCCGCATCGCCGAGCTTGCCGGCGTGGCCGATCGCAGCGGCTGGTGCCCGATCGATCCGGTGACCTTCGAGTCGAAGCTCGTGCCCAATATCCACGTGCTCGGCGACGCCACCATCGCGGGCGCCATGCCGAAATCGGCGTTCACCGCGAACGCGCAGGCCAAGGTCGCCGCTGCGGCGCTGGTGAAGCTCCTCAACAACGAGGCGCCGGCCGAGCCCAGGCTCATCAACACCTGCTACAGCCTGGTTGCTCCCGATTACGGCATCCACGTCGCCGGCGTGTACCGCCCGGTGAACGGCGTGCTGACCGAGATCGAAGGCACGGGCGGCGTCGGCCCGGTCGATGCGCCGCGCGCAACCCGCGCGCTCGAGGCACAATTCGCCGATGGCTGGTTCAAGACGATCACCACCGAGGTCTTCGGCTGACGTGCAAAGCTCCGGCCTACTCGCAGTCACGCTGTCGCTGTTTGTCTGCGCCTGTCCCGGCTACGCCCAAGAGGCGCTGCGGCCGTATACGGTGGTCGGCGACGCGATCCCGGCCTCGCTGACCGGGGCGAAGGGCGATGCGGCGAACGGCCGCGCCATCGTGATCAACCGGCAGAGCACCTGCCTGCTCTGCCATTCCGGCCCGTTCCCGGAGGAGAAGTTCCAGGGCACGCTGGGGCCGGATCTGAAGGGAACCGGGTCGCGCTGGTCCGAGGGCCAGCTGCGGCTGCGGCTGGTCGACGCGGCGAAGCTCAATGCGGACACGATCATGCCGTCGTATTATCGCCTCGACGGGCTCGCCCGCGTCGCGCCCGCCTGGCGCGGCAAGCCCATTCTGTCTTCCGAGCAAATCGAGGACGTGGTGGTTTTCTTGGCCACCTTGCGTGATTAAATAAGGCCAATGGACGCTTCTGCGACCCCGAAGGCTTCGACCCGCCGCCAGTTCCTGGCCGCGGCGGGCGGCCTCGTTGCCGGCTCCGCCATCGCGCCGCTTCTGGTCGTGCGGCCGGCCGCCGCCACGCCCGCCTCGATGGCGGCGGCGATCCGCGAGGTCATCGGCGAAGCGAACGTGCGCGAGGGCAAGGTCAAGGTCGACCTGCCGCCGATCGTCGAGAACGGCAACACCGTTTCGCTCACCGTCTCGGTCGACAGCCCGATGACCGAGGCCGACCACGTGAAGAGCATCCATATCTTCAACGAGAAGAACCCGCAGCCGAACGTCGCCAACTTCCATCTCGGACCGCGCGCCGGCAAGGCGAGCGTCGCGACCCGGATCAGGCTCGCCGACTCGCAGCAGGTCGTCGCGATCGCGCAGCTCAGCGACGGCTCGTTCTGGTCCGGCAGCGTGGAAGTGATCGTGACCATCGCGGCGTGCGTGGAGACCTTGTGACCATGGCGCGAGCGCTCGTCAACGTACCGCCCAAGGCGAAACGGGGCGCGGTGATCGAGATCAAGACCTTGATCTCGCACCCGATGGAGACCGGCTACCGTCACGACGAAACCGGGCGCGCCTATCCGCGCGACATCATCAACCGGTTCGTCTGCACCTATAACGGGGTGGAGGTGTTCCGCGCCGACCTGTTCCCGGCGATCGCCGCGAACCCGTTCATCTCCTTCTTCACGGTGGCGACGGAAAGCGGCGCGATCGCGCTCAGCTGGACCGGCGACGACGGCCAGACCCAGACCGAAACCGCGAACATCACCGTCGAATGAACGCGGCGCGCTCACCGTTCCGCTGGTCATGCGCGGCGGCTTTTCTTCTTCTCGCGACCATCCCGGTGCTCGCCGGCGAAATTGCGCCGGGCGAACGCCGCTCGAGCTACGACCTCATGAGCCGCGAGACCAAGGCCATGCAGGACGACGACACGGCGAATCCGGGGACGTTCTCGGTGCTCGACGGCGAAGCCTTGTGGGGCAAGAAGGCGGGAAGCGCGAATAAATCCTGCGCCGACTGCCACGGCGACGCACCGCAGAGCATGAAGGGCGTGGCCGCCCGCTATCCGGCCTTCAACGCCGCGCGCCGCCGCCCGGTCGATCTTGAGCAGCGCATCAACATCTGCCGCACCGAGCAGCAGAAGGCCGAGCCCCTGGCGTGGGAGAGCAAGGAGCTGATCGCCATCACCGCCTATGTCGGGCGGCAATCGCGCGGCATGCCCATCAGCATCGCGATGGAGCGGATGGTCGAGTTCGTGGAAGCCGGGCGCTCGCTGTTCCACCGCCGCCAGGGCCAGCTCAATCTGTCCTGCAGCCAATGCCACGACGACAACTGGGGCAAGCTGCTTGCCGGCAATGTCGTCCCGCAAGGCCATCCGACCGGATATCCGCTCTACCGGCTCGAATGGCAGGGCATGGGCTCGCTGCAGCGGCGCTTGCGCAACTGCATGATCGGCCTGCGCGCCGAGCCCTACGAATACGGGGCGCCGGAGCACGTCGCGCTCGAGCTCTATCTCATGTGGCGCGCGCGCGGCTTGCCGATCGAGACGCCGGCCGTGCGGCCGTGAGTGGAGTGAGCTGTAGGGTGGGGAAAAGCGGAGCGAAGCGACGCGTGCGCACGCGATTCACGGAGGCAATAGCCCCGGATTTGCGTTGCGCGCCATCCGGGGCAACTGCCGATGCGGTCGCATTGAATGGGTCGAGTTGGCAAGGTTTGCCATGGCTGATATTCTCATCTCCATTCGAGGAGAGAAAAATGCCGACCCGAAACATCAGCTTGACCGACGAACAGGATGCGTTTGTCGAGAAGGTGGTCAAAGCGGGCGAGTACCAAAATGCCAGCGAAGCTGTCCGCGACGCGCTGCGCGTGCTGCAGCAGCGCCGACGAGAAGACGCGCTGAAGCTGAAGGCGCTACGCATGCAGATCAAGGCGGGCATCGATGCACTCGAAGGAGGCGAGTTCGTCGAAATCGACGAGACGGATCTCGACGGTTACTTCGAGAGCTTAGTGACCGGCAAAGGCACGCGCTGAGCGGATGGCGCGCTTTCGTCTTTCCCGGCCGGCGCAACCCGATCTCAGACATATCCTCGCGACCAGCGCCGAGCGCTGGGGCAGCGAAGGCAGGCGCCGTTACGCTGCGATCCTCACGGCGGCAATGCGGAAGGTGGCGGCCGAGCCGAACGGTTCAGCGACGCGAGACCGTGCCGAGCTGCTGCCCGGCATCCGCAGCTTTCACATTCGGCACGCACGCCGGGGCGACCCGGAAACAAAGGTGAGGAAGCCGGTGCACATCATTTTCTACCGAGTGGTCGAGCCTGGATTAGTGGAGATCTTACGTGTGCTGCATGAGCGCATGGAGCCGAGCGGACACACAGGTGCGCTATCTGAGGAGCGCGATTAGCTGGGGAGAATCCGAATGCCCAAGGTGTGCGACTGCTTTCCCGAGCTGAAGGAGATCACCGAGGCGCGCGAGCGGCGCTACCGGTCCCATCCGGACAAGGCGGCGCCGGAAGGGCCGCAATCCTTCGTCGAGGTCAAGGTCGCGTCGATCGGCCATATCAACGAATTGGTCGAATGCCGCAAGAGCGGCTTCAAGTTCATCATCAGCGAGCCGGTGCACGTGGGCGGGCAGAACGTCGCGCCGACGCCGCTCGAATTCCTGCTCGCCGGCGCGGTCGGCTGCTATGCGGCGGTGTTCGCGTTCTACGCGGCGAAGCTCGACGTGAGCTACGAGCGCTTCGAGGCGGTGGCGCGCACCAATATGGACGTGCGCGGCCACATGATGGCGGACGCGCCGCCGAGCGGCTTTCAGACAGTGACGATCGACATCAGCATCGTCAGCGACGCTGCCCCGGAGAAACTGAAGGAGATCGAACGGCTGTCGCTCGCAGGCTGCCCCGGCATCAACACCTTGCGCCATCCGGTCCCGGTCGAGACCCGGCTGACGGTGCGGCCGGCAGGCCAGGCGGCGGCGGAGGACCGGCCGAATGGCGGTCCTGTCACCGTCTGCGGTGCCCAAAAGGCCGTCGTCGAGCATGGGCATCATGCTCAAAGCGTACGCCCCGTGAACGATCCTGCAAAGCCGGACGCAAACAGTGACATCATAAGCTGCGCACCACTTCCTTCATGTTCAAGGAACTGTTGTTGACGAGCTTTGGAAATGGCCCTCTCTGCCGGGTCGGGCGCGAACCGTCCCTCCCCTACGGCAATTGTGCCGACTTTTGGTTGCACACAATGCGTTTTAATTGTAGTCTTTGCATGGCAACCTTCTGTCGCATCCCCTATGTGACTACTAGACAAACTGGGCGATTTCCGACAGTTCGGTAGACGGGAGCGATCTTTATCATGTGGTTGAAGGTTCAAGCGGAAGCGGGCCACGAATTAAAACTAAATTGGGGCAATAGCGCGGGCCCATATCCCCTGACCTATTCGATTGGAGCTGCAACCTTGAGGAGCGCCGCCGACGAACTGCGAGAAGGACTTCATGCCCTGACGGAATGGGCAAGGTCAGGAGATCCCCACCAGCTTCCGCAGCTCTTACGTCAGCTGGCGGACTCGGGTTCACGACTCAGGTACGTGCTCTTCGATTCCGCGAGCGAGGCGGCCAAGGTTGCTGAGCTAGAAGATTGGATCGCCGACGAATACGTGGCGGGCGATACTCTTTTGTGGATTACGGCCGACCCAGATCTCCACGTTCCCTGGGGCCTTGTTTTTGAAGGGGACTCGAACGCCCTCCGGGATGAAGCGCGATCAATCAAGGATTTCGGCGGTTTCTGGAGTTTGAGATATCGGCTTTCCACAATGTTTAGTGGCTGCGAACAGCCAAAAACCAAAGTTACAAGACCCCGAGATTCTTTCCGACTGCTTTCGCTTGTTAATCGGCACGAACATGACAACGCGAAGTCCCAGAGCGGAGCATCTTTGCATGGAGAGTTCAAAAATTTCTTCGACATACCTGTGGGTGTTGCATACAATGTCCAGGCCTGCGAGCAATTAATTGAAAAAGCAGCAAAGAAAGACACAATATTTCACTTTTTCGGCCATGGCCAGGACGGCAAGCTCGACCTTGGCAACAATCAAAAAATTGACGTTATCAGGTTCAAAATGATGATGGCGCGGTTAGCAGGCCTCAGCGGCGACCGCCGCGTGTCTTCTTGCAGCCTTGTCTTTTTGAATGCGTGCGATAGCATCCTCGGAGAATCCGACCATAGCCTACGAACTGCGACGGCACGTCCGGGGATCTGCGGGCTTATAGCAACCGAGGCAATCGTACCGCGGGATTTTGCCGCCCAATTTGGGCTTAGCTTCCTGCAGTCGATCGTCAACGAGGGACGGTCAATCGGCGAAACGATGGAAATGCTACGGCGTGACCCTACTCTATGGCCGTTAAGCTTATTGTACGGCTGCTACGCCTACCCTGATTATCGAATTGCCCCAGCGCCAACGACTGCCAACGACGCATCATTGCCGCGGCTTCACTGAGGACGAGCGACTATGGTCATGGCAGTAGGACAACTCGATTGGCCCAGCGAGCCGTATAAAGGTCTTGCTTATTACGGTTCCAACGACGCACTCCTGTTTGTCGGACGGGACGACGACATCGATGCTTGTGTTCAGTTCCTTACCGAACCGCGAACCCGCATGTTGCTGTTGCACGGGAGGACCGGATGCGGAAAGTCCTCGTTCCTCCGAGCCGGACTCGTCCCCGCACTAGAGGCTCGGGGGTTCGGATACCAGTTTCTGCGTCGAGCCCCAAACGAAGACCCGGTTTTCATCCGGTGTGGCGCCGATCCCATTAGCCGCATCGCAGAGGAGCTATTCCGATATGTCTCGACACTGCCGTCGGTTCCGACCGCAAAAGGCATGCTGCAGTTAGATTTGTCGAGCGCCCGCCTTGGTCATGAGCGGCTCGAAACGTTTGTTGAAGCTTGTCGCACGCCCGGGGTGCTCATCAGCGCATTCGTGGAGCTTTCGAAGCGACTCCTACACACATTGGTTATCATTCTTGACCAAGCGGAAGAGATCATAACACTCACTGAACATTTAGATGATTCCCGGCAGCGCTTCTTTCATTTTCTCCAAGACTTTAACGCAACGAACCTTGACGCTAGGCTCATACTTGCATTGCGCAAAGAGCATTTCGGCGAATTCTTTGGTCTCATACAGCTCGACGCGTCGATAAAGACGGACATAAAACAATTTCTGCTGCTCGACTTGGATTACGAAGAAGTCCTTGCAGCGATCGAGTTGCCAACCATGAAGTCGCCGCGACATGGAAATCGGGCTCCCTACCAACAATACCGGTTTGAGTTCGCCCCGGGGGTTGCCAAACGGATAGCCAACGATCTCTTCGCCGCGGTGCCTTCCGGTGGCGTGCTGCCAGTCATGCAGATTGTTTGCCGAGATCTTTACAATGAAGTCCGGTCACAATCGGAACCCTGGATCATTGACGATGCTCTGTATGAGGCGGGCGAACGTGTGACGGGCCGAGTTGGGCGTCATATCTCCCGATCTCTACAATCTAGCTTCCAACGGACGGTTTCCCTTTACCAGGATTCCATAGAGGAAGAGCGGCGGTGGCGAGAGGTTCTCCTCAAACTTGTCCGTCGGGACGCAGATGGAACAGTAAAAACCGGCTTGGTGAGTGCCGAGCAGCTCCAGCAGTTTATCACGGAGGCCGGGGTCACTAGCGATCAGAAGCAAGTACTCGGTCAACTAACCAAAACTGATATTCTTATTCTCCGAAGCTTTTCAATATATAGCATCGATAATTCTAAGGAAGAGACGTTCTACAGTCTCGGCCATGATGCGATTGGGCTGGCACTGTATGAATGGAAGCTGCGCGAGGATGAAGCCAAGCGCCGGTGGGAGGCCGAAAGAAAGGCGGTGAAGTTAGCTAGGTGGAGCATGGCCGCTGGTGCGCTCGCAATAGGCATTTTCCTCGGGGCGTGGATCTGGATCACGCATCAAGACCGAGAAGCAAAGCGAACGGAAATTGGCGTTCTGCAAGCAGCCGTGGATCGACTGAGCCGTAAAAATGTCAAGCTGGCGATCACGACTGCAATCGAGGCGGTACTTGCCGGTGAAAGCCTGGGTACTTGGTGGAGCCCTGCGGATCCGGAGCCGGTGAGAAATCTACAGAAGATCCTGACGTCCCTTCCCAAAAAACTCGTGACTCCAACTTTTAACGATGGTGATAATCGTGTCGCATCTCAACCGCCTTCTTCAGACAGAACATTTCTGCTACCAAAATTAGGCGCTTTTCTTTTTTGGGACGGTCGAGCACAAATTTCGACCATGAACGGCGCCGACGCGCGCTCGTTTGACGTAACGCAAATTTTGTCACCCGGCGGGCTCACAATCGAAGGTGCTGCCCGATTCCAACTATTGGATGTTGCGGAACTCGAGGCCGGCACAATTGTCTTGTTGTTTGGAAGCACGGTTAGCGACGCGCGTGATAATAGGGTCGTGATCGTGAAAGAAGGTCAAGTCGTCATTTCGTATGATCTCAATCATTTCTTAAACCAGTCGGAAATCGTCCGCGCTCAAATTGAGCGGTCACGCGGCCCTTCAGAAAGCAAGGATCGCTTCGAGGCCCAGCCAAATCTCCGGTTAACTGGCAGCACGATATGTTTGTACACCCGCGCGGGTGGATTTCTGTCCCTAGAGGCGTTTGCGATCGATCCAACGGCTAAACGAGACGAACTCATTGCCCGTGCTGGATCTTTTCAGGACAGGAGGTCACAAGGCGGTCAGTCTTCTTCTGAGCCGCCGGCCGTGCACGAGTACTCCCTCATGGGAGGGGTGCTTATAATTCGGGAGCTATCACGACTGGATGCTGGCTCAGATCAGCGTGGAAACCGGAGCAGGTTCATTAGCGCTTCATTCGTAGATCTTCGAAAGCAAAACGCCAAGCCACAATCCGTAGCGAGCCAAGCTCTAACAGAATGCAAGCAACGACGTGATCGCCAGTCCAATTGTACAGTCAATAATATAACGCGGAACACAGACTCGCACCTTGATGTCATGCATGTGTCGTACTCAGATACGCGTGAATCCGATAAGCTCGTGGTGATTGATCTTGCGACTGCCAAGACAAAGGACATCGAGTTACGTTCGCTTGACAAACTACGCTTCAAGACGGTGGAGCGGGAGCGCTTCTTGGATAACCGCTCGGGAGCTGATTCAGGCGGCGGACAGCTCAGCGCGATTGCAGCTGGTAATCTTGAATCCCTGGTGCTGGGGTTATTTGAAGGTGAGACTATCGACGTTTTTCGGATCGATGACGGCACGCCATATTTGCTGGGAACACTGTACTCGGCCCGAGACATCAATCGTGTCCAACTGACGCAAGATACTAAAATGTTGCTCGGGGCGAGTGGTCTCGTCGGTCTCGTCTGGGACATACCAGAGGTATTTCGCGAAACCTCTAAAAAAGACAGTGCGACCGCCTCTGAGTTGATCAGGACTGCCTGTAGCAATGATTGGGTCGCGCCAGTTCGCAGCCGAACGGAATGGTTCGACATCACGGGCCTGACCAATGGGCCGCCACCGAAACGTTGCGAAGCTCTCGCCGCGACGTCAAAATCACAGTAGCTTGAGGGATACTCAAGAGGCTTCGATGCCGAGTTTATCTGAGCGTTGGGAGAAAATCTGGGGCTATATTCAGGGCAGCCCGGCGGAAGTTGTCCGATCAATCGCTATACCGTCCGAGCACCTGTTTCACAGCGGCGCATCCCAACGCTTCGAGCCTGGGAAGCAATATTTTTCGGTCCTGATCAACGAGATGTTCCTGACGCACTCGCGACAGTGGTTTGACGTCTACGACCCAATGGCATTGGTGGTGAGCGAGTTCACCTACGGCGGGAAGCGGACGACTGTGCCCTTCGTTGTTGGTCCCTCGCTCCTCGAAGGAAAGCTGCAGAAGGTTCCGGGCGGGATAACGATCACAGACACGCAGGTGGCAGGCGCTCATCCGTATCAGGGCGGAAGGTTTGCATTCACAGTCGTCCTAGCCCAGGTGAAAAGAAGTTCATACGCGAAGCGGCTGCTGCAAGTCATCGAGAACGTTGCGAGCGTGTTTCCGGTCGGTGCAGCACTTGAACCGCATCTCAAGGTGGCAGGTGCGGTTATGGACGGTATTGAATCGTTATTCGGAATGGGCGAAACAACAACGCTTGCTGGACACCGCTGGGAGTATAATGACGGCTTCACCCCGTGGCTGGAACCTGGATTCTTCGCGCTGATTAACGCTGACGAGATGACCCATGAAGCTGAGAAGCTTAGTGTTGTGAAGGGCCGATTGCGTCACGGAATTGGCGAGGGCGCCCCAAGTTTCCGTATGGAGGATTTTTTACTCTATAGTCTGTGCTGCATTGATAACCGAACTGACATAGCAGAATTGCCGATTTATCGTATGTTCGAAAGTGCTTTGCGCCAGGCTGCAAGCATCGAGGAGGGGAGTTGGGACCGTGCGAAGGCGGCTCTCGTCACGCTCTATCAGGAGATGCTGACTAGTCCGGACCTCACCTGGGAACAGGTGCGGATGATTGCTCAGTCATTTCAGGATCGGCTTGTAGAGGCCCACGAGCGCGCTAAATCATTTGCAGTTTTGACCGGCGACAAAAAGGATGTGCAGACAGCCCCTCGCTCTGTGGGCATAACATTCGCCGGTCCAGATGCCGATGCTAGGTTGGTCAAACTGCGTGAGATTCACCAGCTCCTAAGTCTTTAGGTTAGTTTAGCCCTCACAAACGAAGCGCGCGCTTGCCAATTGGCTGTACCCTTTCTCAATTGGAAGCCGTGGTAGGCTTATGTAATAAACAGTGTTGCCGCTCATGCCCATGCATCAGTTGCAGGTTGTGGGACGTGGATTTGAACCACCGACTTCCAAGTTATGAACCTGATGAGCTATCAGGCTTCTGCACCCCGCATCAGTTTTGGGATGTATCCTCCTCCGAAGGCGGATGATCCAATAACCACCGATGATGCCGTGTGGCGCTGCGTTTTCACTTTACCGCATGCAGTGCTTACTGAATTGCCCGGTCAAGCCTGGCGATGAAAAGAAAGGGACCTATATACCTGCTTGACCCAACATAAAACACCTGCGGAATTTCACAGATTCCGCAGGTGCAACAATCAACCCTTATCGGACGGGCAACTTGCGCCAATGGGCGCGGACAAGTTCGATCTTACGGAATCGCACGCGATAGTAATCCTCAACCCAGATCATGGGTTTGCTCCGTGATTTGGAGCGGCCTCGCGGATGTTGGATTGGTGCAAGCTCTCGCCAGAGGACGGGCATCAACCGACACTGCGAGGTCCGCAGGTTTTCAATCTGTTCGGAAGTGCCCCGTCGTCTGGCCGTCTAAAAAGACAGTGACGCGGGCGATACCCTTGCAGGGTGCTTCACAGAGTCCCGGACCATGCACGGAGCGGGTGGCCCTGGCTGGCCCTGCAAGGGAATCATCTCATACAGCAATTCTAGGCAGGAGTCTAACCCAATGTCCGTTAGGACTTCTCAAGCCAGCCGCGGGACCGCAAATGCTCGACCGCGCGCTCGCCAAAAGCTTCGCAGAGCATCACAAGTAGAGTCTTCAATTCGTCGTCGCTGGCGGGGAGATCAATTGTGGTCGCATTTTTCAAGTGAAGGCGAAGAATGGCTTTTGATCCGGTTAGCATCGAGCCGCAATACTCGAACCGTTCAAAGTCCACTGCTCGGTAAGCCTGTCCGACTTGAAGCGGTGGTAGATTTTTCACTGACATTTGAATCCCCTCCCGGTCCGGCCCCGAAATAGCTCAAAAATCGTCCGGCGGGACGATTTTGTGCAGCCTTCCCCACATGTATTGCAATTGTTCACGCACCCGATCGACGGCCCGATGAACATCATAAACGGCAAAAAGAATTGAGATGAGCGCGATTCCGAGATGCCAGACTTTAACGGGAGAATCGAGAAACGCGGTGATGGATTCCATCGGCAATCCTCCGACTAGGTTTATTTGCCCTTTCGTCGCCGCGTTTTTATCGCTGCCGGTTTTTTCTGTTTTGCCTTCTCAATGCTCCGCTCAATCTCTTTCGGCTTGGTCTGCACCAGCCGGTGAAGAAGCTCGCCGAACGGCATGTCGAGGCCGAGCTTGGGCTCCAGTTTTTTCCCGCGCGGGTTCATGGCAAATCACTCCGCGATCAGGGTCTTATACTTAAGCCGCCCTTCGATGCAGGAAAACATGTCGTTCATGCGAACCGTGACCTTCATGTCGCGGCGATTGAAGCGCCAAGTCATCTCGTCAAGGTAACGGTGAAGGTGCTTGGATGAAACCCAATGATGGATGCCGAAGATTTGCCGCTTCAAGAGCGCCCACACGCTTTCAATGGTATTGGCGTGAATCGTGTAGTGCCGAACGTATTCGCCCTGACTATGGTTGACCATGTGGTGGAAATAGGTGGAACCGAGGCCAAGGAAGGAGCCATCCTCGTCTGTCATCAGCGTGGAGCCCTTCGCCACGTTTCCGAGGACCGCGCCTTGAACAGTTACGGCCTTGGTGTTCGGAATATGGAAGGTGCGCAGCTCGCCTTCGCGCTCCACCATGCCAAGAACAACGTCTTTGTTCGCGCCGCCCTGCGATCCGGGCATTTTCTTGTGGGTGTGCTTGTTCTTCTCTTTGCCGCCGACGAACGTCGTGTCGCCTTCGATGGTGCCTTTCAGGGGCGCGTTGAATGATTTGGTGCGGGCAGCGTGCCGAATGCGATGCAGGACGAACCACGCGGTTTTTTGCGTGACCTTTAAATCCTTGGCGAGCGTGGTGCTGGCGATCCCCTTCGGGTGATTGGTGATCATCCAAAGGGCCATGAACCATTTGCGGAGCGGCAGTTTCGTATCGTGGAAGATGGTTCCGACCTTGATCGAGAACCGCTCCCGGCAATCGCCGCATTTGAAGGTCTTGCGGTCGCTGAAATGGTAGATGCGGAATCCGCCGCAATGCGGGCAGAATTCGCCGTCCTTCCACCGGATGTCCCTGACATGATCGATGCAGGACTGTTCGTCCGGGAACGCAGCGAGAAGGTCAAAAAGGCTGTCAAAATGGGCAAGCATGGCGTCGCTCCTTCACTGTGGAGTGATCCTACACCCATTTTTCGGCTGGGTCAAGCAGGTATATAGGTCCCAAAAGAAATGCTCTTTCGTCCCGCTTCCCATCACTTCTTCAATCCCGCCGCCTGGGCGGCGGCCGACCATTTGCGCATCTCCGTCTCGATGAAGCTTGCCAGCTCCTCCGGGGTGCCGCCAAGCGGCTCGAAGCCTTGGGCCTTGAGCTTCTCGATCGCCTCGTCCAACTTCACCGCGTCGTTGAGCGCGCGGCCGAGCGTGTGCCTCGACTTGCGCCATGACGGCGGAAGCAGGCGAGAACATCATATGGACGCGGCCGGCAAGGAGATCGGTCGCGGCTTGCGGGCTCCCCTGGTACGGCACGTGCACGAGCTTGACGCCGGCGCGCTGGCCGAACAGCTCGGCGGAGAGATGCGGCGCCGTGCCGACCCCGGTCGACGCATAGAGAATCTCGCCCGGCTTCGCCTTCGCCAGCGCGATCAGCTCCTGCACGCTGTGCACGCCCGTGGAGGGATGCACCACCAGGATCACCGCCGCGGTGGCGGCGCGCGCCACGGGTGCGAAATCCTTGGCCATGTCGAAGCCGACATGGGCCGACATCACCTGGTTGGTGATGTTGGCGGACGAGCCGAGGAACAGCGTGTAGCCATCCTTCGGCGCGCGGGTCACGAGCTCGGCGGCAAGGCTCGAGCCGGCGCCGGGCTTGTTCTCGATCACCATCTGCTGGCCGAGACGCTGGCTCATGCGGCTGCCGAGCACGCGCGCGGTGATGTCGGCGGAAGCGCCCGGCGGAAAGCCGACGACGAGACGCACCGGGCGCGAGGGGTAATCGTCGGCGTCAGCGGCGAACGCCGCACAACATACGGCAACGGCCAGTCCCATGGCGGCGCGTCGTCCCGATCCTGCCATCCGCATTCCTGCCTTTCCGGCTCCCTCGGCGGCTTTGACCTCTTATAGAGCGCGCCTTTGAGGCGATTTCTTCCGCCTCATCCTCAGACTCAAGGGTGATGCGAATGAGTCAATGCTCCAATACTATCCGGTTAGGCACTGACGAAATCGAGAACTCGGCGCAACTCCCTCTCCCCGACGGGGAGAGGGTCGGGGTGAGGGGGCTCAAGTCTATCCGATAGTCGTGTTCCCCCTCATCCGACTTGCTCGCTTCGCAAGCGCTCCGCTCGCAAGTCGACCCCGGATCAAGTCCGGGGCAGGCTCTCTCCCCGATGGGGAGAGGTGTCGCAAGCCGCACCGCCTCGCGTATCCACGAAGCGGCACCGCTACCGTCGTCGCATGTAGTCATCTCGTTTTAGTTAGCTTTCGTTGAGGTGACAGGCGGAAAAGCGACCGGGCGCAATTGCCGTGAGACGCGGGCGGTCGGTTCGGCAGCGCGCCATGGCGAACGGGCAGCGCGGATGGAAATGGCAGCCGGAGGGCGGCCCGAGCGGCGAGGGGATTTCTCCCTTAATCGGACTGAAACGGCTCTTTCTCGCTTCGAGCCGCGGCACGTTGGCGAGCAGCGCCTGGGTGTAAGGATGGTTGGGGTTGCCGAACAGCTCGGGTGCCGGGGCGACTTCGACGAGGCGGCCCAGGTACATGATGGCGACCCGATCGGAGAGATGCTCCACGACGCCGAGATCATGGCTGATGAACAGATAGGTCAGCCGAAGGTCCTGCCGCAGCCTCATGAACAAGTTCAGGACCTGCGCCTGGATCGAGACGTCGAGGGCGGCGACCGATTCGTCACAGACGAGAAAATCGGGCTCAACCGCAAGCGCCCGCGCGATGCCGATGCGGGCACGCTGTCCGCCCGAGAACTGGTGCGGGTAACGGTTGCGGTAGCTCGGGTCGAGGCCGACGCGGGCGAGCATCGACGCCACGTAAGCCTGCCGCTCCGACCGCGCGATAATTCCGTGCACGACCGGCGCCTCGCCGACGATGTCCACGACGCGCATGCGCGGATTGAGCGAGGCCATGGGGTCCTGGAAGATCATCTGGATCTTGAGCGCGGCTTCGCGTCGCGACGGCCCGTCGAGCGCCTCGATCGCCGTGCCGCGAAATTTCACCCGGCCTTCGGTCGGCGGAAGGATGCCGGCGACGATGCGGCCGAGCGTGGATTTGCCGCAGCCCGATTCGCCGACCAGCCCAACCACCTCGCCTTCGCCGATCGACAAGGAGACGTCGTCGACAGCATGGATCACCACGTGGCCGGCTCCACCACGCAGGCCGCGTCGGCGCGGGCGCAGCGCGGCGCGAACGGACAGCCGGGCGGCCGGTCCACCGGCGACGGCGGCATGCCCGGAATCTGCGTCAGCGGCGCCCCGCGCCGTTGCCGGGTCGGCAGCGAGCCGATCAGTCCGCGCGTGTAGGGATGCAGCGGCGCCCCGAGCACGGCTTCGACCGGCCCCTCCTCGACTATCCGTCCCGCGTACATGACGGCGATGCGGTCGGCGAGGCCCGCGATCACCGAAAGGTCATGGGTGATCCAGATGAGGGCGGTCCCGGTCTCCGCGCTCAGGGTCTGCACCTCGGCGAGAATCTGCGATTGAATGGTGACGTCGAGGGCGGTGGTCGGCTCGTCGGCGATCACCAGCTGCGGCCGATGCAACAGCGCAATGGCGATCGCCACGCGCTGACGCATGCCGCCGGAAAACTGGTGCGGATAGGCCTTGAGCCGCTCATCGGGCGATGCGATCCCGACCGCCGCGAGGGCATCGCGCGCGCGGGCGCGCGCCGCGCGTTGCGAGACCGGCTCGTGGGCGGTGATCGCCTCGATCATCTGCGTGTCGATGCGCAGCACCGGGTTGAGCGTCATCATCGGGTCCTGGAAAACCATGGCGATCTTCCGGCCGCGATAGGTCCGCAGTTCCGCCTCCGACCGGCCGACCAGCTCTTCGCCGTCGAAGCAGACCGAGCCCGCCACGATGCGGCCGGGCGGATCGACCAAGCCGAGGATCGACAAGCCGGCGACCGTCTTGCCGGAGCCGGACTCGCCGACCAGTCCCAGCACCTCGCCGCGCTCGACGGCAAAACCGACGCCGTCGACGGCCTTCACCACGCCCTCGCGGCGGAAGAAATACGTCGCGAGGTTTGCCACCGCGAGGACCGGCATGGCGACGTCACCTGCGAAGGCGCGGGTTCATGACGTCGCGAAGTTGATCGCCGACCAAGTTGATGGCGAGGATCGTGAGCAGCAGGGCTACGCCGGGATAAAGCGAGATCCAATACCGGCCCGACAGCAGATAGCCGTAGCCGTTGGCGATCAGCAGTCCGAGCGAGGGCTCGGTGATCGGCACCCCGACGCCCAGGAAGGATAAGGTAGCTTCGAGCGCGATGGCGTGGGCGAGCTGCACCGTCGCCACCACGATCAGCGGCGGAAACGCATTGGGCAGCAAATGCCGGAAGATGATGCGCGACTGCGGCAGAGCGAGACAGCGCGCCGCCTCGATGTACTCGCGGCGGCGCTCCACCAGCGCGGCGCCGCGGATGGTGCGCGCGTAATAGGCCCATTGGATCGACACCAGGGCGATCACCACCTTGTCCACGCCCTTGCCGAGGATGGCGAGGAGGATGAGCGCAATCAGGATGGCGGGAAACGACAGTTGAATATCGACGATGCGCATCGTCACCGCGTCGATGAGGCCGCCGAAATAGGCGGCAATGACGCCGACCGTGGTGCCGATGGCGAGCGCGACCGCGGTCGCGACGATGCCGACGGCGAGGCTCATCCGCAGTCCGTAGAGCATGGCGGAGAGCATGTCGCGGCCCTGATCGTCGGTGCCGAGCGCGTAGGTCCTTCCGTCTATCCCGTTGGCGAACGGCGGCAGCATGTTGTCCATGATGGAAAGCTGCGACAGGTCGTAAGGGTTCTGCGGCGCGACCCACGGCGCCAGGATCGCCAGGGCGCCGAGAAGTACGACGAGACCGAGCGCCGCCACCGCGACGCGGCTTTCGGCGTATTCCTGTCCCAGGCGGCCGAAGCCGGTTTCGGTCGCGCCGGCAAGCCTCGCGCGGATAGCGGAGAGCGCGCGCATGCTTAAGCCTCCCGCTCGGACAGGCGGATGCGCGGATCGAGCAGCATGTAGATCAGGTCGACCGCGAGGTTGATGATCACGAACATCACCACGACCACGACGAGGTAGGCGACGATGACGGGCCGGTCGAGACGGTAGATCGACTCGATCAGCAGCTTGCCCATGCCGGGCCAGGCGAACACGGTTTCGGTCACGACGGCGAAAGCGATCATCGAGCCGACTTCGAGGCCGAGCACGGTGACGACCGGAATCAAGATGGTCTTGAGCACGTGCACGCCGACGATGCGCGCGGGCTTGAGACCCTTGGCGCGGGCAAAGCGGACGAAGTCCTGCAGCATGGCCTCGCGGGTGCCGGCATAGGCGAGGCGGACGACCAGGGAGGCCTTGTAGATCGCCAGGGTGAGGGCCGGCAGGATGAGGTGGCGAAGCCCGTCGATCGTCACCACCGACCATTGGATGCCGAACAGCTCCCGCGTCGCCCCGCGTCCGCCCGCGGGCAGCACCTGAAGCTCGACCGCGAACAACAGGATCAGCATCAGGCCGAGCCAGAAATTCGGCAGCGAGAAGCCGAAGATCGAGCCGGTCATGATGGTCCGCCCGAGGACCGAGCGCGGCGCCAGCCCGGCCAGGAGGCCGAGCGGAATGCCGAGGCCGACCGCAATGAGCAGCGCGACGAAGGCAAGCTCCAGCGTGGCCGGCATGCGGCTGAGGATGAGGCCGAGTGCCGGCACCCCATGCACGAAGGACGTGCCGAGATCGCCGGCCAGCGCCGACTTGACGAACAGCCAAAACTGCACCCAGAGCGGCCGGTCGAGGCCGAGCCGCATGATGGCGCGGTCGCGTTCGAGCTGGTCGGCGTCCGGACTGATCAGGATGTCGATCGGGTTGCCGAGCGCGTAGACGCCGACGAATACCAGCGTCGCCATGGCGGCGATGACGAGGAGGCTCTGCCCAAGGCGGCGCAACAGAAAGGCAAGCATGATCGCTCCGGTGCGCGCCGCCGATCCCGCCGGCTCACGGCGCCCGCTTGACCAGGTTGGCCTGCGTGAACTGGTCGGCGCGCGCTACGTAGGCGAGGTCCTTGCGCATCGCCCAGGTGGTCATCTCGAAGTGGAGCGGAATGAGCCCATGGTCGGCCATGGCGAGGCGGCTCGCTTCGGCCAGAAGGGCGGCCCGCCGATCATCGTCGATGGTTGCCAGCGCCTGGTCGATGAGCGCGTCCACCTTCGGGTTGGAGTAGGCTCCCGCGTTGGACGGGCCCATGCCCTTGTCCTTGTTGGGCGTCGCGATCAGCGATTTCAGCGGCGACGACATCTCGCCGGTGTCGGCCAGCCAGCCGGCAAGCCAGAATCCGAATTCGTGCCGGTTGCGCTTGGCGAAGAACTGGCTCTGCGTCATGGCGTCGAGGGTGACCTTGAGACCGGCGCGCGTCAGCATCTGGGCGACCGCCTGCGCGATCAGCGCGTCGTTGACGTAGCGATCGTTGGGCGTCGCCAGCGTCAACGCGAACCCGTTCGGATAGCCCGCCTCGGCGAGCAGCTTTCTTGCCGCGTCGGGATCGGGCTTTGCGGGCGCCGCGTCCTTGTTTGCGCCGAACATGGTTGGCGGCAGCATCTCGGCCGCCGGCATGGCGACGCCGCCCATGATGCGCGCCACGATCGCCTCGCGGTCGATCGCCTTGGAGATGGCGGCGCGCACGCGCCCGTCGCGGAATGGATTCTTTCCGCCCGCGGCGTCGGCGACCCCGGGCGCAATGTCGTCGATATAGTTGAAATGCAGGTAGACGACGCGGTTCGACAGCGCCTGCACGACCTTGAAGCTCGGATTGGTCTTGATCCGCTCGAGGTCCTGGATCGGGATGTTCTCGATCAGGTCGACGTCGCCGGAAAGAAGCGCCGCGACGCGTGGGCCGGCGCTGGTGACGGGGCGGAAAACGACGCGCTGCCATGCGGGTTTTTCGCCCCAGTAGGCTTCGTTCCGCTCCAGGATGATGCGGTCGCCCTTGGTGTAGCGGACGAGCTTGTACGGGCCGGTCCCGATTGCCGCCTCGCCGGAATTGAACCCCTCGGTCTTCGGATAGGTGCCGACCCCCTTGCATTCCTGCCGGTCGAAGGTGACATCGCCGGCGCCGTTCGCCTTGGCGGACAGGATGCCGATGGTGGTGAGTTCATTCGCCAGCAGCGGATAGGGCTTGTCGGTCGTGACGATCAAGGTCAGCGGATCAGGCGCCGTCATGCCGGCGATCGCCCGCACATAGAGCCCGAACGAGGAGGGCGAATTCTCCACTCGCGGCGCGCGGCAGACCGAATAGATCACGTCGTTCGCGGTGAACGCGGCTCCGTTGGAGAACGTGACGCCGGGCCGCAGCTTGAACTCCCAGGTGGTGTCGTTGATGGTCCGCCACGCGACGGCGAGGCTCGGCCCCACCGTCTGGTTCTCGTCCTGATCGGTCAACCGATCGAAGATGTGCTTCAGCACCGAATTGTTTGGGGTGAGGTTGTGGAAGTGCGGATCCATCGCCGACGGCTCCGCCGACAGGGCGATCTTCAGCTCCTGGGCGCCGGCAGCGCCGGCGCCGGCAATCCAACCGAGCGCGGCCGCCACGGCGACGATGTGCTTGCAGCCGGCCATCTGTCCGCCTTGACCCGATCATGCCGCGCGATGCGGCCTTCGGCTAAGGAGTGTGCAACCGCCGTGCGGCTCGACGCAAGCCTCGCCGCGACTGCCCGGATGTGCGGCGCCGCAGCGATGCGGGGAAGGGAGCGCAGACGAGGGTCTCCGATTCGGCACTTCGGTGCGCGGTCGGGCGGTGATAGTCTCATTTCGGCCGGCTTATCCGGCGGACGTCCAACGATATCCCGGTAATGGGGCCCGCAGCAGGGAGGAGGATTCCATGAAGGAGCTGATCAAACAGTATCTCGATCATGGGATGTCGCGCAGGCAACTCATGACCGGCCTGAGCGCCCTGGGGATGAGCGCCGTCGCGGCCAAGTCGGTGGCGCAATCGCTCGCGCCCTTCGGCCAGGCGGCCGCGGCGCCCGCCGCCGCGGTGCGGGACGTGCAGGGAACCGGCGGCGCGCTGTTCGTGGCCCAGCTCAAGGCGGCGGGCGTCGAGCACATCTTCTTCAACCCGTCGACCGGCGACTACCCGATCTTCGACGCGATGGTGGACGAGCCCGGCATCCAGCTGATCAAGGGGATTCACGAAGGCGCCGTGGTCGCCATGGCCGACGGCTATGCCCGGGCCTCGGGCAAGACCGGCGTCGTCATCGTGGCGAACATCGGTCTGCCCAATGCCATGACCCAGATGGTCAACAGCTGGAAGGACCAGATTCCGATCATGGTCGCCGTCGCCTCGGTCGAGCAGGACGCGCTCGGCCGCGACCTGTTCCAGGAGACCGACCACTGCGAAGTCATGACCCAGCCGATCACCAAGTGGTATTGGGCGGCGAAGACCACGGCGTCGATCCCCGAAACCACCCGCCGCGGCATGAAGTTCGCCGCGACGTCTCCGTGCGGGCCGGTGTTCCTGTCGCTGCCGACCAACACGCTGCGCGAGGAGGCGAAGGCCGCCATCTGGGATCAGGCGAAATTCGACGTGCCGATGCGCATCCGCCCCGACAAGGACGACATCGAGAAAACGGCACGCATGCTCATCGAGGCGAAGAACCCCATGCTGAGCGTCGGCGACGAGCTCACCTGGTGCCGCGCCGGCAAGGAGGTGCTCGAGCTCGCCGAGCTCCTCGGCCTGCCGGTCACCGGCCAGGCGGGCTCGCTCGGCTTCTGGTCGAAGCCGTTCCCGAGCCGGCATCCGCTCTATATCGGGCCGCAGCTGCGCGACATGCGCCATCCGGGCAAGGTCGATGTGCTGTTGAACCTCGGCAACCGCTACGGCGAACGCGCGTCTCCCGGGACCAGGCTGATCTCGATCCGGCTCGACCCGACGAGCCTCGCCCGTGTCGCGCCGGTCGACCTCGGCATGGTGGCCGATCTCCGGCTGGCGGCCGCGGATCTGGTGGCGGCGATCCGCAGCATGGCGACGGGTGAGCGGCTCAAACAGATCGCCGAGGAGCGCACCGCACGGACGCGCGCCTACACGGCCGAGATGGGGGAGTTCCGCCAGGCCATCGCCCGCGAGCATGCGGACCGCACGCCGGTCAGCCTCGAGCGCATCGCGCTCGAGCTGGAAGGCGCGCTCGACAAGGATACCTGCTACGTCGCCGACGTCGATTCGGGCAAGACGATCGACCCGCTGATGTCCTTCGGCGGCGACGACAAGCAATACATCGCCACCGGGCCGAACGTGCTGGGATGGGGCATGGCGGCGGCCTTCGGCGTGAAGCTCGCCCGGCCGGACGTGCCGGTGGTCTCGGTCGTCGGCGACGGCAGCTACTGCTTTTCCGGCCCGCAGCCGCTGTGGACCATGGCGCGCTACAAGGCCCCGGTCATGGTCGTCGTGCTCAACAATCACAGCTACAACAACGAGCGCAATCGCATCTGGCATTACGGCGGCCGGCAGTTCAAGACCGGCCGCGACATGACCTGCTACCTCGGCAGCCCCGACATCGACTACGCCAAGGCGTCGGAAGCCTTCGGGGTGGAAGGCGAGGTGGTGAAGGAGCCGGCGAAGCTCAAAGGCGCGCTCGATCGCGCCAAGCGCGCGATTGCGGAGGGGCGGCCCTATGTGCTGGACGTCCACACCTATCGCGATGGCGTGGGCGCGGCCTCCACGTGGCATCCGCCCTACTCGGTCGCGGACTTGCGCTCGCGGAGGGTTTAGACCATGACGCGCGTCTCGCTCTATGGGGCACTCGCGGCGTTATTTCTTGCCTCCGGCACGCCGCTCGCGGCGCAGACCGGAAGCCCCCTGCCGCAAGGCGACGGCCGCGACCTGACCGCGACCGCCTGCTCGCAATGCCACGCGTTGAATCCCATCACGGCGGTGCGCGAGGGGCCGGCCGGATGGAAGCGCCATGTCTACAACATGGTGCTGCGCGGCGCCCAATTGACGCCGCGCGAGGCCGACACGGTCATCCAATATCTCGCGGCGAATTTCGGCCCGGGCGCGCAGATGCCGGCCGCGAAGGCCGTCGCCCTGCCGGGCGGGAGCGGGAAGGACCTGGTCGAAACGCGTTGCGCGACCTGCCACGACCTGGAGCGCGTCGCAGTGGTCAAACGGCCGAAGCGGGATTGGCCGGCGGTCGTCGCCAACATGGTCACGCGCGGCGCGGTGGCAACGCCCGAAGAGGCGCAGGCGATCGCCGGGTATCTGATGGCTCAATTCGGCAGCGACTGATACCGTTTTCCGGATGATCAAATCGCGGCTCGCGTCGTCCCCACGCAGGCGGGGACCCATACGCCGTGTCGGTAGGGGCAACCCTTGTGGTTGCCCTTTGCAGGGCGCCCACGAGGGGGCGCCCCTACGGGCGCGAGGTCAGTGGTTATGGGTTCCCGCCTGCGCGGGAACGACCCAAGCGAATCCGCTCTATTCATTCGGATTACGAGAGGCATGATGCGAACGAAGAACGTGGTGACGTTGGACGACGCGAAGAAGCTGCTTGCCGCCGCCGAAGCGGAGGCGCGCCGCAACAATTGGGAGGTGGTGATCGCGATCCTCGACGATGGGGGACGCATCGTCGGCGTGCACCGGATGGACGGCGCGCGGCCCGGCAACGATGAGATCGCCATCCGCAAGGCAACGACGTCGGCGATGACGTGCCGGCCCAGCGCGGTGTGGGAGCGCTGGATCGAAGGATCGCACAAAGCCTATGCCACCTTTCCGTTCCTCGCCGCCCAGGGCGGACTGCCGATCATGATCGACGGGCAGTGCATCGGCGCGGTCGGGGTGTCGGGCGTCCGGTCCCATCAGGACGAGCAGATCGCGCTGGCCGCGATCACGGCCGTGTTTCCGCAGGCAAAGACGACGCGGGTGGGCGAGGAGAACGACTGACGTGGTCACAGATCGTCGGTCGGATTGGCGCGGCGCGAAGCCCCCCACCGGCCGCATGACGCCGTAGGTCTAATCGCCGATGCTGCCGACCACCTGGATCACCTTTCCCCACTTGGCGATTTCGCTCTTGAAGAAGGCGCCGAACTCGTCCGGCGTGCCGGCGAGCGCCGTATAGCCCTGCGCCGCCAGCGCGGCCTTCACGTCGGGCGCATCGAGCGCCTGCTTCGAGGCAACAGACAGCCGATCGATGATGTCGCGCGCCGTGCCGGCCGGCGCCAGCAGCCCGAACCACAGGCGCACTTCGAAGCCGGCAAGTCCGGATTCCGCGATCGTGGGCAGATCGGGCAATGCGTTGTCGCGTTTTGCTCCCGTCGTCGCGATGCCGCGCAGCGACCCCTCCTTGATGAAACCGAGCACCGGCGGAATGGTCGAGAACATCACCTTGACCTGGCCCGACACCAGGTCCTTGAGGGTTTCGCCGCCGCCTTTGTAGTGGACCGGCGTGAGCTTGATGCCGGCCATCATGTTGAACAGCTCGCCGGCGAGGTGCGTCGCCGTGCCCTTGCCGGCGGTCGCATAGAGGACCTCGCCCGGCTGCGATTTCGCCAGCGCGATCAGGTCGGGCACGGTCTTCACGTCGAGCGAGGGATGAACGACGAGCACGTTCGCCGTCTCGGCGATCGGCGCGACCGGCGCCAGGTCCTCGCCGAACCGGTAGCGAAGGTTCTTGAACAGGCTCTCGTTGACCGCATTGCCGAGCGTGCTCATCAACAGCGTGTAGCCGTCATTACCGGCGCGCGCGACCGTCTCGGTGGCGATATTGCCCGATGCGCCGGCGCGGTTCTCCACATAGACCTGCTGGCCGAGGATTTCGCCGAGCTTCGCGCCGACGACGCGGGCGATGATGTCGGTCGGACCGCCGGCGGCAAATCCCACGACCAGGCGGATCGGTCGGTTCGGGTAAGGCGCTTGCGCCAGCGCAGCGTCGGGTGCCGCGGCCGTTGCGCACAGCACGGAGATCATGGTGCCGACGAACGCGCGGCGCGCGGACGCGGCGTTCAGGCTGCGACGATCCCACCGCATCACGCGCCTCCTTGCTTCGGCCCGCGCGGTCGTGGCGCGCGGACGCATTCCAGCCAGTGATACCGGCGGCACCTTACGTTGACCGTCATCCTGAGGCGGCCGCGCAGGGCCCTCGAAGGATGGTCGGCCCTTCCTGGGCCGTCGCCCACCGATCTCGGGTTTACCCGAGATCGGTACTATAGCGCGCAAGTCGGCAACAGCCGACTTGCGATGGCTCGCTTCGCGAGCGCCTCAGGGTGACGGAAATGAGTCACTACACCGATTATCGCCGCGCCACGTCGCGCTGTCGATGTTTCGCGGTTCGACACGCCGCCGCATCGTCGTCCGAGGCGCGTCATGGCAATACGGCGGTGGCTTCGATTTCGACCAGCGCTTGCGGTTCCACCAGCCGGCTCACTTCGACCAGCGACATGGCGGGAAAGTGCTCGCCCATCGCGGCGCGATAGACCTTGCCGAGCTCCTTGCCGGCGGCCAGATATTCGTCCATGTCGCGGACGTACCACGTCATGCGCACGACGTGTTCCGGCGCTCCGCCGCCTTCGGCAAGCACCGTCACGATGTTGTCGAGCGCCTGGCGCACCTGCGCGACGAGCCCGCTGGCAAAACGGCCCTGCGCGTCCCACCCGACCATGCCGCCGACGAAGATCGTCTCGCCGCGGGCCTTGATGCCGTTGGCATAGCCTTTCGGACGGGGCCAGCCGGCCGGCTGCAACACCGTGTGCCGGGCTTTCGGAGCGGGCGCGGTGCGCATGGGGCTCTCGGGCATGCGTTTCCTCACGAGGCGAGCTTGCGGGGAGCGCTCTCGGCCGCGAGGCGGCGCAGCTCGAAGCGCTGAAGCTTGCCGGTCTGGGTGCGCGGCAGCGATGCGACGTACGCGATGGCGCGCGGATATTTGAACGGCGCGATGGCCGCCTTGACGTGCTCCTGCAGGACGCGCGTCAGCGTCGCGTCGCCGGTGTGGCCCGGCCGCAGCACCACATAGGCCTTCACGATCTGCCCGCGCTCCTCGTCGGGCGCGCCGACGACGCCGCATTCGGCGACCGCCGCATGCGCCAGCAAGGCGGCCTCCACCTCCGGGCCGGCGATGTTGTAGCCGGCCGAGATGATCATGTCGTCGGACCGCGCCTGGTACCAGAAGTAGCCGTCGTCATCCATCACGTAGGTATCGCCGGTCACGTTCCAGCCGCTCTGCACGTAGTTGTGCTGGCGGGTGTCGGCGAGGTAGCGGCAGCCGGTGGGACCGCGCACCGCGAGGCGTCCGGCAATACCCGCCGGCATCTCGCGGCCTTCATCGTCGATGACCTTGGCCTCGTAGCCCCGCACCGCCTTGCCGGTCGCGCCGGGACGAATCTCCTCCTGCGGCGAGCCGATGAAGATGTGCAGCATTTCGGTCGCGCCGATCCCGTCCATCAGCTTGAGGCCGGTCGCCGCGTACCAGGCGTCGAACGTCGCCTTCGGCAGGGTCTCGCCGGCGGAGACGCATTTTTGCAACGACGAAATATCGTGCTCCGCGAGCTTGCCCAGCATGGCGCGATAGGCCGTGGGTGCGGTGAAGCAGGCGGTGGCGCGCCATTGGGCGATGGCCGCCAAGAGCTCCTCGGGGGGCGCCTTTTCCAGGAGCACGGACGATGCTCCGACGCGCATGGGAAACAGCACCAGCCCGCCGAGCCCGAAGGTGAAGGCGAGCGGCGGCGAGCCGATGAAACGGTCGTCGCGGCTCGCGCGCAGCACGTGGCGGCCGTAGCTGTCGCAGGTCGCGAGCAGGTCGCGATGGAAGTGCATCGTTCCCTTCGGCTCGCCGGTCGTGCCCGACGTAAAGGCGATGAGACAGACATCGTCGGCGGCCGTGTCGCACGCGGTGAAGTTCTCATAGCCCGGCTGCCGCATCAGGGTTTCGAGCGCGTCCGCGGTGCCGCTGCCCCAATAAACGATCCGCGCAAGCTCGGGCGCAATCGCCTTGGTCTTCTCCATCTCCTCGCCGAGGCGGGCGTCGCACAGCGCGAGGCCGATCTTCGCCTTGACGGTCATGGTGGAGAGTTCCTTGGCGCGCAGGAGCGGCATGGTCGCGACCACGACGCCGCCGGCCTTGATGACCGCCAGATAGGCGGCGACCATCATCGGGTTGTTGGGGCCGCGTAAGAGCACGCGGTTGCCGGGGACGAGACTGAGGTCGCGGACGAGAACATTGGCGATGCGGTTCACGCGCTCGCCCAGCGCCGCATAGGTCAGGCTCTCGGTGGGGGCGATCAGGCACGGCCGTTCGCCCGCGCCCGTGGCGATCCAGCGGTCGAGGAAGCGCGAAACGCAGTTGAACCGATCCGGATATTGCAGCTCCGGCAGGCTGAACACGAAGTCGGGCCAAGTGCCGCGCGGGGGCAGATTGTCGCGCGCAAAGGTATCGCGGTGCGCCGACGGGATCATTCGCTTGCGCCTTCGGCCTTCCGTCGCCTGCATGCTCGGTGCCCTTCACTCGGCGGCTAGTGCCGCCGATTTGAAGTTCCTACAGCGGTACCGGCAAGTTCGTTTAGGAACTTCAAATCGAAAAGCGGCACTAGAATCATATACTTGCTAGTGCCCCTTTGTTTCCGAAGTTCGTGTGAGAGAGTGCCGCAA
>WNGA01006610.1_pt1 | contig 26410 bp, 29 predicted proteins | sample 5400061 | NCBI WGS metagenome assembly WNGA01 (sample SAMN13153366, study PRJNA577476) | soil metagenome | isolation source: 100 cm soil or saprolite under grassland replicate 2 | place: USA:California | collected 2016-06-15 | reverse complement strand
ATCAAGAACAAGATGTACCCGGAGCTGTGGCAGGTGCGCAACGAGCTGACCGCGCTCGCCCAGGAGGAGGAAGGCTGAGCGCGGCCACGTCGCGCGTGCTCCAGCTCTTCGAATCCGACGGCGCGTTCCGGACGCTCGAGGCGTACCTCGACGACGAGGGCTTCTGGGGCGCAGAGCGTCTCGTCGCCGAGCTCTATCTCGGGTTCGGCCTCTCGCAGGCGCTCCGTCGCACTCCCGCGCCTTCGCCCCCGGAGCCGTGCGCGCTCCCGCTGCTGGCATGTCGCATCGTCGAGGCAGAGCAGCCAAGTGACAAAGTGTCACAAGGCGACTTCAGGGTCGGCGAGTGGGCGCCGAGCTGGGCGCCAGACGAGTACGCGGCGGCGGTCGAAGACGTGCGGGCCGCGATTGCGCGCGGCGACGTCTATCAGGTGAACCTCGTCCAGCATCTGGAGGCGGCCTTCGAAGGCGATCCCGCCGCGCTCGCGGCCGCATTTTCCCCACTTCATCCGCTCTATCCGCGGCCGTTCGTGGGCGACGGGTGGGCGATCGTCTCCGCGTCCCCGGAGCTCTTCCTCGCGCGCCGGGGGCGGCAGGCCTGGACGATGCCGATCAAGGGCACGCGTCCGCTCGGCGAGGACGGGCTCGCGGAGGCCGAGAAGGATCGTGCCGAGCACGTGATGATCGTCGACCTCGAGCGAAACGACCTCTCGCGGGTCTGCGAGCCGGGCAGCGTGCACTGGCCCGTGCTGATGGCGGAACGAGAGCTCGCGGGCGTCGTCCATCTCGTCTCGACCGTCGAGGGAACGCTCCGCGAAGACGCGGGCCTCGCAGACCTGCTCGAGGCGACGTTTCCGGGCGGCTCCGTCACCGGCGCGCCGAAGATCGCAGCCGTCGATCACATCGCAGCGCTGGAGCCGGTGGGCCGCGGCGCCTCGATGGGCGCACTCGGCCGCCTGTGGCCGAACGGCGACCTCGAGCTCGCGCTGACGATCCGCACCTTCGCGATTGCGGACGGGCGCATCCACCTCTGGGTCGGCGGCGGCATCGTCTGGGACTCGGAACCGGAGGCGGAGATCGAGGAGTCGTGGGTGAAGGCGCGGCCGCTGCTCGATGCGCTGACGGTTCCGGTGGCGTGACGTTGCTCGCGCTTGCCGTCGCCGGCCGCGGGCTGGTCGACGTCGACGAGCCGGTTGTTTACGCCGACGACGAGGCGGTGCTCCGCGGGCGCGCTGCCTTCGAGACCCTGCGCGTCTACGACGGCGTTCCCTTCAAGCTCGAATCGCATCTCGTGCGGCTTGCGCGCTCGTGCGAGCGCATCGGCCTCGCGCCGCCCGATGCAGATGTCTGTCGTGAGCTCGCATCGCTCGCGCTCTCGCGCGCGGGTGAACGGGACGTCGCGCTTCGTTTCTACCGAACGCCTGGACGCGAGCAAACCGATGCGCCGGAGGTGCTCGTGCTCGTGAACACGTTGCCGCCGCAGCTGGAGGATCTGCGCACCCGCGGCATCAAGCTCGCGTCGCTGCTCGGCGTTCGTGCCGAAGCGCCGTGGCTGCTCGGCGGAGTCAAGTCGACGAGTTACGCAGTCAACATGGCCGCCGAGGCGGAGGCGCGCTCACGTGGGGCCGACGACGCGGTCTTCGTGACGGACGACGGGATCGTCCTCGAGGGTCCCGTGACGAACGTCTGGTGGCGCCGCGGGCGCGAGTTGTTCACGCCGTCGCTCGACCTCGGGATTCTCGCGGGCGTGACCCGCGGCACGGTGCTCGAGCTCGCGCCCGCTCACGGCTACGATGTGCGCGAAGGGCGTTTTCCACTCGCGGAGCTCGCCCGCGCGGACGAGGCGTTCACGTCGTCATCCGTGCGTGAGCTCCTCCCGATCGTCGAGCTCGACGGCGAGTCGATCCTACGCGGCGAGGCGGCAGATGCCCTCCAGGCGGCCCTTCGTCAAGCGGCTAGGCTGAACGCGTGACCGAAAAGATTCGCCTCGGCGGGATGGCGCTTCGCAACGGCGTGCTCGTGCACGGGCCGACCGCCTGGGGCTGCGCGGTCCGTCTCCCGGACGGGACGTTGAAGGTCGCGGCGGAGCGGAAGCGTTTCATGTCGAGCAAGATCCGGAACCCGCTTCTGCGAGGCCCGGCGCGACTCGCCGAGGCTGTTGCCGTGCTTCCCTCGGTCAAGCGGCGGCTGCCGGAGGCGAAGCTCCCGTTCGAGCAGCCGTGGGTCATTTCCGCGATGGTGGCGAGCACCGCGGCCGTTCGCGTCGTCCGCGGCTCGCGGCTCACGCCCGCTGCGCAAGAGCTCGCGGCCGGCATGCTCGCGCTGACGCCCGCGCTCCTCTCGCTTCGCGGGCGCGATCTCGCCGCCTACCACGGCGCCGAGCACATCTCGATCGGCTCGTACGAGCACGACGAGCCGCGCTCGCGCGAGCACGAGCGCTGCGGCTCGCACCTGGTCGGCCCGCTGCTCGCGACGACCGCGGTTGCAAACGCCGTCGCCTCGGCGGCGCCGGCGCGCTTCCGCGGCCCCGCGCGCGCGGCCGCGTCGCTCGGCGCGCTCGCCGCGACGACGGAGCTCTTCGGGTGGATGGTGCGCAATCCCGACAAGAAGCTCGCCCGCGCGCTCGCGAAGCCGGGGCACGAGTTGCAGCACCGCTACGCGACGAAGGAGCCGAACCCCGAGCAGGTGGAGGTCGCAGAGGCGGCGCTGCGTGCGTGCCTCGAGCTCGAGCACGCAAACCCCGCGGCGTAGCGTCAGTCCGAACGGTCGGCGGCGACGATGCCGGGCCAGCTGTCGATCGGGTCCGTTGAGCGGACGACGTGCATGCCCGCGTCGGCGAAGCGCGCGAACGCAGCGTCGGCCTCGTCCGTGTAGTCGACGACGTTCGGGACGACGACGGGCGACGAGCAGTCCTCGAGCAGGTAGACCTTCTCGGCCAGCCGGCGGTCGGCGCGCGTGCCCTCGAGCAGGTCGTCGATCGTCCAGGCAACGCAGTGGCTCTTCGCCTGCCCCGCTATCACGACCGCGTCGAACGCGAGGAGGCTGTCGACGAGCGCCTCGTCGCGTGACGCGATCGTCTCCCCGTCCGGCCCCTCCGTTACCTCCGGCCCGATCGCCGAGTAGTGCTCCGTTCGCGGGTTGAATCCCTTGATATGAAAGTCAGGCTGGCTCTGCCGCGCGATCGTGTGGAAGAACACGGCCTCCTCGACGGCGGCGACGAGCGCGTGCCCGATCCCGCCGAGCATCGCGTGGTACGGCCAGATCGTGAGCGCGTACTTGCCGCCCTGCTCGAGCCGGCGCACATAGTGGAGTAGGTACCGCTGCCCTGCCTCCGGATCGATGCCGAGCGCGCGGCCCGCGCCAGGGTTGAAGCGCCAGACGCCGCGCTCGACGTCCTCGGCCGAGACGAGCGTGTACGGCGGTGGATGCTCTGCGCGCTCGTCGATGAGCCAGAGCGCATGGAAGATCTGCGTCGCCTGGTGCGTGTCCAGCGTCGCGAAGATTTGCGTGATCGCCCCGAGATTGCGGTAGAAGAACTCGCACAGGCGCCGGTTGTCGTCGACGGCGCCGGTTCCCGAGCGCCCGGCGACGAATAGCTCGAAGTCCGGAAGGCAGAACGTGTTCTGCACGTCGATGAGCAGGAGCGCGACGCGGAAGCCGTCGTCGGCGGCGGGCGTGAGGAGGTCGTGCTCGCGTGCCCAAGCCGCCGCCTCGGCCGCCCGCTCCTCGTATGGCACGCGCCAGAAGCGCCCGATGCTGTCAGGGTCGTAGTGCGGCGGGAGCGGCAGCATTCGGCTCGAGTGTAGGACTTCAGGGATCAGCCGCCGTTGCCGATGGACGAGGCGATGGGCGGCGTCGGCCACTTCTTCAGCGATCCACCGAACTCACTCCTGATCTGGCTGCCGCTGCTGTTCTTCGGTGCGATCGTCTACCTGCTCTGGCGGACGATCTCGCTGATGCCGCGCGTCCGGCCGGCGCCGATCGAGGCGCAGTCGCGCTCCGCGGTCGGCTGGGGCGACGTGGCCGGCCTCGAGGAGGTCAAGGAGGAGCTCTCAGAGGTAGTGGAGTTCCTCCGCTCCCCCGAGCGGTTCGAGAAGCTCGGCGCGCGTGTGCCGAAGGGAATCCTTCTCTACGGGCCGCCGGGCACCGGCAAGACACTGATGGCGAAAGCCGTCGCGTCCGAGTCGGGCGCGAACTTCTACTCCTCGAGCGCGTCGGCCTTCGTCGAGATGTTCGCGGGCCTCGGCGCCGCCCGCATCCGCAAGCTCTTCCAGGAGGCGCGCAAGAACGCGCCTTCGATCATCTTCATCGATGAGCTCGACGCCGTCGGTGCGGCCCGCACCGGCCACGGATTCAACCGCGAGCAGGACCAGACGCTCAACCAGCTGCTCGTCGAGCTGGACGGCTTCGACGCCACCGAGCGCGTCGTCGTCATGGGCGCGTCCAACCGGCTGCAGGATCTCGACCCTGCGTTGCTCCGGCCCGGCCGCTTCGACCGGCAGATGCTCGTCTCGCCTCCCGACCTTAGAGGGCGTGAGGCGATTCTCGGCGTGCACACGCGCGGCAAGCCGCTCGCCGCGGACGTCGACCTGCACCTGATCGCGAAGCAGACCGCCGGTCTAACGGGCGCCGACCTCGCGAACATCTGCAACGAGGCCGCGATCTTCGCCGGTCGCAAGGAGCTTCAGTACCTCCGCCATGCCGAGTTCGACGCCGCGATGGAGCGCGTCGTCGCCGGACTGCAACAGCGGCGGGTCGTCAGCGAGAAGGAGAAGCGGATCCTCGCGTACCACGAAGCGGGGCACGCCGTGGTGTCGCATCTCACCGGTGACTTCCTCCCGGTGCAGAAGGTGACGATCGTGGCGCGCGGGCAGGCGCTCGGCTACACGCTCAACCTTCCCGCCGAGGACCGGTACCTGCACACGAAGGAAGAGCTCGTCGACCTGATGAAGGTCTATCTCGGTGGACGTGCCGCAGAGCAGGTTGTATTCGGACGCGTGACGAACGGCGCGGCGAACGATCTCGAGAAGGTGACCGGCCTCGCCCGCGCGATGGTCTTCGAGTACGGGATGTCCGAGGTCGTGACGTCGCGGACGATGCGCGCGGACAACTACGCGCTCTCGGAGGAGACGAAGCGCCTGCGCGACAGCGAGCAGGCGCGCCTTACCGACCACGCGTTCGCCGAGGCCGTACGGCTGTTGAGCAAGCATCGCGCCGCACTCGACCGCGTCGCGAACGCGCTGCTCGAGAAGGAGACGCTCGTGCGCGAAGAGGTCGAGAGCCTTCTCGCGGACACGGCTGTGGAGTCGCGCTCCAGCGACTTCGTCGGCGTCTCGCAAGTAGTGCCGCTGCCCGCCGACTAGCTTCGCCGCTTGCGCGGCTCGCTTCGCACGAAATGCTGCGCATTTCGGGCGACGAAACCGGACAGGCGCGCCTGCGGCGCGTGTCCATGGTGGTTGTCGTGGGTGACCGCTTCGCCTCTTGCGCGTAGTGCTGGCGCGAGGAAATCATCGAATGACATCTCAGCCAAGGCCGGCTTTGCCGCGCCGACACCGTGCGTTCGTCGAAGCAGCCAGCCTTGCGTAAAGAGCTCTTGGACACGCGCGCGAAGCGCGCATGTCCAGTTTGCTCGGGCGAAGTGCAAAGCACTTCGCCCGACGGATAGCATCGCTGCGTGGAGGCGCGCAGCATTCATCATCTCGGCGTTGCAGTCGCCGATCTGGACGAAGCGCTTGGAACCTACACGCGCCTGTTCGGTGCGGAGCTCGAGCATCGCGCGTCTGTGCCCGAGCAAGGCGTCGAAGCGGCGGCGGTGCTGGTCGGCTCCGGACGCGTGGAGTTGCTGACACCGCTCGGCGACGACACGGCGGTCGGGCGGTTCCTGGCCTCGCGCGGGCCGGGAATGCATCACGTCGCGTTCGAGGTGTCAGACATCCATGCGGCGCTCGAGTCGCTGAAGCGCGAGGGCGCGGAACTGGTCGACGCCGAGCCGCACGAGGGACTCTTCGGGCTCGAGGTCGCCTTCGTCCATCCTGATTCCGTCCACGGCGTTCTCGCGGAGGTGGTGTCCCATGTCTGACCAGGTTCGGATCGAGATCGGCTTCGACGGCGGACAGTCGCTGAGCATGCTCATCAGTCCGGACGCTGCGTCGGCGCTCGAGCGCGGGATCGGCGAGGAAGGCTCGGTGACGCTCGACGCGGAGGAGGCGACGTACATCGTTGCGCTCCGCAGAGTCGTCTACGTGCGCAGGTTCCGGCGCGAGGCGCGGGTGGGGTTCGGGGTGGCATGAGCCGGGCATCCACGGGGTGATGCCCTCGGCGAAGCAAAGCCCGGCACCGGCGCGTGCGGATGCGTCCTCGCGCGAGCACGTTCGGCGACTCGTCGAACGCGGGCAGCAGGGCGACCGCGACGCGCTCGAAGAGCTGTACCTCATCCATTTCGACCGCATCTACAGCTACCTGCACATGAGCGTGGGCAATCGGACCGACGCCGAGGACCTCACGACGCAGACCTTCCTGAAGATGCTCGAGTCGATCGGCAAGTTCCGCTTTCGTTCGGCGCCATTCTCGGCCTGGCTGTTCCGCATCGCGCACAATCTCGCGATGGACCATTTCCGCGCGGCACGGCGCTGGGTGCCGGAGGAGGACGTTCCGGAGCCACCGGGTCAGGTCGAGCTGTCGGCCGAAGACGAGGCGCTGCAGTCGATCGGCCGCGCGTCGATGCTCGAGCTGATCGACGGCCTCTCGCACGAGCAGCAGCAGGTGCTGACGTTGAAGTTCGTCTTCAACTTCGGGAACGCCGAGGTCGCGACGATCCTCGGCAAGACCGAGGGCGCCGTCAAGTCGCTGCAGCACCGCGCGCTCGTATCGCTGCAGAAGCAGCTCGAAGAGCAGCAGACTTAAGCCATGGCCGTGCAAGTTGGGATCGTCGGCCTGCCGAAGGCCGGGTCGACGACGCTGTTTCGCGCACTCACGCACGCCGAGGCAAGCGTCTCCGGCAAGGAGCACGTCGGGATGGCGGCGATTCCAGATTCGCGCCTGCTTCAGCTCGCAGACGTCATGCATGCGAAGAAGGTGACGCCCGCCGCGGTTCGTGTCATCGACGTTCCCGGAACGGGCGCGGCCCTGCTGGGGAACCTGCGGCAGGTGGATGCGCTGCTCGCGGTCCTCGACGGCTGGTCGGGTACGCGCGATCCCGCCGCCGACCTCGAGACGCTGAACCTCGAGCTGCTGGTCGCCGACCGCGACCATGTCGAGCGACGGCTCGAGCGCGTGGCGAAGCAGGCGAAGTCGGGAGACACGACGCTGAAGGCAGAGGTCGGCGTGCTCGATCAGATCCTCACCCACCTCGACGCCGGCGGTGCGCTAGCCGAATGGAAAGGGGAGCTGCCGCCCGAGCTCGACCCGCTGACGACGAAGCCCTTGCTGCCGATCGAAAACGGTATGGGCGGGGTCGACGTGAAGCTCGAGGCGGAGCTCGCGGAGCTGCCGGAGGAGGAGGCGGCGGCGTTTCGCGACGGCGCGTCGGCACTCGCGGAGATCGTGCGTCGGCTCTTCGACGTGCTCGACCTCGTCACGTTCTTCACGGCGAGCGACAAGGAGACGCGCGCGTGGACGCTGTATCGAGGGGGCAGCGCACTCGACGCGGCGGCGACGATTCACTCGGACATCGCGCGCGGCTTCATCCGCTGCGAGGTGATTCGCTGGGACGACCTCGTCGCCGCCGGCTCCCACGCCGAGGCCGCGCGGCACGGCAAGCAGAGGCTCGAGGGCAAGACGTACGCCGTCGCCGACGGTGATGTCCTGAACGTCCGCTTCAACGTCTGACTTGCGCAGCGGCGCTCCGGCCGCTATCGTCAAATCGATGGTTATCGATGTGAGTCCGATCACCTGTTGCGCTCCGCTCGCCACGCCCGTCCTCTCCACCGACGAGGCGGAGGCGAACGCGACCCTCTTCAAGGCGCTCGGAGACCCGGCACGGGTGCGCATCGTCAATCTCCTCGCGCAGACCGACGGTCCTGTCTGCGTCTGCGAGCTGATCGAGCCGCTGGGGCTCGCCCAGGCGACGGTCTCCCATCACCTCAAGAAGCTGACGGACGCGGGCCTGCTCGACCGCGAGGAGCGCGGCAAGTGGGCGTACTTCTCGATCAACTCGGAGGCGATGGCGCGGGTCTCGTCGCTCGCCGACCTGACGCAAGGAGGCTGTTGCTGATGAGCACGACGACTGGAGACGATCTTCGCGAGGAGGTTCGACGGCGCTACGCGGAATCGGCCCGCGCGGTAACGGAAGGGACGAGCGGCTGCGGCTGTGGCAGCGGCTCCTGCTGTGAGGGCGAGACCGACGCGCTGTTCGGCGAGACGCTCTACGACCTCGAGCAGCGCGGAGCGTTGCCCGACGCCGCAGCGCTCGCGTCGCTCGGGTGCGGCAACCCGACCGCCGTTGCCGAGCTGCACGAGGGCGAGACCGTGCTCGACCTCGGTTCGGGCGGCGGCATCGACGTCATCCTGTCGGCGAAGCGCGTCGGTCCGACGGGCCGCGTCTTCGGCCTCGACATGACCGACGAGATGCTCGCGCTCGCGCGCGCGAACGCGGACGAGGCGGGCGTCGGCAATGCGATCTTCCTCAAGGGCGTGATCGAGGACGTGCCGCTTCCCAGCGATTCCGTCGACGTCGTCATTTCGAACTGCGTCATCAATCTGTCGACGGACAAGGCGGCGGTGCTGACGGAGATCGCGCGCGTCCTGAAGCCCGGCGGCCGCGTCGGCGTCTCGGACATCGTGGCCGAGGATCGGCTGGCGCGCGCCGAGCGTGCCGAGCGCGGCTCCTTCGTCGGCTGCATCGCGGGCGCGCTGTCGAAGAGCGAGTACGAGGAGGGGCTGCAGGCGGCGGGCTTCGCCGAGGTGTCCGTGGTCTTCACGCACGAGGTCGCGGACGGCATGCACGGCGCGATCGTCAAGGCCGTGAAGGCCGCGAGCTTGTCATGATTCCGCGATCGCCTGGAGAATCGATCCCGAGGAAGTCGAGACCGAGGCGCTCGCGAGGCTGGCGCCCGTGGACGGCCTCCGCGTGCTCGAGCTCGGCTGCGGCGACGGCCGGCTGACCTTTCGCTACGCCCAGAAGGCGGCGTCGGTGCTGGCCGTCGATCCCGACGCGGACGTGATCGAGCGGGCGCGGGCCGCATTGCCGCGGGAGCTCGCCGATACGGTGACGTTCGCCGTCACCGGAGCGGAGGAGGTCGACGCGCCGCGGGCGAGCTTCGACCTCGCGCTGTTCTCCTGGTCCTTGTGATGAATCAAGGGTGAGGGCGTCGTGCACGCTCTCCGTCACGTCCACGGCCTTCTCATCCCGGGCGGAACGCTCGTCGATCTGCACCCGCTCGACGAGGAGCGGCTCGAAGCGGCCGGGCGTCCGCTCGGCGTGATCGAGGAGACCGAGTGGGTCTCCGTCGATCTTCCGAACTCCGAGGTGCGGTTGCGCGATGTGCTTCGCGAAGGGCTCTACACGCTCGAGGCGGAGGCCGAGTTCGAGCTCCTACAGCACTTTGACGACGCCGACGACCTACTCGAGGCGAAGGCGGATTTGCTCGAGGAGCAGGCGGCGCTCGTCCGGAATGTTCGCGCGGCCACGCCGCCGTTCGTCACGCGCGAGGAGTTCGTCCTCCGGCGCTTGCGCGCGTCTTAACCGATCGAGATGAGCACGACTCCGGCGAGCGTCGCCACGATGCCCGCCTCCTGTCCGCGATCGACGCGCTCGCTCAGCACGATCCGCGCCAGCACGACGGTCACGATGGGATAGAGCGACGCCAGCACCGACGTGACGCTGACGAGACCGTGCTGCGACGACGCGGCGAACAGCACGTTCCCGAGCATGTCGCCGAGTCCCACGGCCGCGACAAATGCGGCATCACCGCGTGAGACACGCACGGAGCCGCGGACCGCGAGCGCCGTAAGGGCGACCATGGAGAACGCCGTCGCGCGAAAGATGAGCGAGGCCCACCAGAAGTCCGCCTTGCCGGCCGCGTGCATCGGCACGAAGTACCCGCCGAAACCGAGCGCGGCGAGCAGTGCAAGCCCCACACCCGCGGCGACGCGCCGTTCCCCTTCCTGATGCTCGCGCGCTGCGAGCGCCACTCCTGTGAGTGCGACGACGATGCCCACGATCTGCAGTTGTGACGGCCGATCGCCCGTGGCGAGCCCGACCGCGACGGGCACCGCCGCAGAGACGCCGGCGATCGGCGCGACGACGCTCATCGCGCCGACCGCCATGCCGCGGTAGTAGGCGTACAGACCGAGCGTTCCCGAGAGCGCGGCGGGAATCGCGAGCAGCGTGGCCGCACCGCCCGGTCCCTCACCACGGATGGCGACCGCGAGCGCGATCCCCACCAGACCGGCGATCTGCGCGGTGAAGAGGACGCGGAGCGTGCCGAGCTTTCGCCCGCGCAGCGGCCCGAAGAAGTCCGCGAAGCCCCAGGAGAGGCTCGCGGCGAGGGCGAGCGCGGGGCCTATCCGGGAACCGGTCGCGTCGCTGCGACCGCGTCGAGCTGATTAGCGTGGTAGAGGACGGCCGCCTCGGCGGTACGCGCCGCGCGCAGATCGTGGTGCGTCGCGGCGGCGTGCAACAACTCGGTCGGCGCCGTCGCGTTCTCGAGCAGGCGCAGCCCCAGGTGCACGTGGCCGAGCAGCTTGCCGTCTTCCGTCGGCCGGAATCCGGGAGGCGGCCCCAGCTCGAGCGTGCGGCCGACGTCGTGCACGAGCGCGGCGGCGAGAAGCAGGTCCGCCCGCAGCCGTGGGTGCAGTTGCGTGAGCTCGCGGCAGATCGTCGTGACGCCGACGGTGTGCTCGAGCAAGCCGCCTGCGTACGAGTGATGGTCATCCGGAGTCGCCGGATACGCGCGCAGCGGCGCGTCGGCGAGCACACGCGTAACGACTCTGTGTAGCGCCTCGTCGTGAATCTCCGACGTCAGGAACTCGAGGAAGCCCTCCAGCTCGTCCGCGTCGCGCCGCAGCGCGGGCGCGAGCGATGCCGGATCTGCCTCGGCCGGCTCGAGGGCCCGCACCTCGAGCTGCAGCCGGTCGCGGAACTTCTCCACGCGACCGAGGACGTGCACGGCGTCGCCCTCCGCGAACCGGGCGTCGAGCAGCTCGACGTCGCTCCACACTCGCCCGGAGATCCGGCCTGTCGAGTCTGCAAGCTCCAGTGCGAGATACGGCGCGCCGCCGCGCGTGCGCAGCTTCTCCTTCTTCAGCACCGCGTAGACGCCGTCGACCACGCGATTCTCGGCGAGGTCGGCGACGGCGCTCACGAAGCCGATCCTAGTGACCACTCAGGTACGGTGACGCCGTGGCCAACGTGCGTCCTTTCCGTGCCGAGCGGTACGGCGAGCGTGCGGGCGACCTGGAAGACCTCGTTGCTCCGCCGTACGACGTCATCGGGCCCCAGGAGCGCCGGGAATACCTCTCGCGCAGCCCCTACAACGTCGTGCATCTGACGCTGCCGGACTCGGAGGAGCAGGCGGCGCGTGACCTCGCCGCCTGGCGTGCGGACGGGATCGTCTCACGCGAAGACCGGCCGGCTGCCTGGGCGCTCTCGCAGTCGTACGTCGGCCCGGACGGCGTCTCGCGCACGCGGAACGGCGCCGTCGTCGCGCTGCGGCTCGAGCCGTACGACCGCGGGATCGTCTTGCCGCACGAACGCACGCACGCCGGGCCGAAGGAGGGACGCCTTCGCCTCCTGCGAGCGACTCGCACGCAGCTCGAACCGATCTTCCTCCTCCACGACGGCGACAAGGTCGAGCTGCCGGCGCGCGAGCCCGACCTGGCGCTCGACGGCGAGCGGCTCTGGCGCATGGATGCCGTGCCCGACGTTTCCGATCAGCTCTTGATCGCGGACGGGCATCACCGCTACGAGACGGCGCTCGCGTTCCACGCGGAGGACGGAAGCGACGCGAGCGGTTGGATGATGGTCGTGCTCGTGTCGACGCGCGAGGAAGGCTTGACGATCTTCCCGACACACCGGATCGCACGCCGCGCCGGCGACGTGAAGGGCAGCGAGATCGAACGGCCGGGAAGCGAGCTGCCCGGGGTCGTTCTCTATCGCGGCGGCGGAAGCTATGAGCTCGTCGGAGGCGACGGGCTCGACGTCGAGATCGTCGACCGGCTCGCGCTCGAAGGCGTCACCTACACGCCGCGCCGCGAGGAGGCGGAGGCGGCGGTCGATCGCGGCGACGCCGAGGGCGCCTTCCTGCTCCGGGCGGCGCGGATCGAGGATGTTTTCGCGTATGCGCGGCGCGGCGAGGTGCTGCCGCAGAAGACGACCTACTTCTTTCCCAAGCTCACGAGCGGACTGCTCTTCCACCCGCTTGACTGATTGGCTCGCCATGTGTCGCGGCGCCGCCGAGGATGTGCGCGGCGTGCTCGCCGAGCTGCCGTCGCGTGCAGAACGCGAGCCGGTGCTCGCGCAGGGCGAAGGCGGCGACGACACGACGGCGATCGACGCGGCCGCGGAGCGCGTGATCCTCGCCCGCTTCGACGGCGTCGACGCGACGATCGTCTCCGAGGAGGTCGGCGAGGTGGGCGACGGCAGAAGGCGCGTCGTGATCGATCCAATCGACGGTTCGCTCAACGCCAAGCGCGGCATCCCCTTCTTCTCGCTCTCGATCGCGGTCGCGGACGGCGACACGATGCGCGACGTGGAGTTCGCCTACGTCTACGACCTCGGCTCGGGCGAGGAGTGGACGGCACATCGCGGCGAGGGTGCGTTCCTCAACGGAGAGCCGCTCGGCGAGCAGCGCCCAAAGGACCGCATCGAGATCCTCGCGTTCGAGGCGACGCTCACGTCCGAGGTGGCGGACAAGGCGGCGGCGTTCACGGGCATCGCGTACCGCATCCGGATCATGGGTTCGCTCGCGCTGTCGCTCTGCCATCTCGCCGCCGGTCGGCTCGACGCCGTCTGTTCGCTGAAGCCGTATCGCTCGGTCGACGTCGCAGCCGCTCAACTGCTCGTGCTCGAGCGAGGGCTCTCGATCGCGAACGCGGACGGCGATGCGCCCTTCACCGACGCGCCGCTCGACCTCGTGTCGCGTTCACGCATCGCGGCCGCGGGAACCGACGAGCTGTGCCGTCTGGTGGTCAACGGTCTATCCGGATAGGTTGCTCGGGCTGGAACTACGCCCACTGGCGCAACGGCGTCTTCTATCCGCCGCGCCTCCCCGCGTCGAAATGGCTCGAGCACTACGCGCGGTTCTTCGACACGGTGGAGGTGAACGCGACCTTCTACCGGCTCCCCAGGCGCAGCTCGGTGGCGCGCTGGGTGGAGCAGTCGCCACCGGGATTCGCCTTTGCGATCAAGGCGTCGCGCTACTTGACGCACATCAAACGGCTGAGCGACCTCGGACCCGGGCTCGAGCGCTTCTACGCGTGCATCGAGCCGCTGCTCGGCTCGCCGAAGCTCGGCCCGATCCTCTGGCAGCTGCCGCCGAACTTCAAGCGCGACGACGGGCGGCTCGCGGCCGCCCTCGAGCGCCTGCCGAAGCAGCAACGCCATTGCTTCGAGTTTCGCGACGCGAGCTGGTTCCACGCCGACGTCTATGCGTTGCTGCGCGAGCACGGTGTCGCGCTCGTGATCGGCGATCGCCCGGAGGTGCACTCGTTCCAGTCGCACGAGCTGACCGCAGACTTCACGTTCGTGCGCTTCCACTCGGGCACGCGCGGGCGGCGTGGGAATTACAGCGAGTCGGAGCTCGAGGAGTGGGCCCAGCGGTTCGAGGACTGGTCGCGGCATGCCACGATCTGGGCGTACTTCAACAATGACTGGGAGGGGTTCGCGCCGAGGAATGCGCTGTGGCTGAAGAAACGACTCGCGTCAAGCTGAGCTCGGCCGACCGCGTCCTCTTTCCTGACGACGGGGTCACGAAGGGCGACCTCTTCGACTACTACGGACGCGTCGCGGAGTGGATCCTGCCCCACCTGCGCGACCGGCCGTTCACGATGAAGCGCTGGCGCGAGGGCCTCGCAGGCGGCTCGTTCTTCCAGAAGCAGGCCCCCAAGGGCATCCCGAAGTGGATCGAGACGCGACAGTTCCGCACGTATCCGCGCGAGGGCGGCTCGCGGCTCGTCGACTTCCCGCTCGTGAACTCCCGCGACGCGCTGCTCTGGATGGTGCAGATGCACTGCATCGACATGAACGCCTGGTACTCCCGCGTCGACAAGCCGCAGCGGCCGGACTTCGTCCTCTTCGACCTCGATCCGCCGGATGATGGTTTTGAGCTTGCGATCGAAACCGCACAGCTCATTCACGAGTTGCTCGACGAGGTGGGGTTGCCCGGCTACGTGAAGACGAGCGGCGCCGACGGGATCCACGTCGTCGCTCCGATCACGCGGCGCTCGACGTTCCAGCAGACGTACGACTTCGCCGAGCAGGCGTCGCGGCTCCTCGAAGCGCGCCATCCCGGTCTCGTCACGACGGAGTGGCTCAAGCGCAAGCGCGAGGGTGTCCTCGTCGACCACCGGCAGAACGGCTCGGGGAAGACGATCGCGTCCGTCTACTCGGTGCGGCCGAAGCCGGGCGCGCCGGTCTCGACGCCGCTGCGCTGGGACGAGCTGCGTAAAGGAATCGCGCCGCGCGACTTCACGATGGAGGTTGCGCTCGATCGGTGCGCGAAGCACGGCGACCTGTTTGCGCCGGTCCTCGAGCATCCGCGTCCGCTGGCGCCCGCCGCGCGGACGCTGGCAAAGCTACGCTGACCAGGTGCCTAGCCGCGAAGCCGTTCTCGAAGCCCTCGGCCGTGTGATCGACCCCGAGCTGCGCCGTCCCGTGACGGAGCTCGACATGGTGCGCGAAATCGAGATCGAGAACGGGCGCGTTGCGGTGACGATCGCGCTGACCGTCGCGGGCTGCCCGTTGCGAGACAGCTTCCAGGATCAGGTCGCTCGCGAGGTTGGTCCGCTCGAGGGCGTCGACGAGGTCGCACTCTCCTTCGACGTGATGACGCCGGAGGAGCGCGCTGCGCTGACGACGAAGCTGCGCGGCGGCGTCGAGGTGCGCAAGGGGCTGTCGCTCGCGGCGGCGACCCGCGTGCTCGCGGTCTGCTCGGGCAAAGGCGGCGTCGGCAAATCGACGGTGACCGCAGCTCTCGCCGTTGCCCTTTCCGAGCAGGGGAGCCGGGTCGGGGTTCTCGACGCAGACATCTACGGGCATTCGATCCCGCACCTGCTCGGCATCCATCAGAAGCCGATCGCGGTGGACAAGATGATCGTGCCGCCGGTCAAAGACGACCTGAAGCTGATGTCGATCGGCTTCTTCCTCGACGACAATCAGCCGGTGATGTGGCGCGGCCCGATGCTGCACCGCGCGCTGGAGCAGTTCCTCTCGGACGTCCATTGGGGCGAGCTCGACGTGCTCGTCGTCGACATGCCGCCGGGAACCGGCGACGTCGCCATCTCGCTCGGGCAGTTGCTGCCGCGCGCGGAGGTGCTCGTCGTGACGACGCCGCAGCCGGCCGCGCAGGAGGTCGCCGCGCGGGCGGCTTTGATGGCGCAGAAGACGTCGATGCGCCTGCTCGGCGTCGTCGAGAACATGAGCGGTGAGGTCTTCGGCAGCGGCGGCGGGCAACGACTCGCCGACGAGCTCGGCGTGCCGCTGCTCGGCTCGATTCCGCTCGACCCGCGGCTGCGCGAGGCCGGCGACTTGGGCGAGCCGCTCGTGACGCCTGAGATCGAGGAGATCGCCGAGCGCGTCGGGAAGCTGCAGCCCGGCGGGATCGTGAAGCCGCTGACCGTTCTCTCCTAAAGGTGGATGTCGAGCATCGGCTGCGCGCGCTCGGCTTCGACGAGCGTGCGGCGCGGACGCTCGCGGACCATTTCCTCGCGGCAGAGGCGAGCGGGAAGAAAGGCCACGGTCTCTCCCGCGTCGACTGGCTCGAGACGCTGCCCGGCATCGATCCGTCCGCTCGGCCGCGGCGCGAGGTGCACGAGCAGGAGTACGAGCGCTGGGACGGCAACGGAGCGCTCGGCTACCTAACGCTCGCGGCGATTGTCGAGACGACGCTGATGAACCGCCCGACGTATGCGCGCGTGATCGTCGCGCGGCGGACGTTTCCGACGGGGATGCTCGGTTACTGGGCCCGCAAGCTCGCGGACGGGGGGCTCGTCGCCGCGCTGACGGCAACGTCGCCTCGCCGACTCGCGTCCCCTCGTGGCGGGCCGAAGCTGACGGGGACGAACCCGCTCGCAATCGCGATTCCGAGCAGTTGCCGAAGAGAAGGACCTCGTTCCGTTCGGGGGCCGGAGCGCGCACAAGGCCTTTGCGCTCGCGGTCGGGCTACAACTGGTCGTCGATGCCCTCGCCGGCGAGGACCACGGCGCGGTGCTCGTCGTCGCACGCCCGCAGCATGACCCGGTGCCGGCGTTTCGCGCACTCGCCGAGGGCGTGCGCTTACCGGGCGATCAGCCCACCCGTTGACGAAGGCGCGGCTTTGCCGCGCCGTCCGCAAGCGAACGCCGAAGACTCTGCCTTGGCCGGCCAACCAGTGCCAGCGCCGAAGGCGCGAGCCCCGAGCGCGAGCGAAGCGAAGCGAGGGACAAGCTAAGCCGGATAGTCGGGGCGGCTGCGAATCGAATCGAGATCGGTGTCGCCGTCCGCGGCCTTCTTGGTTCCCTCGTTGTCGAGCTCCACCGAGCGCTTGAGCTGTTCGATCGCCTTAAACGTGTTGTCCTCGGCCGCGATCGCTCCGCGCCGCGTTCCCGGCCGCAGGAACACGAGCGTGCCGGGCCCTGCGTCGACCTCGTCGTCGCCGAGCGTGAACGTCGCACGGCCGCGCAGGACGACGTACATCTCCTCGTGGCCGTCCCGCTCGTGATGCTCCTCGATCACACGCTGTCCTGCTTTGTCCGCGCTGTAGCCGTTCGTGCCGAACGCGGTGACTCCAAAGCGCCGGCGCACCGGGCGCCAGACGAACTCGCCGTTGTTGACCGGCATCACGTCGAGCTCGTCGATGTTCGCAACCTCGTATCCCTTCAACTCATCCTCCTCAGCGCATCGAGGACGACGGGATCGATTCGCTCGACGCCCTCGACGCGCATCTCGTAGTTCTCGGCTCCCGCCCAGTCCGTGAACGCGCGCTCGAGCTCGCCGGCATAGCCGATCGTCGCGAGGCGCTCCGTGAGTTCCGAACGGAGTACGTCGTTCACGTCGAGCCACTCCTCTTTCGGGGTTCTTCCGAACAAGGCGTCGTGAAGCAGGTAGAGACGTCGCAACTCCTCGAGCGGCCGCTCGTGGTCATCGACGCGCAGGTCGACGACGACATCGGAAAGCTGGGCGTAACCTGCATCCTTCTCTACGACGAGCAGGGCCGCGGACTGTTGGCCTCGGCGATCGCCCCCCGCGGTCTGCGCCGCGTCGAGGCAGTCGAGCAGGCGCTCCACGAGCGGCTTACCGGCCGTCGCCTCGAACGTCTCGGCAAGCGCGTCGACCGTCTCCGCCGAGACGAGGATGTTGCCCTGCGCCGCGAAGCCGTCGCCCGTCCGTCCTCCGGCCCAGTCGTGACATTCGCTGCCCGTGAACGTCGCAGCGCCGCCGTGCGCGTCGACGATCCCGAGCTGCCGCTGCGCGCGCCCGTCGTCCGCCTCTGTCAGCCGCTTCACGACGTCATCCGCCGACAGGCCTTGACGCAAGAGCGCGAGACCGTCCGGCCCGTACTGCGGGTTGGCATAGGACTGCGTCGCGATCGCGCCGATCTCCGCCGCCGCCCAGGGGACGACCGATCCGACGGCGAGGAACTTCGACTGCGTCGCGACGCCCCACTGACTCGCTTCGGGATCGCACGCGACGATCGAGTACGTCGCGACCGGCTCAGCCACCGTAGGTCATCTTCACGAGGTCGAGCTCGACCAGCGCAGGGTCGCGCACGAGCACGCACGCGACTTCGGGATGTGCAAGTGCCGCCTTCACCTCCTCCGCGCCGGCCGCGCGCACGACGATCGGCTGTCCGCGCTCGAACGCTGCATGCGCCTCGTCCTGCCACGCGTCCAGCACCAGCGCGCCTTCGACGTCGATCTCGCCTTCGAGCGCGATCTCGGGAACCGTGCGTCCCGTCGCCCCGAACCAGCGCTCTCTCACAGGTCGATCGAGTCGCCCGGCTCGATCTCGGCCACGTCGACGTCCGGTGCGAGCTGCTGCAGCTCCTGCGGCGTGCCCTTCAGCACCGGAAACGTGCCGTAGTGGCAAGGGACGCAGCGCTTCGTTCCCAGCAGCTCGAGCGCGACCGCGGCCTCCTTCGGGTCCATCGTGTAATGCCCGCCGATCGGCAGGACCGCCACGTCCGGCTGATAGATGCGTCCGATCAGCTGCATGTCGCCGAAGACGCACGTGTCGCCGGCAAAGTAGACCTTCGTCCCGTCCTCGAGCTCAACGACGATGCCCGTGGCCTCGCCGCCGTAGCCGCCGTCGGGCGTCGCGCTCGAGTGGAACGCGTTCGTGAGCGTGAACTTCACGCCGTCGACGTCCACCGTCCCACCTTTGTTCGGCGCAGGCAGCGTGTTCTCGTCGACGCCCTGCTTGTTCAGCCACATGCTCAGCTCGACGGGCGCGACAACCGTGGGTGAGTGCTGCTTCGCAAGCTCGACCGTGTCGCCGACGTGGTCACCGTGCGCATGGGTGATCGCGATCACGTCGACGCGCTCGGGTTGTAACTCGTTCTCGGGGCACTTCGGATTCCCATTGAGAAACGGGTCGAGGTAGATCCGCTTGCCGCCGGGCGACTCGACGCGGAATGCCGCGTGGCCCAGCCAGGTGAGAGTCCCGGCCACGCCGCGAGGTTAACGAAAAAGGGACGTCCGGCCCGGCCGCGAATGTGTCACCCGTGAGACGCTCCGCGATCTCCGCCGCTCTCGTACTCGGCGCGGTCGTGGCGGACAGCGAGCAGGCCCGGACGCTGACGCTCTACCTCGCGCTCGCGGCGATTCCCGCCCTCGCGGTGACGGCGATCTCCTTCTACGGCGAGCTCGTCGACGGCAGCGCCGACGACGAAGCAGGCGCCGTCTACGTCGGCCTGACGTCGCTCGCGCTCCTTCTGCTCCTCATCGGCGCCTCGGTGAGGGCGCACACGCTGGAGAACGCAGCGGTGCCGGCGCTCGGCATCTCCACGCTCGTCGGCGCTCTCGCCTTGCTGGGCCTCCAGCTCGGCGTCTGGACTTCGTTGCGACTGTCGCGTGAACGTTTGGTGAATCAGCGCAGCCCTGCCTCCGACGTGTAAAACATTCCGGATGGAACGCCTGGCCCGGATCGTCTTCCGGCGCCGGAAGACCGTGATCGGGCTGTGGCTCGTCCTCACCGTCTTCGGCGCGTACTCGGCTGCCCGCGTCTCGGACCGCTGGCTCGAGCAGTTCTCGATCCCCGGCTACTCGGCGTACGAGGCGAACCAGCGCACGCTGCACACGTTCGGCAGCGGCGAGCAGTTCGCACTCGTCGGCGTGATCACCGCACCCGACCGCGACGTGACCAAGATCGACGGCGTTGCGCAGGCGTTCGCGCAGGCAGCCGCGCAGAACCCGGGCGCGCGCTACAGCGATTTCTTCACGACGCACGATCCGATGTACGTGTCGAAGGACAAGCACACGGCCTTCGTCGAGATCTTCCCGACCGGGGAGCAGGGCTTCGAGACGATCAAGACCGAGAAGCCGACGCGCGCGACGCTGAAGCGGCTCGCGCCGTCTGGGACGCAGGCGTACCTGACGGGTCACGATCCCCTCTACGCCGCCTCGTCCGGCGGCGACACGAACGGGCCGAGCGTGCTGCTCGAGGCGACGATCGGCGGCTTCGGTGCATTGATCATCCTGCTGTTCGTCTTCGGGACGCTGCCCGCGATCGCGATGCCACTCGTCGTCGCGATCGCGTCGATCCTCAACACGTTCACGCTCGTCTGGGCGCTCACGTACGTCACCGACGTATCGCTCGTCGTCCAGTTCCTGATCGCACTCGTCGGGCTCGGCGTGGCAATCGATTACGCGCTGCTCGTGATCTTCCGCTTCCGCGAGGAGCTGCGGCACGGGAACGACGTCGAGTCGTCGCTCGTCACGACGATGAGACACGCCGGACGCTCGGTGATCGTCTCCGGCTCGACCGTCGCCGTCGGCCTGCTGAGCATGCTCGTGCTGCCGCTGCCGTTCATCCGGTCGATCGGGATCGGCGGGATGCTCATTCCGGCGGTTTCGGTGCTCGCTTCGATCACGCTGCTGCCGGCGCTGCTCGCGCTGCTCGGGCCGCGCATCAACAGTGTTCGCGTGCTGCCGCGCCGGCTCGTGGAGGGATCGGACGTCGAGGCGGGCTTCTGGAACGCGTGGGCGCGCTTCGTCGTGCGGCGGCCGATTGTGACCGCCGCGACCGGGCTCTCGATCGTCGCCATCCTGCTCGTCTTCGGCGTCCAGCTCAACCCGAGCGAGGCGCAGGCGAAGGACCTTCCGGGAGGAGGCGACGCGATCAACGGCCGCGCCGCGCTCACCGCCGCGGGCATCTCGGCCGGGGTCTACAAGCCGTTCGAGATCCTCGTCGAGGGCGACGTGACGCCCGCGGCGCTGGACCGTGTGGAGTCGGCGGTCGAATCGACGCCCGGCGTCATCGGCGCGACTGCGCCCCCGCAGTGGCGCACGCAGAACGCCGCGCTCGTGGAGGCGATCCCCGCGCACGATGGCGCAGCAAAGGACGTGCGTCCTGTGATCTCGAACCTCCAGCACGACGTGCTGCCGGCGGTGGCGAGCGACACCGGCCTGCGAGTGACCCTCGGCGGCAACGCGCCTGAGGAACGGGACTTCGTGCACGCCGTCTACGGAAACTTCCCGTGGGTGCTCCTGTTCGTGATCGTGCTGACGTTCATCCTGCTCACGCGCGCGTTCCGCTCGATCATCCTGCCGCTCAAGGCGGTGATCCTGAACCTCGTCTCGCTCGGCGCGGCGTACGGGATCGTCGTCTTCATCTTCCAGAAGGGCTACGGCGCCGAGGAGATCTGGAACGTGCCGGCGACGGACTCGATCATCCCGTGGATCCCGCTGATGATCTTCGCGTTCCTCTACGGGCTCTCGATGGACTACGAGGTCTTCATGCTCACGCGCATGCGCGAGGCCTACGACCAGGGCGAGAGCACGTCCGAGGCGATCCGGCACGGGCTCGCGCGCACGGGCAAGCTCGTGACGAGCGCAGCGCTCGTGCTTACCATGGCGTTCTTCGTCCTGTCGACGAGCCCGGGCACCGACATCAAGCAGTTCGGCATCGGTCTCGCGGCGGGTGTCATCTTCGATGCGACGGTGATCCGCGCCTTGCTCGTGCCGTCGCTGATGCGCCTGATGGGCAAGTGGAACTGGTGGCTACCGCAGCCGATCGGCCGCCTCCTGCGCGTACGCGGCTCGCGAGCGCACGACGCGGCGCCCGCGCCTGAGTCGGCCTAGAAACCGGCGTCAGTCGTCCCGACCGCCTCCTGCCGGCCAAATTCTTCGAGGATCAGCGTCGCCGTCAGCTGAGGCCGGCGGCCGAGCGAGCGCGGAAGTCAGAGCTACCGCGGACCTACGCCCGCTTGCGGCTCCGGTTCCATCCACTAAGGCTGTGACCACGCTCCGGCGAGCCAATTGGGAGTCAGCGCACAGCTGTCCTTCACGACCCGGATCGTGTACGTCCCGCTCACCGAAGGGGTGAATGAGACGAGCTCGAACGTGTTGTCCGCGCTGAGCGACTGCGCCACGACCGCGCCGCTCGGGCTCAGGACCTTCAAATCGAGGTCGGCGCTCGGCCGGTAGAAGTAGTCGACGTAGTTCGGGTTCTGATCCCACACGATGACCGCGCGCGCGGCTCGTCCCGCCGCGAGGTTCATCGTCACCAACGAGAGCGGCGTCGCAGTGCTGCAGCTGTACGCCATCGCCTTCCAGCTCCCCTTCACGCCGCGCGCGGCGTTGTCCGCATATGGAATCCAGATGCCGCCGGCACCGTCGCTCTCGTCGCCGTCTGCGGTGTAATTCGGCGGCTGGCCGTCGGGATTGCCGACGGCGGTCGCCATCAAAATGGCTTTCACCGCCTCGGGCCAAGCCTTCAGCGTCGGCTGCCGCTGTTGGAGGAGCGCGGCTGCCCCCGAAACCACCGGCGCGGCATAACTCGTGCCTTCGCCGATGCTCCCCCAGCCGCTCGCATTGCCCCACTCGACGGACGTCGAGACGGGAACGGTGCTGTAGTAGTTGCAGTGGAAGTCGTACGCCTCGCACGGCCCAGCGCCGGTCCGGACCGAGTTGTCGCCGGGCGCCGCGAGTTCCGGCTTCTCGCGATCGCCGTACGTCGAGTACGGATTTCTCCAACTCGACGAGTTGCTCATCTGATCGTCGGCCCACGACTTCGTGTTCGCGTCGTCGTAGTTGCCGACCGTGATGACGTTGTAGGCGCGGCCGGGGCTCATGACGTTGCCGCTCTCGAATGTTCCCCCCTCGTTCCCGGCCGCAAAGACGAGCGTCGCATAGCTCTTGAGCCAGAGCGCGTCGAAGTACTTGTCGAGGTCGTTCAGTTCCGTGGTGGGCTCACCCTCGGCCGTGTTTCCCCAGCTGTTGTTTTGCACGGTTGCACCCCAGCCCCCGCTTGTCGTCGCCGTGACCGAGTAGGAGGCGCGCGCCATGAGCTTGTCCCCGTCGCCGAAACAATCGCCGGTCGCGAAGAGGCTCGTCCCGGGCGCGATTCCGCGCGAGCTGTGCATGATCCCGGCGACACCGGTGGAGTGGGGCGGAAAGGAGTCCGGGTAGCAGAGATTGGCGGCAGGATCGATGGTGATCGTGCTGCCACCGATGAGCGGATTCGACTTGTCCACCTTCCGGCCGACCTCCACTTCGGCGACCTTGATGCCGCTGCCGGTGATTCCGAGGCTGCTGTTCATGTAGTCGGCTCCGACAGTCGGTTTTGCGATGTCGACCTTGTTCTCCAGCTTGGGTGAGATCACGATGCGTTCGACGCTCGGGATGCGTGTGACTTCCTCGATCTGATCCGGCGTGAGGGACGCGTAGATCTCTGCGATACGGCACCCGATGTGGCGCGAAGCTTCACGATCGCGAAGGCGAACCAGGCGATCACGGTGACGGCGCATGCGCCGCCCAGTGCGGCGTTTGGATCGAGCTTCGGCGTCGCCGCGACCGCGCCGGCTGGCCCGGTCACCTTCTCCAGCAGCGGCTCGTGCTCGAACTCCGGCAGCACGTGCACGATGACGAGCGGCAGCGGCACCTGCACCGTCAGGTACGACCAGGCCGGCAACGGCAACTACAACGCTGCCGACCGGGTGACCGAGTCCGTGGCCGCGCAGAAGCCGGGCCAAACGATCACGGTGACGACGCATGCGCCTTCGAGCGCGACGTACGGCACGAGCTTCGTGGTCGCGGCGACCGGTGGGGCCTCGGGCAATCCGGTCGTCTTCTCCAGCGGCGGCGCGTGTTCCAATTCGGCGAGCCTCTTCACGATGACGAGCGGCACCGGCATCTGCATCGTCAAGTACGACCAGGTAGGAGACGCCGGGTACTCCCCCGCGGCCCAGGTGATCGAGTCGGTTACGGCCCAGAAGGCGAACCAGACGATCACGGTGACGTCGCACGCGCCGGGGACGGCTGTGTATGGCTCGAGCTTCGGGATCGCGGCGAATGCGCCCGGCGGTGTGGTGAGCTTCTCGAGCGGCGGCTCGTGCTCGAACTCCGGCAGCACGTTCACGATGACGAGCGGCAGCGGCACGTGTACGGTCAGGTACGACCAGGTCGGAGACGGCAACTACAACGCCGCGTCGCAGGTCAGCGAGTTCGTCGCGGCCCAGAAGGCGGGCCAGACGATCACCTTCGGCACGCTCGCAGCTAAGCGCGAACACGATGCCGACTTCACCGTCAACGCGAGTGCGTCTTCGGGGCTGGCCGTTTCGTTCGCGGCGAGCGGTAACTGCATGGTTAGCGGCGCTACGGTGCACCTCACCGGATCGGGCAGTTGCACGCTGAACGCCTCGCAGGCCGGCGATGCGAGCTACAACGCCGCACCCACCGTCACGCAGACCTTCACGATCCAGGCAGCGCAGACCCCGCCTCGCACGTGCCGGGTGCCCAAGGTGGTCGGCAAGCCGGTCGCCACGGCGAAGACTCTCGTCAAGCGGGCGCACTGCGGTGTCGGAACCGTTCGCTTTGCGCATTCGCGCAGGGTCAAGGCGGGCCGCGTCATCTCGCAGAGCCGTCGTCCCGGCCGGGTTCTGCCGAAGGGCTCGAAGATCAACCTCGTCGTCAGCCGCGGCCGACAGCGCTGAACCGGTTTTAGCCGCCGCTTAGCGCCGGAGAAACCGCCCACTCGAGCGAGGGGAAAGTCCAAGGGCTAGAACGGAACGCTTGTCGCGGCGTGCCGCGCGAGATCGATCAGCGGTTGCACGGCGAAGAACGAGCCGACGGTTACGACGAGGGCCAGCGCGACGCCGATCTGGAGCGTCAGCTCGCGCGGCGGCGAGCCTCCGGCCGGCAACAGCTGGAGCTCTGCCGGCGAGCGGAAGTACATCGCGCGGACGACCCCGAGGTAGTAATAGAGCGAGACGAGCGTCGCAACGATGCCGACCAGCATCAGCCACGTCCAGCCGCGATCGTACGCCGCCGAGAAGGCGTAGAACTTCCCGACGAAGCCGCCCGTGAGGGGGAAGCCCGCGAAGCCGAGCATGAAGACCCACATCGCGAAGCCGAGGAATGGCCGCTCCCACCCCATCCCCGCGAGGTTGTCGAGCGTCACCGGCTGCTGCAGCTCGCGTTCGCGCGCGGCGACGACGGCGAAGGCCCCGACGGACATCGCGCAGTAGGGGATCAGGTAGTAGAGAAGAGCACGAGCGCCGAGCGCGTTGTTCGCTGCGATCGGGATCAGCATGAAACCGGCGTGCGAGATCGACGAGTACGCGAGCATGCGCTTGACGTTCCGCTGCACGAGCGCGGCGAGGTTGCCGATCGCGAGTGACGCGCACGCGAGCACTGCGACCACGATCGTCCACAGGTGGGCCTCCTGCGGGAACGCCACGCGCAACACGCGCAGGATCAGAATCAGCGCCGTCGCCTTCGTCGCCGCGGACATGAACGCCGTGACCGGCGTCGGCGCGCCCTCGTACACGTCCGGAGTCCACTGGTGGAACGGCGCGGCGGATGCCTTGTAGCCGAGCCCGACGAGCATCATCGCCAGACCCGCGAGGAGCAGCGCGTCGTGCGAGTCTGCGTTCGCGGCGATGCGCGAGAACTCGAGTTGCCCCGTCGCGCCGTAGACGAGCGCAGACCCGAAGAGCAGAGCCGCCGAGCCGAACGACCCAATGATCAGGTACTTGAGGCCCGACTCGAGGGACGTCTCGAGCTCCATGTCGATCGCGCAGATGACGTACAGAGAGATCGAGAACCACTCGAGTCCGAGGAACAGCGTCATCAGGTTGTGCGCCTGGAGGAGGAAGCACATGCCGGCGCCCGCCGTAGCAAGCAGCGCGTAGTACTCGGCGACGTAGTCGTCGCGCATCCGGTGCGCGTACGAGACGAACACGGCGAGCAGGCCGCTGCCGCACACGATCAGCGCGCCGATCGCGCCGAGCCGGTCGCGCGTGATCGCATTGCCGATCTCGAGCACGTCCGCCGCGCTGCGGTCGTAGACGACTCCCGCGAAGACGCCCGCGGTGACGAAGCCGGTGAGGGCGAAGAAGGCGCCGAGTGGGCGGCGCCACGTGGGTGTCGCGAGCACCGCGACCATGAGGCACACGGCGGCGGCGCCCAGGAGCGAGAGCTCGGGCGAGAGCGTCAGCCAGTCGACGTGCGGGGTCTGGACGCTCACGGCGCCGCCTCGCGGAAGTTCTGCGTCACTGCCGGCGTCGCGCGGTCGCGCGGAAACGCGTGGTTCGAGATCGCAGACGGCCAGACCGACAGCGCGAGCAGCGCCGCGACGAGCGGCACGAGGATCGCAAGCTCCGCCGGGCGCAGATCGAGTGCCGCGTCGGAGACGGCGGAGCCGACATCCTGGTGCAGCACGCCGGAGATCAGGCGCAGCACGTACATCGCGGCGAGCACGATCGCGACCGCGCCGACGACGGCGTAGATCCAGTACTGCTGGAACACCCCAGCCAGCACGAGGAACTCGCCCGCGAACGCGCTCGACCCCGGAACGGCGAGCGCGATCACGCCCGTCGTCATCAGCACCGTGGCCAGCGCCGGCCGTCCGCGGGCCATGCCGCCGAGCAGCAGGAACTCACCCGTGGCCGTGCGCCGCTCGATCGCGCCCGCGAGCAAGAACAGCGTCGCCGACACGAGCCCGTGGTTCACCATCTGCAGCACCGCGCCGTTGAAGCCGAGGTCGTTCGCCGCGAAGAGGCCGAGCGTGATCAACCCCATCTGCGACAGCGACGAGTACGCGATCACACCGCGCACG
>WNGA01002792.1_pt1 | contig 26414 bp, 25 predicted proteins | sample 5400061 | NCBI WGS metagenome assembly WNGA01 (sample SAMN13153366, study PRJNA577476) | soil metagenome | isolation source: 100 cm soil or saprolite under grassland replicate 2 | place: USA:California | collected 2016-06-15 | reverse complement strand
CGAGGTATCGGCGCTGCGCGGCGGAATAAAGGCCCCAGTGAGGAAGAAGCGTGGTCGGCAGTTCGACCGATGCATCGGCCGCGACCGCCGAACTGATCCATTGCGGCCGATGCGAAGCGACGAGACGACCAAACACCTCGCCGATGACACTGCCGATGCCGGGCTCCGCGACGTAGAGCCTCAGACCGAGAGCGTGTTGAAGCCAGTTGTTCTGGGCGAAATACGTGTCGTGCCTGCGTGCGCCGTTCTCCAACTGGGGCTGGGCGAATAGCTGCGGACCCGCCTCGATGATGATGCGTTTCGCCGGCCGAAACTTGAAGTACTCCTGAACCAGAATCTTAAGCATTGGCGCGGTCTCGCCGGATTGCGCGAGCTGGAAAAAACCCGGGTGGTCCGAGAAGCCGGTATATATCTGCGAATCCCCGACCAGGACATTCGGGGCAGCGCTGTCCCCCAACACCGGCCAAACCCGCCGCTCGTAAATGGCGGCTACTCTCTTCGCGACGAGTGCCTCTTGAGACCCGTCGAAAATGTAGCTGCGCAGTGCCCATTCCCCCAGTCCGACCCCCACGGTCACCAGGGACACGAACATCGCGATGAAGAGAATGCCGCTAGAACATGAAGTAGATGAACTTTTCATACTGGTGCACCATCATGAAATAGAGGCTCGAAAGGAATAGCACGCTCTGCCCTGCCCCGACCAGCGCGAGCGGCAGTCTGTTCTGGGTGAGCAGATGGTCCACGATCTCTTGGGAGTTGGGCAAGAACCCGACCCAGCCAAGCCCCGTCGCAATCAAAAGGTACTCACGCCAGCCGAATACAGAGCTGCCGTCTGAACCGGCATAGGCCATGGCGGCCGCAACCTTCATTGCGGCCTCAAAGCTTGGGGCGCGGAACAGGCACCATGCGAAGGCGACCGCGACGAAGGTCAACGCCCAGCTCACAGGAACCATCGCTGGCGACTCATTGAGACGTGCCAGCCCCGGCGCTCTCGCGCAAAGCGTGCGCCAGACGTGATTCAAGCTGAGAAACGCCCCGTGCAGAATGCCCCAGGCGACGAATGTCCAGGCTGCGCCATGCCAGAGCCCGCCTAACGACATCGTGATGATGATGTTCAAGTGGCGCCGTGGCTCTCCTTTGCGATTGCCCCCTAGCGGGACATAGAGATAGTCGCGCAGAAACTGCGAGAGCGTGACGTGCCAGCGCCGCCAGAACTCGATGACGCTGAGCGACTTGTAAGGTGATGCGAAATTGGCCGGCAGCTGGATCCCGAACAGAGCTGCCAGCCCGATCGCCATGTCGGAATAGCCCGAGAAATCGAAATAGATTTGCAACGCGAACGCTAGCGTGCCGATCCAGGCGTCGGCGAAAGTCGGCACTGGACCCTTCGCCGCCGCATTGAAAACAACATCGGCGTATTGGGCCACATTATCAGCGAGCGCGACCTTCTTGAACAAACCGATGGTGATGAACGAGATTCCCTTGACGAAATCGGCCGTCTTGACATTCACCCAGGGCGCCCGATCGAACTGCGGCTGCATGTCGCCGTAGTGCACGATAGGCCCGGCAATGAGTTGCGGAAAAAAAGAGACGAACAGCAAATAATCCGGGAGATCGAGTTTCTTGATTTTTCCTTCGTAGGCGTCGACCAGGAAGGCGATCTTCTGGAAGATGAAAAAAGAAATGCCGAGTGGAATGAGGAAGCTCTCCAGCTTGAAACCGATGCCGAACGCTTCGTTCAGGTTTGCCGCCACGAATCCTCGATATTTGAAATAGACGAGCACCAGCACATTCGTCGCGCAGCCGACGACCAGGAGCGTGCGTTTCGCCCTCTGCTCCGTCCCTTGGGCCGCAATCGTCCGTGCGCAGGCGTAGTTGAAGAGCATTAGGATGAGAAACAGGCCGAGATACAGCATGCTGCTCTGAGCGTAGAAGAGGAACGAGGCTATGATGAGGATGAAGACGACAGAGCGCGGGTTGGCCACGAGCGTCGCCGAATAGACGGCGGTGAGCGTTAATGGCAAAAAAACGAACAGGAATTCGAATGAATTGAACGGCATCCGAAGTCGTGTTGCTTGGGCCGAGGTCGACAGGGGGGCTCGATACAGGAATCGCACCGGAACCTCAAGCGAGGGTCGAGTCGAGAGGCGGCAGCAATGCTCTTCCGCCCGCAGAGGGCGTTCGAATTTCGAAGGGACCCGTACCGTTCTGTACGCGGACGGGCGTCATTCTCACTCACTTGGTTTTGTGATATCAGCCTCGCAGCGGAGGCCTAAAACACTGATAGATCAATCGTGGAAGGGTGGCCGAGCGGTTGAAGGCAGCGGTCTTGAAAACCGCCAGGGGGTTCACGCCCCCTCGTGGGTTCGAATCCCACCCCTTCCGCCATTGATTACGCCAAAGGGGATATCGTCGATATGCGCGTCGCGATGATCGGCACCGGGTACGTGGGTCTCGTTTCCGGGGCGTGCTTCGCCGATTTCGGTCACGACGTCACCTGCGTGGACAAGGACGTGGCCAAGATCGCCGCCCTGATGAGCGGCATCATGCCGATCTATGAGCCCGGGCTCGCCGAATTGGTCGAGGCCAATTTTCGCGGCGGGCGGCTCGCCTTTTCGACCGATCTTGCGGAACCGGTACGCGATGCCGACGCCGTCTTCATCGCGGTCGGAACGCCCTCCCGCCGGGGCGACGGCCATGCCGATCTGACCTTTCTCTACACCGCCGCGCGCGAAATTGCGGCCGAGCTCGACGGCTTCACCGTCGTGATCACGAAATCGACCGTTCCCGTCGGCACCGGCGACGAAGTCGAGCGCATCATTCGCCGAACCCGGCCCGACGCCGATATCGCGGTCGTCTCCAATCCGGAGTTCCTGCGCGAAGGAGCGGCGATCCGCGATTTCAAGCATCCGGACCGCATCGTGGTCGGCACCGACGATGCACGGGCGAAAGACATCATCGCCGCGCTCTATCGGCCGCTCTACCTGAATGCCGCTCCGATCCTCTACACCGGCCGCCGCACCGCCGAGCTGATCAAGTACGCCGCCAACGCCTTTCTCGCCACCAAGGTCACCTTCATCAACGAAATTGCCGAGCTGTGCGAGAAAATCGGTGCCGACGTGCAGGAGGTGGCGCGCGGAATCGGCCTCGATAACCGCATCGGCGGGAAGTTCTTGCATGCGGGCCCCGGCTTTGGCGGTTCGTGCTTTCCCAAGGACGCGCAGGCGCTGATCAAGACGGCGCAGGATCATGCGGCGCCGCTCCGCATCATCGAGACCATGCTCGCGGTCAACGACGTTCGCAAGCGAGCGATGGCGCGCAAGGTGGCCGCGGCGCTCGGCGGAAACCTGCGGGACAAGACGGTGGCCGTGCTCGGATTGACCTTCAAGCCCAACACCGACGACATGCGCGAGGCTCCCTCGATCGCGCTGGTCACCGCTCTGCAGGACATGGGCGCCAAGATCCGTGCCTATGATCCCGTCGGCATGGAGCAGGCGAAGACGGTGCTGGGCGATGTCGTGTACTGCGACGGGCCGTATGTCTGCGCCGAGGGCGCCGATGCATTGGTGATCGTGACCGAGTGGGAACAGTTTCGCGCACTCGATCTCGATCGCCTCAAACACGTGATGGCCAGTCCGGTCCTGATCGATCTCCGGAATATCTACCGGCCCGACGACGCGGCCCGCCACGGCTTCACCTATGACAGCGTCGGTCGCCCCCGCCTGCCGAACCCGTGAGATCGCCTGCCTCGAACGCGGCACAGTCGCGCATACGTCGTTTGGTTAACAGTCGCATACCTCGCTTGATCATAGGACGAGAAGATCCAAGTTTTGCCGCAGATTACCACTTGGTTTCCTTGATCTGCAGCTGGGGATGCGAGACGAGGCAGTGCCAGACCACGGCCTGGAACGACTCCGTGTGAGGGGTGACGAGAGCGGCATCGACGGTCGGCACGACAATGACGTTGTCGCCGATCTTTTTCGTGTGGCCGCCGTTGCGGCCGACGACGCCGAAGATTTTGAGGCCCCGGCGTTTGCCCTCGTCGAGCGCGTGGACCAGATTGGCGCTGACGTTGCGTTCGGCATCGCCGCCGCCGACCGAGAAAACGAAGATCGCGTCCTTGTCGTTGGCCTTGCTGGTGCGCAGCCAGGCGGCGAATACGGTCTCCCATCCTTCGTCGTTGGTCCTGGCGGTCAGCTCGGAGACATTGTCGGTCGGTGCATAGGCTTCGATCCCGCACAGCTTGCGAAAGTCGTTGACGGCGTGACTGCAATGTCCGGCGCCGCCGCCGACGCCGAGCAGGAACAAGCGCCCTCCCCGCTCGCGCAATTCGGCGAGCGCGACGGCGAGCTTCTCGATCGCCTGATGATCGATAAGACGCGTGATCTCGCTCGCCTGATTGAAGAACGACTCGACGTGACCCATGCACCAACCCCCGAATTCTTATCACTTGGCCGCGGACCGTTCGGCCGCGGCGCTTCTTAGCGTACTGCGTGCAGTGAACTCCATTCCGTGCACTACAGCAAAAGAGAACCAGCGTGAAGAGCAACGCCACCCGCGACCGCTGACCCCCCGCGGGCCGGCGCAATCGCCGAAACAAGCCCCATGTTCTGATCGGTTCTTGCAGTTGTCGCGCAAATACCTATGTCTTTGTAGGGCTCGGACGTCGCGCGCTAACGGTTTTGGAATGGAATTCAGGGGTCGGCAGTTGCGGAGCGCTCACATGCTGCGGACCATCACTCGACCTTTTATCCTGCCGTATGAACCTGATTATACGGCCCACCGCACGTCGAAACGACGATTGCGCAACGCGCGGATGTTGGCCCGCCTGCACATGAATGTCCTGTGTGGATCGCCTTCGATTGCACCTGAGTTGCCCGCCCAGGCGGGCATGCCGGCGCCGCGGCGGAGGCGATCGAAGCAGCCCGCTTAGGACTGCCGAACTTGATCCCGGCTCAGCGGCGCGGCATTCGCAATGTTGTCAGAAATTTCACCCGTTGCTATAGAGTGAAATCGCCCAATTGCGCTTGAATTGGGGTTCCAACTCCAGCGATAAGGCTACTGGGATGGCCGCCTCGTGCCGCGGCCGATTGGTAACTTGGTCAATATGTAGGGATCTTTGCGATGGGACTTGGTCCGCCTGTGATTGAACTTTACCGCCAGCTGAAGCTGCATGGCGCGCTGGACGGAATCACGAGTGTGATGGAATTGGGGTCGCAGGACTTTTGGTGTCCGCAGCAGAATCTCGTCAGGGCCCTGTTCGCGGCGTTCGGCCGCCCGGAACCCGATCCCGACCTCCTCGCGACCGCGAACGCCAGCCAGAAGCCGGCGCGGGTTCTCTACGAGGGGTTGGGGATTGCCTACAATTGCGTCGATGTGGACGGTCGGACCGGAACGCTCGTGCTGGATCTCAATTTCGACGAGGCGCCGAAAGATCACTGGAACAAGTATGGACTGGTGACCAACCACGGAACTTCCGAGCACATCATGAACCAGTACAACGTGTTCAAGATGATGCACGATTTCACCGAACCGGGCGGCGTCATGATCCATGCCGTCCCCTTCACGGTGCACCTCGAACACGGGTTCTTCAATTATCAGCCGAATTTCTTCGAGGCGCTGGCACGCTACAATTCCTACGAAACGCTCGGTCTTTGGGTCGGTCCGGATTGGCAGCTCGCCAGCTTCATTCCGTGGGACCCGATCCTCCTTGACTATCTGACATTGAGTTCAAAGACAACACACCTTTTGGTAGCGGCGCAGCGCAAGCTGCACGACAAACCGTTTTGCGTGCCCTTTCAGGAGATATACGAAAACATGGTCCCCGACTGGGTGCGCGGCAGGTATTCAATGGTGGTGGACGGCGAGATCCTCGACGGCAAGCGGGTCAAGTACCTGACCAAGGACGAGATCCTGGCAAAGGAGTACAAGACCGAGATCATGGGTCTCAACAACTGGATTGCCGCCTACAAGGGACAAATCGACGGACTCCGGCACGAGCTGGCGCTCACGAAACACCATCTTGATCAGCTCCGATTTGGTCCCCCGCCGGAGCCGTTCAGCGAACAGATCGCGAATTTGGCGCGCGAAGTGGCCGCGTTGCAGGCAAGCAACGACGCGATGAAGCAGAAAACGGTCGAATACACGACGGCCAAGGATCTGGCGGTCGAACTCAGACGCCGAATCGGCCGCCGGCTGGCGTCATCGTTCGGTCTCGGCTGATCATCCCCCGGTGGGAATCAGTTCCGCCTTCCCCCTAACGCCCAGGGCCGTGTTAGAAAGGTAACATGGACCGCCGAAACGTCAGCCGTGGATAAAGACATGCTGCAAAAAAACGCTGCTTCGGGAAGCCTTCATATCCGCAGCAATTTGCCGTCGGTTCTGCCCACGCGCATCATCACCTATGCCTGGGGGGAGAAATACATCGGCGAGCTGCTGACGATGACGCTGCCGGCGTTGCTTGCGCCGGGCAATCTGCCCTATGTCGCGTCGGTCGTCCCGTGCGAACTGGTCATTCTGACCGAAGAGGCCTTTTTTCCCAGATTTTTGGGCGATCCGACGGTTGCCAGGATTCGCGAGCTCTGCCGCGTTCGCCTGATCGGGCTCGATGACCTCATTGCGTCCCCGGACAAGTACGGGATGGCGCTGACCTACGTGCTTCACCGGGGATTCAGCGATCTCGGCCGTTCGGTGACGGATACGTGGCTTCTGTTTCTCAATGCCGATTTCATCCCCGCCGACGGCAGCTTGCGCAATCTCGTGCGGCATCTCGCCGAAGGCAAGCGCCTCGTGGCCTCGCCGAGCTATTGCGTGAACGGGGAGGCCGTCGTTCCGGAGTTGCTCAAACGGGTAGACCCGCACACGAGGACGCTGTCGCTCGCTCCGCGCGAGATGGCGGCCCTCGTGCTCCGGCATCGCCACAACACGATCCGCGGCAAGACGGTCAACCAGTCGTTTTTCAGCATGCTTTACATGGACCAGTTCTATTGGCGGGTCGATCACAACACCCTGCTCGGCCATCAGATGCCGATCGCCATCGTCGGAATGCGGCCCGAGCGCTATCTCGCCGAGCCGAATACCTATTGGGATTACGGCCTGATAAAGGAGATTTTTCCCACCTGCGAGCACTTCGTCATCGGCGACTCGGACGAATTCCTGATGCTCGAATTGCGCGGCGAGACCGTCGCCCGAGATCAAATTCGCGCGGGCCGGCCGGACCCGAGCGAGATCGCGAGCAATTTAACCTCGTTTCTCACTCCCTATCAGAAGGAGATGGCGCGCTTCCCGCTCACGCTGCATGCGGCGGACCTGCCGGCGGACATCGATGATGCCCGCGCGAAGCTCCGGGCCTTCGTCGATGGCGTTTTCGCCCATTTGCCCGCCGCCCTTCCCTCGCACCTCGACCATCCGCAGTGGGACTACCATCGTCCCGGCTTCATCGAAGCAAGGCACAAGTACCTATCGATGCAGCCGAGTTCAGCGACCGATACGAACGAGTCATCCGAGTCGCTCGGTGATCTCGACAATGTGCGGTGGAAGGTCCACAGGCTCACCAAATCCTATTAGCGTCGTACGAGCAATTCGGTTGGGGCGTAGTCATCGTGATGCAGGACGGGGCAGGAATTCGGATTTCCAGCAGAGATCTGCGTGAGATCCTCTCGTCGGCCACTGAGCGAGCCGCAAGAGATTCGGCGTCCGAGATCAAGCGGCTCAGGGCGCAAATCACTTCTGCCGAAGCAGAACTGCAAGCACGCACTGCAGAGCTGCAAGCACGGATGACCAAGCTGCAGCAGCGCGAAGGAGAGCTGAGGCAAGCGCGAAGTGAAATCGCAAACCTTACGCCGGAGAACGAGCGCCTGCGGGCAGAGCACGCGGCTTTCTCTCGGCGCGCCGCAGAGCTCGAAGAGCACAATAAATTGCTCACCGAAAGCGCAACAGACACGGCTCGCAAGTTGCAACTGTGCGAAGGCAGGCTGACGCAAGCCCTCATCGAAATTGCAACCCTCGCGCCGGAGAACCAGCGTCTTCGAGACGAGCATGCCGTCATCTCGCAACGCGCGGCAGAACTCGAACAGCACAATCGTTTGCTCACCGAAAGCGCGACCGAGACGGCGCGTAAGCTGCAGGAAAGCGGGGAAACCGACTACCAGATCCTGATGGCGCAGCAGCAGTTGCTGGCCGGCTTCGAAGACGCCGAGCCCCGCTTTCACGCACTTTACGAGAGATGCCGCCCCTATACGATGACATCAGTCGAACGTCTCTACGCGCTCTACAAGAGCGTCGAATACATCGTGTCGACGCATCTTTCCGGCGACTTTGCGGAGGCAGGCGTATGGCGCGGCGGCAGCTGCATGCTGATCGCCGAAACTCTTCTTGCCCTGGGCGACCGTTCGCGGCGGATCTATCTTTTCGACACGTTTGGCGGCCATCCGCGACCGGACGCCGACAGGGACATCGACCTTTGGGGTAACCGCGCCATCGACGAATGGCATCGCAGGGGGGCGGACGGCAACCAGAAAGACTGGGCCTACGCGTCCCTGGATGAGGTGCGCGGCAATCTGGCGCGGACTGGTTACCCCTCCGACAAGCTGGTGTTCGTGGAGGGCCTGATCGAGGAAACGGCACCGGATGCCAATACCATCGACAAGCTTGCGCTCCTGCGCTTGGACACGGACTGGCACGCATCGACGAAGGCCGGCCTTGAGCACCTTTATCCGCGCCTGGTCAGCGGCGGCGTTCTGATCGTCGACGATTACGGCCACTACAAGGGACAGCGGTCGGCGGTCGACGATTATCTCCACGTCACAAGCGAGCCGATCCTGCTCAATCGAATCGATTACAGCTGTCGACTGGGAGTGAAACGGTGACCTCAGAAGTTCCGACTTCCCTGACGGACTTGCGCGACATCCTCTGGTCAGCCAACGAGGGTGCCGCAAAAGATTTGGCCTCGGAGATCAAGCGACTCAGGGCGCAAATTGCTTCTGCGGAAGCTGAGATCCAGCGCTACCAAAGTGAGAACATGTTGCTGACGACGGCGGCGGAAACGCGCATAGCAAAGCTCCAACAGCACAACCGACTGCTCATCGAGAGCGCGACCGAGGCGGCCAGCGCGCTGCAACAGAACCAGGCCGAGCTCAGGCAAGCGCTCATCGAAATCGCGACTCTCACGCCGGAGACCGAGCGTCTTCGCGCCGAGCATGCAGCCATCTCCCAGCGCGCGGCACATCTCGAAGAGCACAATCGATTGCTCACCGAAAGCGCGACCGAGACGGCGCGCAAGTTGCAGGACTGCGAATATAGCCTGACCGAGGCTCACGTCGAAATCGCGACGCTTGCGCCGGAAAACGAGCGCCTTCGAGTCGAGCATGCCGTCATCTCGGAGCGCGCTGCGGAGCTCGATGAGCATAATCAGTTGGTCACCACGAGTGCGAGCGAAACAGCACGCAAGTTGCAAGAGCAGGAAGCCCAGGTGACGCATACGCTGATCCAACTCGCAACTCTCAAGCCGGAAAACGAGCGTCTTCGGGCCGAGCACGCCGTCATCTCGCAGCGCGCCGCTGAACTCGAACAGCACAATCAATTGCTTACAGCGAGCGTGACCGAGACGGCTCGCAAGCTGCAGGAGCGCGATGCCGAGATGACGCGGATGCAAATCCAAGTGGCAACTCTCGCGCCGGAAGACGAGCGTCTTCGCGCCGAGCATGCCGAAATCTCGAAGCGCGCGGCCGCGCTACGAGAGCACAATCGATTGCTCACGGAGAGCGCGACCGAGACGGCTCGCAAGCTGCAAGAGCGCGACGCCGAGCTGACGCGGACGCAAATCGAAATCGGGACTCTCGCATCGGAAAACGCGCGTCTTCGGGCCGAGCATGCCGACATTTCGCGGCGCGCCGCGGAGCTTCAAGAGCACAATCGACTGCTCACCGAGAGCGCGACCGAGACGGCCCGCAAGCTGCAGGAGAGCCGGGAAACCGACTGACCGGATCCTGATGGCGATATACCTCAAGACCACCAGGGAGCCGATCCTGCTCAATCGAATCGATTATAGCTGCCGATTGGGCGCGAAGCGATGACGCGAAACCTGCTCACGGGCGCGCGGGGGGAGTAGACTTTCCCGATTCCTGAGCCCGAGCAGACTTCAGCGCGGCGCCTACAATCGAGCACGTGACCTGATCGGCCTGCGCGACATAATCGACATTGGTCTGACCCGTATCGATGCGGAACCAATAAACTTGATTGGGAATTTGCAGTATCGTCAGCGAGGCATAATTGCCGGTCGTGAATAGCTCGGTTCCTTTCACGGTGCATTTCGTCGGGCACTGCGTGCCGACTTGGCATTCGTAATGCCACATCATCGCGCCGGCCGGCGGCACCATGTTTTCCACCTGAGCATCCGCCTCGCAGGGCGTGAGAACGGCCAGGGCACTCAAGGCGGCTCCCCACGTCAGCAAACTTCGAACCATGATTGTCCTCCTGAGGTTGACGCAACGATAGGCAAGCGAAAGCCGAGGAAGTTGCCTAGAACAATCGCCGTCGCGGTGTCAGTAGGTCGACAACGGGACGGCGCAGGCTGTCCATGCCTCGGTGCCGGTGATCGATCCACGCCGGATCGAGCTTCGATCATGGCTTTTCCATCACGACAATCAGACAGTCGGCGAACAGGGCATTGAGAATGCTTGATTTACGTGAAAAGTGCCAAAAGCATCCGCCGGTGCGAAAGCGTGTTTCCTGCGTGAAGCCGAGCTTCGGCAGAACGCCGCCAAACGGCCCGGGCAGGTCGGGCAGAAGAAGGTACATGTTGCGGCCCAGGACGTGTTTCGGTTTCAGGTTTGCGCTCGTCAGGAGCTTGAGCAGACTGCGGCGCGAGAAGAACTGGAAATGCTTTGGATGCTGCAGCTCGCTGACGGTGTAACCGAATACTGCCAGCAGGCGGTAGACCCAAAACGCCGAATTCGGCGTGGAGAGGACGAGAAGGCCGCCAGACTTGAGCACGCGACTCATCTCGCAAGCCAAGACCTCCGGCGAGGTCATGTGCTCGATGACCTCGGAGCAGAATACCACGTCGAAGCTCGCATCGGGGTAATCGAGCCCGCTCTCGATGTCGCACACACGGCCATCGAAGCCCCGGCTTCGATATTTTTGGATCCCCGCCTCCGAAAGATCAACACCGTGCAACCGATGCCCCTTCGCCGCCAGCAAGGCGGAATTCGCACCCGACCCACACCCGACATCCAGGACATCGAGGCTCGCGCCATCGGGCACGCAGTCGACCGTGTACTGCTTGCTGGTACGGGGGATCTCGGCGCCCCCCGTGTATTTCCGATCATAGAACGCCTGGATGCTTTGATGCATGCCGCTCGTCTGGCTGAAATAGGCTGAATGCGGCCCTTATAGATGCCAGGCCCATGCCTCGCAAGCACGACGGCCGACAGCGAGCCGACAGCGCGACGGCCGTTGGTGCGACAGGCGTTGGCCCATGGGGTGAAAGGCCCATTCGAAACCAGACCGACCGATGCGGCCGTGCCCGATATGGTCGGAACATGCATGCGACTGATCCTGCGGCCCTCATTTGGTTCCGAACCCCGTTCTGTGCTTAAAGACGCTGGTCCGCAAATTCTGGTGCCCTTCCTGGATGAGCAGAAACGTTCAGCCGCGCGACACGGAAATTCATCTTTCCGTGGTCGTTCCCGTCTACAACGAAGAGAGCCTGTTGGCGGAGATGACGGAGCAACTTGCTCCCCACCTCGATGAGATGGCCGGCGCTACGCGCTGGCAATTCGTATTGGTCGACAATGGCAGCACCGACCGGTCGCCCGCGATTGCCGACGGGATCGTGGGTCGGTGGCCGGGCTCGGTAAAAGTCCAGCTGGGGCAACCGAACTACGGGGAGGCGCTGTTTCAAGGGTTGGTCCATGCCAAAGGTCCGTGGGTCTTCATCATCAACGTGGACTTTTGGGATGCCCAGTTCATGCGATGGTGCTTTCGAACGCGCGGCGTCTACGACTTGGTCGTGGGATCGAAACGCGCCGATATGGCGCTCAACAAGCAGACGAAGTATCGCAGAACTTTGAGCTGGGGCTTGAACATGATCCTGCAAGCCGTGTTTGGTTTCGTCGGCTCGGATACGCATGGACAAAAATTCCTGTATTTGCCCGCGCTACGGCCGATATTTCAGCAATGCGTCATGCGGCGCGGACAGTTCGATACCGAGTTCACGCTGCGTGCGGCACGCGCACATCTTTGGCTCGCCGAAGCGCCCGTCCCGATCGTCGAGTTCAGGAAAGCGCGCAATCTCATGCTGCACAAGATCGTTCGCAACATCGTCGATATCCTGCGCCTGCGTCGCGTCATGCGAAATATCCCCGCTCGGGCGGCAACGCGCTATCACCGATGGTCGCGAGAGGACGTGGAAAGCATCGATTCCGCGCAGACGGCAATCCTCATCGAGATGGGCCGCCTGCATCGCGGCGCTTCAACGCCGGAAGACTCTGTGCTCGAGCCTCCGGTGATGGAATCCGAGCTCTTGCCGTCGCGACGCGGGCAATAGCCGGGTCTCGAATTGGAGAAATTCAGGACTTCGCGCGTCCGTCGAAGGCGCGCAAGGTCAGGCCGCGCCGCCGCACCAGCTCTTCGACCTCCGGATCGACGAGAATATCGTGCTCGACCTTGCGTGCGGCGGAGCTGATGAATTCATTATAGCCTGGCCGCGGATAAATGCTCTCGGCTTTGGATGCCGGAAAGCCCGGGTGAATGCAGATCTCAAGCGACCGATTCGTGGGCATCCTCGCGAGGAGCGCGAGGAGCGCCCGTTTGGTCATCGCTCCCGAATAGAGAACACCGAAAAACTCGTCGTTCGTCGCGAGGTGCGGCCGCAGTTGCGAGCTTCGCCATCGCAACAGCGCCCATTTTGGCGGGTTGTTGCGTTTCAGCAGAGCGGGAAGGTCGGGCCCGCAGGCGAAGCCGTAAAGGCGCTCTTTTGAATACCGCAATCGGGTGATGCCGTAACGCGGCAGCAAGTCTTCGAGCAGCTCGAAGATCGCCGGATTCATATGGACGTGCTGGTGCGAATCGGCATGGGTCGGCTGCAAGCCAAAATCCCGCGCCAAAGCGAGCTGCGCCGCGAATTCGCGGCGAATCTGAGTGATGAGGCTTTGCCCATTCGGGCCTTTGAACGAGGACAGCAACAACCGGTCGGCCGACAGCTTGAGATTGCCTTGCTCGTCGACGAGGCCGGGAACCTGATCGCCGGGCGCCGCCGCCTTTCCGAGCGTGAGGGACAGATGGATGCCGATCGGAAGCAGCGCCGGTCGAACAAAATCGCGAACGGTCCGCTCTCGGTAGGGTGTGGTCATGAGCATTGTGCAAGACGTGAGAATCCCGTTGCGGTAGGCAGACAGGATCCCGCTGTTGATGTCCGGATGGATTGCCAGGTCATCGGCGTTGACAATGAGGCCTGCCGATAGCGCGCCGGCCGGGGAGATATCAAATGCGGTCATGCACGCCGGATCACTTTGTTAAGCGCCCTCGAAAACGAACAAAAAACGTTGGAGCTGAATGCCATCGATGCCGCGTTCTGTCTCAGAGTCTGCCGGCGTTTCCACCGGGTACGGTTCGACTAGATGAACGGCAGCTGCTTGCGCAACAACGGACCGAGCCGGTTGCACAAAGGGAGCGGAAGCATCGACCAGACATGCTGCGGCAACCCCCTTCCCTTCTTGAGGCTTTGCAAACCGACGTCGCCAACACGCACGCCCGGTCTCGGATAGAAGTAATATGGCACCTCCAGGTCAAGGCCGCCCCATTTCCGCTTGAACAGATGAACGTTGCTGCCCGGCGTGCTGCGCCCCATGTCGAAGCGGGGAACGCCGGAATTCGAGGCGTCGCGGATGACGTGCCAGTACAAGAGATAATTTGCAAACTGAATACCTTTTATCGGACGCACGAGCGCATAATAGTCGGTCCAGCGCGCGGTATTGATGATGCACAGCATCCCCCCTACAAGGCGATCCTCGTACCTGACGAGGTAAAGCCGCAGCCGATCGAGTCCGAGCCTGTTTTTCAAAGACCGAAATGCATCCAAGCCCATGACCGGAGTCCCGAGCTCGCGCTGATGCGCGGCATAGACTTGGTAGAAGGCGTCCAAATGACGCAGCTCGGAATCCCGTTCAATGGCGATCCCTTGTTTCTCCGCGTGCCTGATGGCCCAGCGCGTCTTTTTTTTGATGGCAGGCCACAACTGGTCCGCTGATTGGCTCGTGAGAATGAACGTGCGCACCGTGGGAATCGTGATCGGCCCCGCTTCATCGATCGCGCCGCCGCGGATCTGCAGATATTTTGCGCTCGAGCGGTCGCGAAGCGCACGCGCTTCGTTGAGCAATGCCGCCGTCGCGTCGGCTCGGGATGCCAGTACGCCGTCCTCGAGAGAGGAGATATGTGAGCCGGTCAAAGGACTCTTGCTGTGGTACAATGGCAATATTCCCACTACGTCCGCATTCGCGTCGGTTGCCATCAAGAAATGCGGCACAACCCAATAGGCATCACGCAGCACCTCGTACCATGCGGCGTGGTGCAAGCAGCCGGCATCAGGCATGCGGTCGGCGAAGTGTTGCCAGGTTACGAGATCTTGCGGTTGCACCTGACGGACACGAATGACGGAGTCGCTAGTCATGACAGCTGGGCATATCTTGCTGCCTGTTGCGTGGATATCCAGCATGAATAATGTGCTTCCAAGCGAGGATATCGATCAAGGCCGCCTGAGAACAAGGTGAAGCGTCCCGTGTCGAGCCTAATCCGCAGGATGGCAAATTTATTCTGGAAATGGAAACGCCGATCCTCTAATTCGACCAGCAGAGAAGAAGGATCTTCTCCTTCCGGATGACATCAGATTTTGCTCGATCATGGAAGTGGCCTTCCGGAACACAGGACTAATGCCGCCTTGCCGGACGCGATGAGCATAATTGAGTTTGCCTGTCCGCGCTGTCGCGCCCGCGTCGAGCTTGGCGGAAAGTCGGGCGGGCTGCGATGCCCGGCATGTGGTTACGAGTTTCGGGAGGTCGGCGGAATTCTCAGCTTCGCGACGTCGCAAGACGTCAATGAGTGGCAGGCCTTCTTCGAAGGTCGCTCGGCCGCGCACGATCGCGTGACGAGCGCGGCCAATGATTACCGCTCGCCCCTGCAACAGCAATACATCATCGAGGGTTTCCGGCGCGCTTGTGGACCTTTCGCGGACCTTGCTCGCGTTCTTGATGCGGGTTGCGGGAACGGCTTGTTTTGGGCCGTGCTGTCGGGCAAGCCGAACGTGGTGGGTGTTGATTACTCGCTGGGAATGTGCGCGCTTGCGCGGGCGCGCGGGATGCGCGTCTATCATGCGGATGCTACGGCTCTGCCGTTTGTCGGCGAGCAATTCGATTTGATTTACAGCGCCGAAATTCTCCAATGCGTGAGCAACCTTTCGGTGCTGATGACGGAGCTTGCGCGGGTGTGCCGAACCGACGGCCGTGTCGTCGTGAGCACCCTGAACCGCAGGTCGGTGCTCAGGCGGGCCATGCGTCAGGTGAGGAAGCTCATGCCCCATACCCGTGCGCCGACGCACACATCGGCCATCCTGCGCACGGCTGCGGAGGTCGCGGCCGTCGGCCGAAGTTCTTCGCTTGCAGTACGCTCTGTCCGGTGGGTGCATTTCCCTTTTCCTTGGCTTCGATCTACGCCGACAGAGTATTATCCGCTCGAGCCGATGGCGACGAATATGATCGTCGAGTTCGTCAAGCTCGGGCCGGCCGCGCATCGCCAGCGTTGACAGAATGCTCGCCCGCGTTCGCACCAATTTGACCATCACCGATCTGCTGCGGGCCGCGACTCCCGGCGCCGCCGAACCGATCGAGGCGCTGGAACGTGCCTTCTCCGAGCGCTTTTCCTTTCGGCACGCGCTGCTATTTCCCTATGCGCGAACGGCCCTGTACGCGCTTCTGCTCGCGCGCGGATGGAGAGGCAGGGAGATTCTTTGTCCCGCCTACATTTGCGCGGAGGTTCCGTCCGCCATCACGCAGTCCGGGAACGAGGTCCGATTTGTTGACAGCGCTGCGGATCACTTTCTGCCCGGCGCGGCGGAGTGGCGCATGGCTTCCTCGACCAATGCCGCCATGGCCGTTATTACCCCGCTTTTCGGCTATGCGGTCGACAAGGGTGCGGAAGCCGCGATCCGCGGCGCCGCGCCCGACGCCTTCCTACTGTACGACGAGTCGCAGTCGTACGGTGTCGAAGATGAACGCGGCGTTCAAATGCGGGATGCGGACGGCGCTCTGTTCAGCTTCGGCCTCGGCAAGATGATGACGACCCTGTCGGGAGGCTTGCTTCTGCTGCGCGATACGGCCATTTTCCAAGCCGTCCGTGCACTTCGCGATGCCCAATGTTCGCGCCCCAACCTTGCCCACACCATGAATCTCGTCGCCCAGGGTTTGGCCGCCTGGACGGGTTTTCGGGAGCCTGCACTCAGCGTTCTGGACCTTGTTGCTCGTCGGTTGCGTGTGCTGCCTGTGGACGCGGAGGATTGGACCCCAACTGAAGAGCTCAGACTGCCTGCCGACGGCAAGATCATGCCCTCCGCATATCAGGCGAAGCTCGGGCTGCACCAGCTCGCGAAGCTCGATCTCTTCCTGACGGCGCGGAAAGAAATCGCCCGATACTACGAGAACCGACTGCGCGAGGAAGGACTGCGAACTTTCGATTACGCGCGCATTCCAACCTGGCCAAGATATCCCTGGCCGGTCGCACGGCGCGATGCCGTGGTCTCGGAGCTTCATCGTCACAAAATCCAGGTAAGCATCTTTCTCCCCTACTCATGTGCTGATTTGCCGGTCTATCGCAATCGAGCGCGCGCCTGTCCGAACGCCGCGCTATGGGGACGAAGCATGATTAATCTGCCAAACTGGTATGGAATGGAGATCGATCAGGCGGAACAAGTCGTCGACATGCTTCTTCGGCTAAGCGAGAAAGATCCGCGGACCGTCGCTTGGCCGGCTACGTCTGACCCAAACCCACCGGCCTGAGATCGCCCCGTAGAAATCTGCTTGCCGCTTAGCCGCTGATCCGTGCTGCGGAAGTTCTAAGATTGGGCCTCGGGATTTGCGACGCTCGTCTATCAGGTTGCATGGCAGCGTCTACTGACGGGCGACATGGCGTGGCCGTTGGCCGCACGGATTGTTGCGGGCACGGGCAGGATCTCGCCGGGCACCGTCCAGGTTTCGGTTCGGCGGTCTTCCACTCTCGTCTCCGGAGCGTCTGCCGCGGCCAGCGGCGGCGCGATGCCCGCGGATTCCGCGTCGGTCTCCAGCCTGTTCCGGCCGGCCGCTTTGGCGCGGTAAAGGGCGGCGTCGGAGCGGGCGAGAAGCGCCCCCAGCTCGCACGGCAGTTCGAGCGCGGACGCCGCCCCGATGCTCACCGTCGCCCCGATGCGGCGGCCATCGATCGCCGCCCCGGCCACCGCGAACGCCGCTCGCACGCGCTCGGCCGCGACCGCGGCGCTGTTCAGATCGCCCGGCAGCAGCGCGGCAAACTCCTCGCCGCCGAGCCGCCCGATGACGTCGGTCGAGCGCAACGTCATGGTCGCCGTCTGGGCGAACAGGCGCAACGCCTCGTCCCCGACCGCATGACCGAACCGGTCGTTGATCGACTTGAAGTGATCGAGATCGAACACGAGCGCCGTGACCGGCTGCTTCTTCCAGGCCTGCTTGCGCATGAGGCGTTCGGCTTCCTCGACAAATCCCCGGCGGTTGGCGATGCCGGTCAAGGGATCGGTCGAGGCCGCGGCCCGGTGGATATGTTCCGAGCGCTCCTTCGCCATCACCAGGATGATGAAGGCGGTGCCGATGGCGAACAGCAGCGTCTCCAGGGCCAGGATCGGGAACCAGCCGCTGGCGAGCGCGAATCCGCTCTCCGCCGGCAGCAGGACGGTCAGCGGGATCGGCAGCAGAAAAACGACGCCGTGCACGACGAGGACAAAGAACGCGGGCCAGCGCGAAAACAGGTGCTCGGCGCGTGCGCGCCACAGCTCGTAGGCCGTGAGCAGCGTGTAGCTGCCGATCACCAGCGAGCCGAGCATCACCCGATGGCCGCCCGACTCGTGGACCATCGGGCTCTGACACGCGAGCAGCCACAGGATGGCCCCGCCGAACATGGCGTAGGGCAGAGCGTCCCGGCCATGGAACAGGCGCGCGCCGGTCCAGATGATGCCGCACGCGACGAACAGCAGCGCGTAAACCACGTCCACGGTCAGCGCGCGGGAAATCGCGTCGTGCATGCTCCACAGTGCGGCGGCGAGCCCGCCGAGGAAATACGCCGCGGCCCACCAGGCGAGCGCCCGGATGCTGCGATCCTGAATCCAGGCGAACAGCAGGAACAGACCCAAGACCGCAGTGACACACGTCGAGATGACGAACAGCGTCGGAATGTCCAATAGCATTGATTTAAACCCAACCCACCTGACCCTTGCGCTGCCTGACCGGCAGTCTCTTCGGCTTCGTCGTACAACTACATACAAGAGATGCAGCGTCCTGGCGCGCACTTCTTGCGCGCAGCATTTGCGTAAAGTTTCGTTGGACGCGGAATTTTCGCCGAAAAAATGAGTAAAAAACGCGCGCAATTGAAGGGGCACGCGGCTTCCCGCGCCCCTTCACTAAGGCGAACTCGGGCTAGCGCTTGGAGAACTGGAACGAGCGGCGGGCCTTGGCCTTGCCGTACTTCTTGCGCTCGACCACGCGCGGGTCGCGGGTCAGGAACCCGCCGTGTTTCAACGCCGGGCGCAGATCCGGCTCATAGTTCATGAGCGCCTTGGAAATGCCATGGCGCACGGCGCCGGCCTGGCCGGACAGACCGCCGCCGGACACGGTGCACACAACGTCGTATTGGCCATTGCGGTTGGCGGCGACCAGCGGCTGCTGGATCAGCATGCGCAGGACCGGCCGCGCGAAATAGGTCTCGACCGGACGCGTGTTGACGGTGATGACGCCGCCGCCGGGCTTGATCCACACCCGCGCGACCGCGTTCTTGCGCTTGCCGGTGGCATAGGCGCGTCCGCTCTTGTCGAGCTTCTGGACGTAGCGCGGCGCCTGCGGCGTCTCCGGTTTGAGGGCGGCGAGGCCCTCGAACGACTGCGCGGTCTCGGCCATCAGACGGCCCCCCTGTTCTTGCGGTTCATGGCGCCGACGTCGAGCGCTTCGGGCTGCTGCGCCGCATGCGGATGATCGGGCCCGGCGTAGACGCGCAGGTTTCCCAGCTGCTGGCGGGCGAGCGGCCCGCGCGGCAGCATCCGCTCGACCGCCTTCTCGACGATGCGCTGGGGAAACTTCCCCTCGATGATCGACTTCGCGGTGCGTTCCTTGATGCCGCCGATATAGCCGGTGTGGTGGTGATAGACCTTCTGTTCGCGCTTCTTGCCGGTCAGCACGACCTTCTCCGCGTTGATCACCACGACATTGTCGCCGTCGTCGACGTGCGGGGTGTAGGTGGGCTTGTGCTTGCCGCGCAGCCGCATCGCGATGATCGAGGCGAGCCGGCCGACGACGAGCCCGCTCGCGTCGATCAAAACCCACTTCTTCTCGATGTCGGCGGCCTTGGCCGAATAGGTGGTCATGGCACGTTTTCCACTGTGCTCCCGAGGGCAAAAGGCGCTTTCCGCAATCAGGCGCGGCTTCTACACGACGCTCTGGCGGTGGTCAATGCGCTTCGATGGAAAATATCTTTACGAAATCAATAGGATAAGATTTAGGTACTAAAGTACCTTTCACCAACTCATCGTTCTCTCAGCCGTGATCGCGTAGCTCGAGGAGGCATGGCCGATCAGGCCCGCTCCCTCCTCCGCACGCGGGCATCCGCCGGAGGGCCGCGAAGAGCGTTTCAGAAAACCGGTCTCCCCTTTAACCTGCGCGGCCATCTCAACCAAAACCTGCGTCGCTATGCGCACGCCACAGGATGGGCCCTCGGGACTAAGCTCCCTGCAAAACCAAGAACAGCGCCCAGGGGAACCACATGATCAATCCAGCAGATCAGTGCAGCGTCATCTTTCGCTGTCCACCGGAGCTCGACGGGATTCTGCCGCGACCCATACCCGCGGTGCGCGGCCTGCCGGACTGGTTCAAGGCATTGCCGCAAAAGGCCTTCAGCCAGACCATGGGCGACAACATCTACACGATGAAGAAATGCCCGCCGGTCATCGATGCCATGACCTATGGGTTTCTCATGCCGCTCGCTTGCGACCTCAAGGTCGAAAATGGCGAATTCAGCTGGGACCGAGACCTGCCCTGCGGCATCGCCAACTACTCGCGCTCGCCGATCGATTTTCACGACGGGAGCCAGGTTGCCGGGACCCCGTTTTTCGATGAGGACCGCTTCATCATCAAATTCAACAATTTCTGGACGATCGAGCTTCCTCCGGGCTATTCGCTGCTCGTGACCCATCCGATCAACCGCGACGACTTGCCCTTCACCACGCTGACCGGCCTCGTCGATGTCGATCTCTATTCCTTGGCCTTCGTGCATTTTCCGGCGCGATGGCGTGATCCCGCGTTCAACGGCACGCTCGCCAAGGGGACGCCGGTGGCGCAATGCCTGCCGATACGACGCGAAAGCTGGGTGGAGCAATTCGAAACCGTCACGGGAGCGACCGCGGCCCGCTTCCGCGAAATGGGTGAGGCCGTGGCCGCCGGGATGGGTCTCTACCGCCAGCAATTCCGGGCACCGAAACGGTAGTTAAGACAAGCGCTTTGCCGCGGTGCTCGGCCGGAGCCAGAAGCGGCCGCGTGCCGAACCGCAGACTAACGTCAGCGCAAAGCGGTAGCAGATCGGGTCGCTGCGGACCGCGGCGCGAAAGTTGCCGAGCGCATCGTCGAGGCGGCCAAGCTCCAAGAGGCAAACTCCGAGCTTGAGGCGCGCCTGCACGTCAGCGCTATTGCCGGCGAGCGACCGCTGCAAATGTTCGGCCGCCTGCGAGTACTCTGCGGCATCGGTCATGACCGCGCCCATGCCGTAGTGCGCGCCCGGATGGTCGGGCGCAATCGCGAGCGCCTGCGAAAAAGCGGCCTTGGCTTTCGCATGGTCGCGTCGACCGTGGTGAATGACGCCGAGCAGGATCGGCAGTTCGACGGCTCCCGGCGCCAGCTGGAACCCATGTTCGACCGCCGTGACGGCTTCGTCGGCTCGACCCAATGAAGACAGCAAAAGGCCGAGCTCGTGAAAGGCCTCGGGATGGGCCGGCCGTCGCTTTGTCGCGCGCCGGAGCCTTGAAAGAGCATCATCGGTGCGTCCGATCTCCCGCAAGGCGATCCCGAGTTGCGTCTCGACCGCCGGGTCCTGGAGGGCCCGTGCCGCTCGCTCGAGCGGGGCCACGGCCTGTGCTGCCCGGTTCTGCTGCAACAAGGCGCGACCGAGGAGGTACAGCGCCTTCGGATGCTGCGGAATCCCGGCCAGCACGTTGCGGGCGAAACGCTCGCCGTCCTCAGGCCGCCCAAGGTTGATGGCGGCGGTCGCCCGTTGGAGCTCCGCCTCCGTCTCGCTTGCAGCCTGGCGCAGCCCGCTCGAAGTTCCCCTCTGGATCATGGCGACCCAGCCGATTGGTTAGCGCGCACTCGGCGAGGATGAACGCACAGATCGACATCATTGTCGCCGCGCAGTTTGTCTCAGCGCGATTCGAGCGACGCGCGCGAGCCGACGTCAGCTGGTGCGGCCGCTGTCCGGCCGCAGTAAAAGCGATCTCCGCCAAATCAATGCGTAAGTTCAGGTACAATGATACCAATTATTCTCGCGGCGGGATCGAGTAGGTCGAGGTGGCGTGCGCGACGAGGTCTTCCTCCCCTTCCGACCGGATCGCTGCTTCTCCGACCGCGAGCCGCTTGCCGAGCTTGAGCAACCGGCAGTCGGCGATCAGCGCTCCCGGGGCCGGTTTTTTCAGGAAATTGATGTTGAGGTTGGTCGTCACCGCGAGCGGCACCCAGCCGATCGACGCCAGAATGGCCACGTAGACGCCGACGTCCGCCAGGGTCATGATCACAGGTCCGGAAATCGTCCCGCCCGGCCGAGTCGCGTTCCTGAGAAGACCCTGCCGGACGCGCGCGCCGCCGTGCCACGCATCCAGGATGGCGAGGCCGCTGTCGGCGTTGAAAGCCTCGGGAAATGCCTCTGCCAGCAGGCGTTCCATCTCCTCGACCGGCAGCACTGGCGCGCGCATCGAGCCCTCGCTGGCGCGCACCCCTCGCGCGCCCTATTTCATCGGGTACAATGACTTCGCGACGATGCAAAGAGGCGACTCGATGAACGCCCCCTCCCCCGCGCGTGCCCCGCTCGTTCACGCGGCGCCCCCCGTGCTGCGCGCGGACGCCGGCGAGATCGCGATTCTGAGCCTCAACCGCCCCGAGGCGCGCAACAGCTTGTCGGAAGCCATGCTCGCGGTGCTGGGCGAGGCCTTCACGGCGCTCGCCGGCGACCGCAAAATCCGCGCGGTGGTGTTGACGGCGAACGGGCCCGCCTTCTCCGCCGGCCACGATCTCAAGGAGCTCACCGCGCGGCGCGCCGATCCGGACCGGGGGCGCGGCTTCTTCCAACACATCATGGCGGCCTGCAGCGCGGTCATGCAGCAGATCGTGCGCCTGCCGCAGCCGGTCATCGCCGCCGTCCAGGGCACCGCCACGGCCGCGGGCTGCCAGCTCGTCGCGAGCTGCGACCTCGCGGTGTCGTCCGCCGCGGCCAAGTTCGCCACGCCGGGCGTCAATATCGGCCTGTTCTGCTCGACCCCCATGGTCGCGCTCTCGCGCAACGTGGCGCGGAAAGCCGCCATGGAGATGCTGCTCACCGGCGACATGATCGCGGCGGAGGACGCGCTGCGCATCGGCCTCGTCAATCGGGTCGTGGCGCCCGGCACGGAGCGCGAGGAGGCGCTCAAGCTCGCGCGCAAGATCGCCGCGAAATCGAAGCACGTGGTCAAGATCGGCAAGGAAGCATTCTATCGCCAGCTCGAAATGGGCCTCGCCGATGCCTACATGTACGCATCCGAGGTCATGGTCGAGAACATGATGGCGCGCGACGCCGAAGAGGGCATCGGCGCCTTCGTGGAAAAGCGGACGCCGACGTGGGAGGATCGTTGATGAGGATTGCGATTGGGCTGAATTCCGCGCTGCATCCGCCGCGTCGTGCCTTGCGGCGTGGACTGATCGCCGGCAGCGCCTGGGGCATTGCCATGGGCGCCATCCTGATCGCGCTCGGCGCCTGGAACTGCGGCGTTATTTGCATTACCGATGCGGCGCTGACGACGGCGACCGCGATGGCCGCCGGCATCTGCACGATCGGTCCGCTCGCGGCGTTCGGCGCCCGCCCCGCTTGATCCGATGGATCACGACAGCTACGCCGACAGCTACATCCGCGGCATCCTCAACACGGTGAAGTCGATCGCCATGGTCGGCATTTCGCCGAAGGACAACCGGCCGAGCTATTTCGCCTTCAAGTACCTGCTCGAGCGCGGCTACCGCATGATACCGGTCAATCCGGGCCAGGCCGGCAAGGAGATTCTCGGGCAGAAGGTCTACGCCAAGCTCGCCGACATCCCCGAGCCGGTGGACATGGTCGATATTTTCCGCGCGCCGCAATACGCGGTGCCGATCGTCGCGGAGGCGCTCACGCTTGCGCCGCGCCCCCAGGTGATCTGGATGCAGCTCGGCGTGCGCAATGACTCGGCCGCCGCAACGGCGGAGGCCGCGGGCCTCAAGGTCGTGATGAACCGCTGTCCCAAGATCGAGTACGGCCGCCTGTCGTCGGAAATCTCCTGGATGGGCGTCAATTCCCGCATCCTCTCCTCGAAGAAGGCGCAGCTCTCCGGCCGCGGCATCCAGCGCATGTCGCTTGACCGCACCACCACGGCGGGCGGCACGACCGAGGCCGCCCAACGCGCCGCCAAGGACAACGGCCGCTAACGCAGCCAGCCCGGGCGGCTTGACGCGAAAACCCGGTCCGATAAACGAACCACAGGACCGCAACGCCGGTCCCTTCAGCGAGGACCGGCCATGACCGAGCGCACTCCCGGGTTTTCGACGCTGGCTATTCACGCCGGCGCGCAGCCCGATCCCACCACCGGCGCGCGCGCGACCCCGATCTACCAGACCACCTCGTTCGTGTTCGAGGACGTGGATCACGCCGCTTCGCTGTTCGGCCTGCAGACCTTCGGCAACATCTATACGCGCATCGGCAATCCGACCAACGCGGTGCTGGAGGAGCGCATCGCCGCGCTCGAAGGCGGCACCGCCGGGCTTGCCACCGCGTCCGGTCACGCCGCGCAGGTGCTCGTGTTCCATTGCCTGATGCAGCCGGGCGACGAGTTCGTGGCGGCGAAGAAGCTCTATGGCGGCTCGATCAACCAGTTCAACCACGCCTTCAAGAATTTCGGTTGGAACGTGGTGTGGGCGGACCCCGACGACGTCGCGACCTTCGAGCGCGGGATCACGCCGCGCACCAAGGCGATCTTCATCGAATCGATCGCCAACCCGGGCGGCGTCATCTGCGACGTCGAGGCGATCGCCACGATCGCGCGCCGCGCCGGCGTTCCGCTGATCGTCGACAACACGCTGGCGACGCCCTACCTGTGGAAGCCGATCGACTACGGCGCCGACATCGTCGTGCATTCGCTGACGAAATTTCTCGGCGGCCACGGCAACTCGATCGGCGGGCTGATCGTCGACGCCGGCACCTTCAACTGGTCGCGCGAAGGCCGCTATCCGATGCTGTCGGAGCCGCGGCCGGAATATCACGGCATCGTGCTGCACGAAACGTTCGGCAACTTCGCCTTCGCGATCGCCTGCCGGGTGCTGAGCCTGCGCGACATGGGGCCGGCGCTCTCGCCGTTCAACGCCTTCCTGTTCCTCACCGGCATCGAGACGCTCCCCTTGCGCATGCAGCGCCATTGCGACAACGCCAAGCAGGTGGCCGCGTGGCTGTCCGAGCATCCGAAGGTCGCGTGGGTCAGCTATCCGGGCCTGCCCGGCGACCGCTATTATTCGCTCGCGCAAAAGTACTGCCCGAAGGGCGCGGGCGCGGTCTTCACCTTCGGCCTCAAGGGCGGCTACGAGGCCGGCGTCAAGCTTGTGTCGAACGTCAAGTTGTTCTCTCACCTCGCCAATATCGGCGACACGCGCTCGCTCATCATCCATCCGGCGTCCACCACCCACCGCCAGCTCTCGGACGCGCAGAAAGTCCAGGCCGGCGCCGGGCCCGACGTGGTGCGGCTCTCGATCGGGCTCGAAGACGTCGAGGACATCATCGCCGATCTGGAGGAGGGGTTGGCGGAGGCGTGATCCGCCGCGCGACAGTCAAGATTTCTTGAAAGTCCTCTCAACGTAGTCGCGGATGCGCGCCGCGGATTCCGGCGCAGTCCAAATATCGCGAACCGCCGCATCGAAGCGGCTTGCGTCCTGCTGCACTCGGTCCCGCACCGCCTGCCGGCTCTGCTGTTTCGTCAGCGCGAAAGCGGCCGGCCGCAGCGAGGCAAACGCCTCGGCGGCGGCAACCGCGCGGTCGAGGAGCAACTCGGGCTCGACGACGTCGTGAACGAGGCCGCGCTCGCGCCCGGCTTCCGGCGCATAGGTCGCGCCGCTGAAAATGATGTCCTCGAAGTATTGCGGCGCGGCGACGAAGCGCATGATCTCAAAAGCCATGGGCGGAAACGGCAGGCCGACCAGGAGCTCGGTGACGCCGATCCGGCCGGGCTCGCGCGCCATGATGCGCCGGTCGGCAGCGCAGGCGAGCACGCATCCTCCGGCAATGGCGTGCCCGTTGAGGGCCGCCACCACCGGATTGGGGAAGAAGAAGACGGTCTCGAACACCTTGCTCAGCACGGGAAGGAAGTCGCGAAGGTAGGCGGGGCCGCCGTCGATGGCGCGAACGAGATCGACCCCGGCGGAAAAAATCCGGCCCTGTCCGGTCAGCACCACCGTCTCGGCGGCCGACGACCTGAGGTCTTCGAAGCAGCGGATGAGGTCGTTGCAGAACGCGATATCCATGGCGTTGGCCTTGCCGTGCCGCATCGTCACGACCGCAACCCGCCCCCGGTGAGTGATGTCGATCATGCGCTCCCCTCGTCGGATCCGATCGCTCGCCACGGCATCCAACCGACCTCAGGACGCGGATGGGACAGCGGTGGCGGAAGCCATTGGTGAGTTGATGACCATCACGCGCTCGGCGTGCACCACCGCGATCGTGAGCACCGCGATCGCCACCGCCTGGTGCATCAATGCCAGCGCAATCGGCGCCTGAGAGAGCAGCGTCAGGATGCCGAGCGCCGCCTGAATCGTCACCGCGGCGGCGAGCGTGAGCGCGTGGGTGAGCACCGGTCCGCCGCGCAGCGTTCGCCCGACGTCGAAGACGTGCAGGATCGCCGCGAGCAG
>WNGA01003562.1_pt1 | contig 26422 bp, 22 predicted proteins | sample 5400061 | NCBI WGS metagenome assembly WNGA01 (sample SAMN13153366, study PRJNA577476) | soil metagenome | isolation source: 100 cm soil or saprolite under grassland replicate 2 | place: USA:California | collected 2016-06-15 | reverse complement strand
TTTACCATGGGCGGACCCATCGTGCGGAATCGCACGTTCCTGTTTGGCGGATTCGAGGGCACTCAGACACGCGGCGCGTCCGCGACGTCAATCGCGACGGTGCCCACCGCCGCGGCCCGGGCGCGCGCGACGAACCCGGCGATCGTCTCGGCACTGTCACTGTTGCCCACACCGACAGCCGCAACCGGTAATCCCGACATCGGCACGGTTGCCTCGGTCTTTCCCGCACCATCCAGCAACGCGCAGTTCATTGTGAAGGGCGACCACCAGTTCAACACGTCGCATTCGCTGTCGGCACGCTACCTTCACAGCCACAGCACGTCGATTCTCCGGTTTCCAGCGCTCAACACGCTGCCCGGATTCGATACCGACTTCAAGACGTATGCGAGGAACCTTTCGATCACGGACAGCTATGTGCTGAGCTCCAAGACCATCAACCAGTTGCGTGTCGCGTACGGACGTTCGTCGGGATTGATCCTCAACGAGGGTGGGCTCCAGACGCCCCGCTACACCATCAGCGGGTTGGTCAATTTCGGCGCGCTGAACTTCTTCCCGAACACGCGCACGTTCGACGTGTATCAAGTCAACGACGTGCTCACGCAGGTTCGCGGCGCTCACACGTTGAAGGGCGGTGCGGACTTCAGAAAAATAAACGACTCTTCGCTGCTGTCGACCAATGCGTATGGCCTGTTTACGTTTGCCTCGCTCGATGCGTTTCTGAACGCTCAGGCCAGCTCGTGGACGCAGGTTTTTGGTGAGCAGAATCGCCGGTTCCGCACCAGCCTGATGGGGTTTTTCGTTCAGGATGATTGGAAGGCATACACGAACCTCACGTTCAACCTCGGTGTGCGATGGGAGATTCAGGGACCAATAACGGAGGCAGATGGTCTCACGTCGGTGCTCGACCTCGAGACGCCCGGCGACATCGCGTCGGCAGGCTCCGGGCCCTTAGGCACATTTCACGTGGGTAACCCTTCTACCCGGCGCAACGCCCACAACGTCGGGCCTCGTGTGGGGTTTGCGTGGACACCGCGCACGGATCTCGTCGTCCGCGGTGGATACGGTCTGTTCTACGACTCATTCAATTTCACGCCGCAGACGTTTTCGCGGGCGGTTCCGCCATTGAACTACAGCTTCAGTCTCGTGGGCACCCAGCTTTCGGGTGAGAACAACTTCGAGCGTCTCGTGAACGGCACTGCGCCGATCGCAGTCGCCGCCAAGAGCCAGGTCGGCACGTTTGGCACGCTGCGCAACTTCGGCGAGATCACCACGCTCGATTTGAACATGCCGAACCCGTACTCGCAGCACTTCAGCATCGGCGCGGATCTTCAGTTCCTCAGAGACTTCGTGTTCCACGCCGGCTACGTTGGGACGCGTGGCAGCGAATTGACAGTCTTCGGGCCGATCAATTCCGTGGTCAGGAGGCCAGCGCCCGCGACGAGCGTCGCGGATGAAAGTGCGCGGCTGCCCGAATTCCGCGCCGCCGTCAACGCGCAGAACGGCGTCGGGAACACGCGCCTCGATCCACGATTCGACCAGGTCAGCTATCACAGCGGCGGTGGCCGCTCGATCTATCATTCGCTGCAAACAGAACTGACCAAACGAGCGGCGCGCGAAGGCCTCATGTTCCGCATGGCGTACACCTGGTCGAACTCGATGGACGATGGGTCGGATTTCACGACGGAGCAGCAGGCGAACGACAACAATTACCGGCAGATCGGCTCCGATCTGCACGCCGAGTGGGGGCCGTCGAATTACGACATCCGCCACCGCTTCGTTCTGACGACGATCCTCGAGCTACCTTTCTTCCGCGGCCAGCAGGGGCCGCTCGGCCGCGTTCTGGGCGGGTGGAGCTGGCAGACAGCAAACCTGTGGCAGTCCGGTGTTCCCGTGACGGTGCTCGCGGGGCCGCGGTTCGGCATTCAGGACGTGAACCTCGATGGCGAGCTGATTCCGCGTGTTGGACTCGACAACACGCGCGCGGACTGCAACCCGAGCGGAACCGGTTTTACGCTGGGGGATGCGTCCACGATTCCGCCTCCAAACCAGCGCGGCGTCGACGGCGCGCCAAACACCAGCAATTTCATCTACACTCAGCCGCTGCTCGGCAACAACGGCACGTGCGGTCGCAACACGCTGCGGTTGAACAGCCTGACGAACATGGATTGGTCGTTCTTCAAGAGAGTGCGGTTGGCGGACGCGGGTCCCGTCGGATCAGGTCCATTCATGCTCGAGTTCCGCGCGGAGTTCTTCAACATCTTCAACACTCCGTACCTGACCGGTCAGGGAACGGCATTCCGGACCGTCAGCAGTCCGAGCTTCGGGTTGCTGAATGCCGCCGGCGCAGCCCGCCGCGCTCAATTCGCGCTCAAGGTAACCTGGTAATCGGGTAACGCACGGCCTCGGCGAAACACGCGAAAGGAGACGTCCATGTCGGATATCACTCGCCGCGACTTGCACCGCACGATGCTCGCCGCAATCGCGGCAGGAGCGACAGGCGTCAGATCGTTTGCACAAAGCCCCGCGCCCAAACCGGTGAAGGCCGACGCGCCGGCAGGATCCATCACGGACGTTCCCGGCATCAGCGTCGGACACTTCACCGATACGCGCCGGCCGACGGGGTGTACGGTGTTGCTGTTCGGGCCCGAGGGCGCCGCGGCGGGCGTCGACTTCGACGGCTCCGCGCCGGGCACTTATCAGGTTTCGCTGCTGCAGCCGGTCAGCTTCATCCAGGAAATCTGGGGCATTGTCCTGTCAGGCGGCAGCTCGTTCGGACTCGCGACGGCCCCGGGAGTCGCTCGGTATCTCGAGGAGCAGAAGATCGGGCTGAAGTTCGGGATCGGTCTCGTTCCAATCGTCGTCGGCGCCATCATCTACGACCTCGGCGTCGGCGGCAGCGCCACTATCAGACCTGACGCTGAATCAGGCTACAAGGCGGCTCAGGCGGCATCGGCCGGCGCGGTGCCGCAAGGCAACGTCGGTGCAGGTGCCGGCGCGACGGTTGGAAAGATGCTGCGGCAACAGGGCTACGGCGGCATGAAGGCCGGCGTTGGCACGGCCAGTCTGCGGCTTGGCGATGTGGTCATTGGCGCCGTCGGTGACGTGATCGACTGGCGCACGGGCAATGTCATTGCGGGAGCGAGACGGAAGGACGGCAAGGGCTTCGTCCGCGCGGTCGACATGTTGAAGACGAACCCGCGTCCTCAGGCCGCGGCCGACGCACCTCAGGATCCGATCTTCCAAAGCACGACGATCGGTGTCGTCGCCACGAACGCGGAGTTCAACAAGACCGAGATGACGAAGATCGCGATGATGGCAAACTGCGGCGCCGCCCGGTGCATCAACCCGTATCACACGCCGGGCGACGGCGATACGCTCTTTGCCGTGTCGACGCGGAAGGTCAAATCGGATCTTTCCCTGTCGGTGATCGGCTCGCTGGCCGCCGAAGTCGTGTCCGAAGCGGTGCTGCAGTCCGCGAAGATGGCGAGCTCGATCGACGACTGGCCGGCGTATCGCGACTACACGGCAAAGCTCGAACCGGTCCGCTGACGGCATTTGCGGATCCATCGCCGATGGCCATCCATCTCGCCAATGGCTTTCCGGTCCTGCTGACCTTCGATCTCGATGCCGAGCTCCTCTGGACGGCGCGCGATCCGAAGAACTGGCAGCGGCCGATCGCATTGTCACAGGGGGCGTACGGCTATCGCGAAGGCGTGCCTCGCATCCTGAACCTGCTGGCGAGCCACGGCTTCACCTGCACGTTCTTCATCCCCGGCATGATTGTGGAGAGAAACCGCGACGTCGTGCAGGAGATACACGCGGCAGGTCATGAGATCGCGCACCACAGTTACTCGCACCGCTGGCCTGAAAGCCTCACCGAAGCCGAAGAACGTGAAGAGTTCGAGAAGGGGATCGACCTGATCGCCGGGGTGACTGGGACCAAGCCGGCAGGATATCGGTCACCCGCAGCGGAGTTCAGCGCGAGCACGATGAATCTGATCCTGGAGTACGGGTTCGAATACTCCTCGAACTTCTTCGACCGCGATGAGCCGTACAAGCACATCGTCGGCGGCCGCAAGACCGATCTCGTCGAATTGCCGTTCGCCTGGGTGCTGGACGACGCGCCGTTCTTTCTCTACAGCATTCAGCTCGTGGGGCGCGTGATGATGCCGCCGTCGAGCGTGCTGGAGCACTGGACGGCCGAATTCGACACGCTCTACGCCGAGAACAAGTGTTTCGTGCTGGCCATGCACCCTCAGATCATCGGGCGGCCGTCCCGCATCACGCTGCTCGACCGGCTCATTCGACATATCAAGGAGCGGCCCAATGTCTGGTTCGCGCGCTGCGATGAGGTGGTGAACGCGGTGAAGGATACGCTTTAAAGGAGGACGATGCGCCGGTTCGACGAACAGGTGGTTCTGATTACCGGCGCGGCGTCGGGCATCGGCCGCGCGAGCGCTATGGCGTTCGCCGCCGAAGGAGCGCACGTGGCACTGGCCGATATCGACAGTGCCCGCCTGGCGGAGGCGGCCGCCGATCTGCGCGACGCTCGCGTGATGTCCGTTAGCGGCGACCTGTCAGAGGAGCCGACCGCGCGGCAGGCTGTCGAGAAAACCGTGCATGAATTCGGCCGGCTCGACGTACTCTGCAACAGCGCGGGCATGGACTTCGCGGCGGGTATGGAGGCAACTGCGGGTGAGGACTGGGACCGAGTAACAGCGGTAAATGCGCGGACGACTTTTCTACTGTGCAAATACGCCATTCCATTCATGCTCGCGCGTGGCGGCGGAGCGATCATCAACATCGCGTCGGGGGCGGCGCTCCATCCAGTTCCCGGCCGCCCGGCGTACACCGCATCGAAGGGAGCCATTGTTGCGCTGACCAGGTCGCTGGCGCTCGACTTCGCGCCGCACATTCGCGTGAACTGCGTCTGTCCCGGAGCCGTCGATACGCCGATGCTTCAAACGCTGCTGGATCGCGCGCCCGATCCGGCGGCCGCCAGGGCGGCGTTGATCGCGCGGTATCCGCTTGCTCGGTTGGCGGAGGCCTCCGACATTGCGCACGCGGTCCTGTTCCTCGCTTCGCGCGAGGCGTCTTTCATCACCGGAGCGACGCTGGCAGTCGACGGCGGACGCACGATGCATTAGCGGGATGAACAGGAAATCACCGCGCATCGGGGAGTTCGTGGCGGGCGGCGACCTGGTCCTCCATAACGGGCACATCCGCACGCTCGAGAAGGCACAGCCAGAGGTCGAAGCCGCCGTCATTCGCGGCGGTCGAATCGTGTTTCTCGGCTCCTCGCGCGAAGCGCTCGCGCAAAGTGATTCCGAAAACGTTATCGATTTGCAGGGGCGCGCCGCGCTCCCCGGGTTCATCGATTCCCACGTGCACTTCTGGCGCACCGGCCTGATGGAGCAGATGCTCGATCTGCGAGGGGCGCGCAGCATCGCCGACATTCAAGCGAACGTTCGACAGCAAGCGCAGCGCATCCCCGCCGGCGGACTGCTCATGGGACGTGGCTGGGCGGATACGAATCTCGCGGAGCAGCGCTATCCCACGCGATGGGAGCTTGACCAGGCGACTTCGGATCATGTCGTCTACCTGCTGCACCTCAATGGCCACTCGTGCGCGCTGAACAGTCGCGCCGTCGAGTTCCTGCATCTCGACCCGTCGCGACCTGGCGTGGAGCGCGACCCCGCGACGGGCGAGCCGGCCGGGCCGCTTCGCGAAAAGATTGCGCACGATATGCAGGGCCCGCTGCTGACGCTCATGGATCCCGCCATTCGCCGGGCGTGCCTGGATATCGTGTCGCAACAAGCCGTCGAGGGCGGCGTGACGACCGTCCATTGTCTGGAGGGTGGCCGGCTGATCGGCGACCCTGATGTGAAGGATTTTCTCGCGCACCAGCACGAGCTGCCGGTCTCGACAGTCCTTTACTACCAGATCACGGATCTCGACCGCATTCTCGGACTCGGGCTGCCGCGCATCGGCGGCTGCGTGCTCATCGACGGCAGTCCGGCGGCACACACCGGCGCCTTGTACGAGCCGTACGAGGATCGACCCGACACGTCCGGGCCGGAGTACTGGAAGCAGGAGGCGCTGAACGACTGGGTCATGCGGTCTCACCGAAGCGGCCTGCAGGTCGTCGTCCACGCGACATGCGAGCGAGCGATCGGCCAGATGCTCATCGCGTACGAGCGTGCGCTCTCCGCGTTTCCCCGCGCCGGACATCGGCATCGGATCGACCATTTCTACTTTCCGCGACGGGAGCAGGTCTGGAAGGCTGCCGCGCTCGGCGTCATGGCGGGTGTTCAGCCCTACTTCGCGGAAATTTTTCGTGAGATGTACGCGAAGCGGCTCGGGACCGAACGGCTCGAGCGCGTCCATCCATACCGCTGGTTCCTGGATGCGGGCACGATGATCGGAGGCGGGTCCGACAGCTTTGTCACTCCAATTCGCCCCTTGTGGGGGATCCATGCAGCCGTCAACCATTTCAATCCTGATCAGCGCATCACGGTAGACGAAGCAGTCGTGATGTTCACTCAGAACAGCGCGTACCTTGGCTTCGAAGAAGACGAAGCAGGGTCGCTGCAGGTCGGCAAGCGCGGTGACGTTGTCGTGTTGTCCGACGATATCTACCGGGTCGCTCCCGACACCATCAACCGGACGCGTGTCGAGCTGACGATCTCGCGCGGCCGCGTGACCTATACGGGATAGCGCGCACGAGATGGCCGAACACGCGATGCCGCTCGACGGACTGATTGCCGTGGTGACCGGATCGTCGCGTGGCATCGGCAAGGCGATTGCCCTCCGCTTCGCCGAAGAGGGCGCGCACGTCGTTGTCAACTACCGCGCGGAAAAAGAAGAAGCTCACGGGACCGTTGCAGCCATCGAAGCAAGTGGGCGGCGTGCGATCGCCGTTCAGGGCGACGTCGCGAACAGCGTGGACGTCCGGCGTCTCATCGAGACGACACTCAGTCAGTTCGGCCAGATCGACGTGCTGGTCAACAACGCCGGCACGGGTCTGACCAAGCCGTTCGCCGAGATCCGCGAGGAGGAGTGGGAGCGCGCGATCGCCGTTCATCTGAAGGGCGTGTTTCTGGCCTCGCAGCTCGCTGGCGAAGCGATGCGACAGCGGCGAAGCGGATCGATCATCAACATCGCATCGGTGGCGGGTCAGGTGGCCCTCCCCTGGCGCGTGGTCTATTCGACCGTGGAAGCCGGAAAGATCATGTTCACTCGTGCTCTGGGGTGCGAATGGGCGAAGTCCGGTGTGCGCGTCAACGGCATCGCTCCCGGAACGATTCTCACGGATCTCGTGCGCCGGAACTTCGAGCTTGGGCTGCTCGACGGCACGCGTGTGCTCGAACGCACGCCACTCGGGCGCTTTGGCGAGACGTCCGAGGTCGCTGCGGCCGCCGTGTTCCTCGCCTCCAATCAGTCCTCGTATGTGACGGGACAGACGATCTTCGTTGATGGAGGGTGGAGTGGATGGGGCGGATGGGACGTCGAGGCGCCGGTGGAGGTCACATGACGGTTCCCGCCCGCGCCGGCGACGAATTGCCGGTCAGCCCGGCGCCAGCCAGCCGCGTTCGCTGGCAGCTCCTCGGCCTCATGTTCCTTCTGAGCATGGTGACGTACCTCGATCGGATCAACATCTCGATCGCCGCGAAGCCGATGATGGCCGCGTATCACCTGACCGACGTCGAAATGGGGAAAATCTTCAGCGCCTTCATCCTCGCCTACGGGCTCTTTCAGGTGCCTGGCGGGTGGCTCGGCGACCGGTTCGGGCCACGGCTGGTGCTGACAGGTGCCATCGCGTGGTGGTCTCTTTTCACAGCACTCACGGCGGCCACCGTCGCGCTCGTTCCGGTGTCCGTGATCCCTGCGGTCTGGTCGCTGATCATCGTGCGATTCTGCTTCGGGGCGGGCGAGGCGGCAGCGTGGCCCTGCTTCAACCGCACGATCGCTAACGGGATGAGTCCCGAGGAGCGCGGGTTCGCGACCAGCATGCCGCTCGCCGGTGGCGGGCTCGGCGCCGCGATCACACCGCCGTTCATCGCGTGGGTGATGGTGAAGTACGGCTGGGAGCAATCGTTCTACATCGCCGCGCTGATCGGGCTGGTCGCGGCCGCGGTGTGGTTCTGGCAGGTGCGCGATACGCCGGAGGCGCATCCGCGCGTCAACGACGCCGAGCTTCGCGTGATCCGCGCAAGCAGCGGAGCGGCGCCCGGACAGAGGCGCGAAGTTGGCTCACGCGGAGTGCGGACACCATGGCGAGCGATTTTGACGGACCGCACTCCCTGGCTGCTGTTCGCGAGCGCGGCGACGTGCGGATATCTCGTGTACATCTACATGACCTGGTTTTACACGTTTCTGCTGGAGGAACGGCACCTCACACCGTTGAGCGGATCGCTGTACACGATTGGTCCGTTTCTGGCGATGGCGATCCTCTCGCCGCTCGGCGGCGTGCTCTCGGACGCCGCTGCGCGCCGTTTCGGGATCCGTTTCGGCCGGCGGATCGTGTCGATGGGCGGCATGTTGGTGTCGGGGGCGAGCCTCGTCCTGGGACTTGTGGTCAGCGACATTCGCGTGGCGATTCTTGGTCTGTCACTGGGCGCGGGCGCGATTTACTTCGCCCTCAGCGCACACTGGGCCACCACGATCGACGTGTCGAGGGAGCACGCGGGCACCGTGTCGGGCGTCATGAATTGGGGCGGCAACATGGGTGGCATGGTGTCGCCTATCCTCACACCGATCCTCGTGCGGCGCTGGGGCTGGACACCCGCGCTCGGGATCGCCGCCGTATTGATCTGGTGCGGAGCACTTCTTTGGCTCTTCATCAATGCCGAACGTCCGCTCCGCGTCACAGATAATGCGCACGCCGTGGCGAAGACTCTGTGATCTTGCGCTGCGCGGAATGTCGGACGCGCGTCCCCGAACGATCTCTCGACAGTCCCACTCGCGTGTGCTAGGCTCACCGCGCTCTCGTAATTCCACCGCGTCGGGACGCCTGGGGCGACGCTGATATGTCGAGCGCGCGCGATCTGCCTCACAACCTTGCACTTCTCGATGATCTGGTCGGGAACGAGTTGAGGCGCTGCCGTGCCGAGCGCGCCGCCGAACGGTTGCTGCCAGGCCTTTGCATCACCGACGCCGAAATCGACGAGCTCGTTGCGCGACTGCGCGCCACGGCTGACCCTGCAATATCCCACCGGCTCGACGAGCTGCGAGCACGCTTCGACCTTTCCCGTCAGGACCAGATCATCTTGTTGATCTGCCTGGCACCCGAGCTCGACGCGCGGTACGAGCGGCTGTATGCCTATCTGCAGGACGATGCGACAGCCAGACGTCCGAGTGTCGGGCTGATCCTGCGACTGGTGCGTTCGTCACCTGACGAGAGGTGGGAGCTCAGACGGAATCTCTCCGCAGATGCTCCACTCGTAGCGTGGCAGCTGATCCAGCTGGCGGATCAAAACGCTGAACCGACCTCCGTACTTGCGCGGTCCGCGCGCGTGGACGAGCGAATCGTGAATCATCTCTGTGGCATCGACGTATTGGACTCCCGCCTCAGTGGCTGGGTTCGAGCGGTCGACCCACAGGTGTCACTCGACAGTCTCGTGCTGGCACCAGGGCTGGCCGATCAGTTGCGACGACTGACACGTGTTGGCCCGCTCGATCCCACGGGTCCCGTGCTGCTTTTCCATGGACCGCGCGGGTCTGGACGACGCAGTGCCGCGGAGGCGCTGTGTAGAGAACGCGGGTGCGGACTCCTGAATATCAGCGGCGATCATTTGGCCGCGCTCGATCTCCCGGCGTTGCGTGAAGCAACACAACTCCTCGTACGCGAAGCCCACCTGCAGGATCGGGCGCTATGTGTCAATGCGCTCGACGCATTCTTCTCACCGGACCGTGCGGCGTCGCTGGCGACGCTGGTCGAGCGGTTAGCGCAGTGCCGGACAGTCGTCGTGCTCGTGAGCGAAGCGCGGTCGTTCGCGTGGAGGTGTGCGCGCCCGTTCATGCGGTGTGAGTTTGCGCCGCTTGGGTTCGACGAGCGAGTGCAAGTCTGGAGATCCGTTTTGGACGGCGATGACGTGAGCGCGCACGAGCTGACCGAGATCGCGAACGCCTTCCGACTGCCGGCCGGACGCATTCATCGCGCCGCGGCGAACGCGCGCGCCTCGAGCGCCGCAGCGGGGTTGCCGACGCGCAGTCACGCGAGCCTGCGCGACGCCTGCCGAGCCGAATCGTCCCAGGGTCTCGCACGGTTCGGCCACACGATGCCCTCGCAGCGAGGCTGGCGCGATTTGATTCTGCCTGCCGATCGGATGCAGCAGCTTCACGAAGTGTGTCGAGCCGTCCGCTACCGCAGTCGCGTGTACGACGGGTGGGGCTTTGAGGCGAAGCTCGCCTTGGCCAAAGGCCTGAACGTTCTGTTTACCGGACCACCGGGCACGGGCAAGACCATGGCCGCGGAAGTGCTGGGCGCCGAACTCGGGCTCGAGGTGTACCGAATCGATCTATCCGCCGTCGTTAGCAAGTACATCGGTGAAACCGAGAAGAACCTGGCGCACGTGTTCGCCGACGCCGAGACCAGCAACGCGATCTTGTTCTTCGACGAAGCCGACGCGTTGTTCGGCAGGCGGACCGAGGTGAAGGACGCTCACGATCGCTACGCGAACGTGGAAGTCAGCTACCTGCTCACACGGCTCGAGCAGCATGAGGGAATCGTCATCCTCGCGAGCAATCTGCGGAAAAACGTCGACGAAGCATTCGTCAGGCGGATGCACTTCACCGTGGAGTTTCCGCTGCCGGAGTACGCGGAGCGCCGCGCGCTCTGGGAAACCATTTGGCCGGATCGCGCACCTCGTGCCGCAGATCTCGATCTTGCGTTCCTCGCACGGCAATTCGAATTGAGCGGCGGGCACATTCGCAATGCCGCGCTCGCCGCTGCGTTCCTTGCCGCGGAGGAGGAGACCGTGATTACGATGCGTCACGTGATTGCTGCTGTACGGCGGGAATACCAGAAGATGGGGACCGTGATTCTGGACGCGGCGCGCTGGTCGCATCCTGCCGCTCCGTCGAGCCCGCCAGTGACTCTGCAAGAGCCGTCATGCGAGACCGTCGCGTCGAACGGACGCCCCAACTAACAGCGCCGAGTCGTCGGCGCGCCATGCGGGTGATCGCGCGCTCGCGCTCGGCCGCGTGGCTGCAAGCGTCGGGCCTCGCGGACGCTTCAGGGCACGTGTCCTTGATCCGCACGTCACTCGCCGCTGGCACCGCGTCACAGGTGGTCCAGCGGCTGCAGCGGCAGTTTGGCAACGCGTACACCACTGAAGTTGTGTCCGCCGCACTCGACAAGCAGATCATGGAGGTCGTGCCACGCGCCATCGAATCGCAGATTCTCGCGGCTCGCGGCGGCGGCCGCCCGCTCGATCCTCACGTGCAGCGGCAGATGGAAGCCAAATTCCAGCACGACTTCAGTGGCGTGCGCGTGCACACGGACGCCACGGCCCAAGACACGAGCCAGGCGATCGACGCGCGGGCTTTCACGCTGGGCAACGATGTGTTTTTTGGCGGCGGCGAGTACAACCCGCGGACGGGCGGTGGCCGCGAACTTCTCGCGCACGAGCTCGCGCATGTCGTTCAGCAGGCCGGCCGTCCCATTCAGCCACCGTTGATGCTCGGCGATCCGCACGACGCGGCCGAGCAGGAAGCGCACACCGCGGCGCGAGCGACGGAATCCGTCGTGCCTGCGGTCGCCTCAGACAACGCCGTGCAGCGTCAGTGTGCGTGCGGCGGCGCCAAGTCTTCGGAGTCCGAAGAGTGTGAAGCCTGCACGGAGAAGATGCAGCGAGTACAGAGGGCGCCTGAGCGATCGGTTATTCGGCGGCAACGGCAATTGCAGCCGCTGCCGCCGACGTACAAGCTTCCTGAGCCTGAAGATTTCGGAGACCTGTACTGGACCGAAATCAACATGACGGAGGACTTCGACTCGGTGGCGTCCCCGCTGCTAATCGCGCTCAGGTCCCACCCTCACCCTTACAAGTACATCCGCCGCGTGATCGACGAAATCGGCAGCGACCACGATGACGAACTGGCCGCAGCGTTCGTCAGTCGGCTGGGCGCGCCGCAACTCGAGGGCATGGCTTCCACAAGCGACGGACGCGCGACGCTGAACATCCTCTACGAAGCCATGATCACCGGCAGCGTCTCAGACTTCCAGAGAGAGCAGGCCAACAAAATCATCATGGTGAAGCTTCGCCGCATGTCGCCCGAGGACTACGTGAAGGCGCAGACCAAATCGTCGAGTGGACGCGCGACCAAGATCTTCCCCGTGCGATTCATGGGCATTCTTCCCCGCGATGACGCGCCGATTCTGGCCAAGCTCGAGCCTGACGGAAAGATTCGCGTGACGTACCCGGTCCGGGTGTCGACCACACGGATGTTCGCCGCAGAGTTCGCGACCCTCGGCCCCGTGTTCACGAGCGGCGAAGTCCTCAACCCAAGCGAAATCGTCGGCATCAGGGACTACGAGACCGACCCCAATGAGGTGCTCTATCTCCCGGCACTCGCGCTTCTCGATTACTCGAATCGAGCGATCCAATCGACGTCAGGCAAGATCATCGACGTCGCGATGTTCGCGGCGACCTTCGGCAGCGGCAGCGCAATCGCGAGCGCCGGGCGATGGGGCAAAGCGCTGGCGATCGCGGATCGCGTCGCAAACGTCATTCAGGTCGCTGGCATGGTCGTCAACGAGAATCGCCAGTGGATCATCGACCGTTTCCCGAGAACCGGACGCTATCTCGTGCAGGCCGTAAATTACGCCAACACTGTGGTCGCCATCTACGGCGTCGCCAGGCTCGGGGGCGCGGGCTACAAACTCGTCAAGGACATGCGGGCGGCCGCAAAGGCCGCACGCGAAGAGGCCTCCGCCCTGAAGCAACTCGGTCAGGAAGAACAGGCGGTCCTCAACAGACTGGACGCAGAAACAGACGACTTGCTGAAGGATTTGGACGCCGAGGCGGCCAAAACGGGCAAGGCGGCCGAGCCTCTTCCTCACGTCGAGGAGACGGCTGCCGCGAAGGCCACAGCTACGGAAACGGGTACCACCGCTGCCGCGACAAAGCCTGGGACAAAGCCCGCCGGCTCGCTGGAGCAGATTGAGGCGAGCGCGTCGAAACTCAAGATTCCTGCGAGGAAACTCGAGGACGAAGTCGCGGAGTTGAGCGGCAAAGCGGCGAATCCGCGCAACGTGCGCGAGCCGCGCAACCCGGCGTTCGACGCCGAAATGGACGCGGGTGGGCACACATTCGATCGTGAAAGAGCGTCGCGCACGTGGTGCCGCCATTCCAACGGAAAGTGCGGATTGGGACTCGGCGACGAGTTGAATAACGCAACCGACGAAGCGGTTGCGGCACGGCAGCCATCGCGTGCCGAGCAGGCGAGGGCGCGACTAGAGGAACGACGGCAACAGATACGAGAAGAAGTCGCACGCGAGCAGCGGATTACACAGGGGAGGGCAGAGCTCGAACAGCGGCCTGGAGCGACTCGCCGAGAGCCTGGAGTTCGCCGGGATGATCCACGGTGGTCGCAACAAGTCGCGCAGCTCGAGGAGTCCGCGCAGTTCGGCCGTTACGCCGAACAGGAGTTGCGAACGGATTTGCGCCGCCGGTTGATAACCAGGTACTCGAACGTTGGCGACCAGATCCGGATTCGGCCAAGACTCCCCAATGGCGAACTCGCAGATTTTTATTTCATCGCGGATCATGTGACTCGCCGCGGCGCGGGGTTCCTCGCGATCGACGCGAAGCTGACCGCACGCGCAGGGCTGACCGCGAACCAGGCCGCCGGCTATCGCCTGCTGGAGCAATATGGCGGCGTCGTTGTGAGCCGCAAAGCCGGGCCGTTCTATCCCCACAACATGGTTCTCCCGCCAACCCCCGGCTTCATCGCGACGCCGGCGATCAATCTCCGAACGACTGCCAGACCGCCAGGCGGGGTACCGTTCGACATGACGCCCATTTAACCCATCAATTCACGTGTGTTGACAATCGCGAGTCGCGCCAACCCGATGTCTTTAGTCCGGAATCAACGCCGTTAGAGCTTGTCGACGCCGTTGGCGTGATCAACTCAAGTGAACTTTGCAATAGTGATTGGAGCGGACGATGCTCGACGACCTGGACAAAACGCTCAAGAACTTATTAGAGGCGCGTCTTCCGCAGGACGTGCGAAAGCAGGTCACGATCACGTTCGCGGCGCCCGACAGCAAGTTTCCCCCGACGACGGTCTCGCTTCCCGCGATCGATCTGTTCCTCTACGATGTGCGTGAGAATCGCGAGCTCCGAAGCAACGAGCTCGTTCGCGAGCGAATGCCCGACGGCCGCCTTACCGAGCGGCCCCCGCCCGTCCGCGTCGATTGTTCGTACCTGCTCACCACGTGGGCCACGGAAGGACCTGACGCGGTCGCCGGCGAGCACGGGTTGCTCGGCGAGGTGCTGCGCGTGCTGGTGCGCGCACCGGCCATTCCGGCAGACATGCTTCACGGATCGTTGCTCAACAACGGTGACGCGCTGCCGATCCTCACACTTCAGGCAGGTCGTCTGCAAAGCATCGCGGAACTCTGGCAGGCGGCCGGCGGCAGGCCAAAGGCGGCGCTCCATTTCACGGTGACGCTGCCGGTCTGGACCGACGAAGCGACAGAAGTGCCGGTGGTGACCGAGCGCGTTCTGAAGTTCCGCCTCGGAGAGACCGTGGCGCCATGAGACAGTGGACGATGAGGACGCCGTTTGATCAAGTGACGCACCGCGTGTCGATCGGCGGTGCGGCCATTGATGTGAACACGGGCGAGGCGATTGGTGGGGTTCAGCTCGTTGCGCGAGGCCCTGCGGGCACACGAGCCGCGCGTTCGGATGCCCGCGGTCTGTTCTGGATCGAAGACTTGCCCCGTGGTACATACACGATTACCGTCCTCACCTCCGATTGGACCGCGCACGGCCCGGAGAAGGAGGTCACGACGATCGAGTTGCCAACGAGTCGAACGGGCCGATCGCCTGCCTGGATCGAAGTCCGCGTTGAAGCTGCGGCTTCCACTGGTTCGAAGGGAGAGTAACGAGCATGGCCGAGTATCTGTCTCCAGGTGTTTACGTAGAGGAAGTGCCCTCCGCAGTCCAGGCGATCGCCGGTGTCGGCACGAGCACAGCGGCCTTCATCGGCGTGTTCGGCGATTCGATTACGGCGCTCGAACCAAACCCCGCGTACGATCCAACGGCAAAGCCGCCGGAGCCGCGCCCCACGAGGACAGCAAGAGGGGGTGCTGCCAGATCGGACGAAACGGCGGCCACCGCGCCCACGCCCGAACCGTCCTCTTCGCGCGCGCAGCGATACCTGGAAAAACGCGTGGACGTCACGCCATCCGGCGAGGTTCGACTGTGCACGAACTTCACGGAATTCCGGAAAGCCTTCGGCGACTTCTCAACCGATCCCGGCCAAAGCAACCTGGCGCACGCGGTATTTGGGTTTTTCAACAACGGCGGCCGACGCTGCTTCGTCGCGCGCGTGGCCGACCGAGCGGGCGTGAAGGACGCGCTCGATAAATTTGCGGCGATCGACGAGATTGCAATTGTCGCGGTTCCCGGCGAGACAGATGCCGCGGTTCGCGATGCGGTCCTCGCGCATTGCGATGACCCAATCACGGGCGATCGCTTCGCGATTTTCGACAGTCCCCCGGACGTCGCCCCTGCGGATATCACAGTGCCGGGGACTTCGAAGAACGCGGCTTTCTATTATCCGTGGATCTCCGTGGTCGATCCGATCGAGAAGCTGCGGAATCCCGATGCATCCGGCCTGCGGTTTGTGCCACCCAGTGGATTCGTCGCCGGCATTTACGCGCGCGTCGATGACGAGCGCGGCGTCCACAAAGCACCTGCGAACGAAGTGATACGCGGAGCACTGGGACTTGCCGTTCCCGTCACGAAGTCGCACCAGAGCGGTCTCAATCCCAAAGGTGTGAACTGCATCCGGGAGATGAACGGAACGATTCGCGTATGGGGGGCGCGGACGATGGGCGGCGATGCCAACGGCGAATGGAAGTACATCAACGTGCGCCGGCTGTTCTTGTTTTTGCGGGAATCGATCGACGAGGGCACGCAGTGGACGGTGTTCGAGCCGAACGACAGTCGTCTCTGGGCGAAGATCACCCGCAACGTGACGGCATTCTTGACGACCGTGTGGCGAGCGGGCGCGCTCTTCGGGAACACGCCGGCAGAGGCGTTCTATGTGAAATGCGACGCGGAAACGAACCCACCGGATGAGCGCGAACTTGGTCGTGTGATCACCGAGATCGGGGTCGCGATCGTACGGCCGGCGGAGTTCGTGATCTTCCGCGTGAGTCAGTGGACTGGGACCCAGACCAGATGAACGATCTAATCGGCATTCCCGGTGTTTACCAATCGACCGCGGCAGCGCAGCCGCGGCCCGAACTGGCCACCGGCGTGCCGGTATTTCTGGGCTATGCGAACACCGGTTCGCTCGCCGAAGCCGTCAAATTGACCGCGTGGCCGGAGTTCGTCGAACGCTACGGTCCGCCACTAGAAGACGGCTACCTTGGTGCCGCCGTCCGGGGCTTCTTCGTCAACGGCGGTGCTACGTGTTACGTCACGCGACTGCGCGACGAACTGCCGCTGATCGAGGCGGTCACGTCCGGGATGTCGGTCCTGGATGGAGCGGAGTTCGCGGACCTGGTGTGTTTGCCGGACGCCGCGCGAGCACCGGGCGACGCGATCGCCGCGCAGCGGCACGTGCTCGAGAGCATCTACGCCGACCACCGAATCGCCATTCTGGACACGCTGCCGGGCGAGGGGCTCGACGGAGCGGTTGTCCAATGGCAACAGTTGCACGAACCGACCACTGCTGAGTGGAGTCCTGAGTGCACGCGAAACGGGGCGCTGTACTTCCCCTGGGTGCGCGTGCCGATGGGAGATGGATCGATCCGATCCGTGCCGCCGTGCGGGCACATCGCCGGCGTCATCGCGCGCACGGATCGGCGCGTCGGAGTGTTCCAGCCGCCGGCGAACGAAGTCGTGGAAGGGATTACCGACCTCGAGACAACGCTCACAGCCGGCGAGCAACGTCAGCTTGATCCGCACGCGGTCGTGAACTGCCTGCGTGCTTTTCCCGGTCGCGTTATTCGAGTCTGGGGTGCGCGTACCACCAGTGGCGAGCCCGAGTGGCGGCACGTGAGCGTCCGTCGCCTGGTCCTGACGATGGCACGCTGGTTCGAGCTGCAGATGGCGGATGTGGTCATGGAGCCGAATGCACCGGAATTGTGGGCGCGAATTCGCCGCGAGGTGAACGACTACCTGTTCAAACTGTTTCGCGCCGGCGCGCTTCGAGGCGCCACCCCGCAGGAGGCGTACTTTCTCAGGTGCGACGACGAAACCACCCCGGCTGCCGTACGCGATCGAGGTGAGGTCTGTGTGATGGTGGGAATCGCTCCTGTCGTCGCCGCCGAGTTTCTCATCGTCCGTCTTGTTCATGGCGCTGCCGCCGTATCCGTGGGTTCCGTCACTGACGCACGCGTCTGACGAGTAGAGAGGAGGCTGTCATGCCTGTCGGCACTCGCAAAGAGCCGTTTCGCTTGTATCACTTTCTCGTAGAAATCGATGGCATCACGCGCGCGGGGTTCCGCGAGTGCTCAGGACTCGACTCGACACAGGACGCGATTGAGTACCGCGAGGGCAACGAAGGGCTGTCATCGCGCAAGCTGCCCGGAATGGTCAAGTACTCCGACATCACGCTCAAACGCGGGCTCACCGATGATGCGCAGTTGTGGGAGTGGCGCAAGAAGGCGATGGACGGCAAAGTGGAGCTGAAGAACGGTTCCATCGTGCTGCTCGACGAGACCGGTGCCGAGAAGCTGCGGTGGAACTTCCTCAACGGGTGGCCGACGAAATGGACCGGTCCCAGCTTCAATGCCAGCGGCAATGAGGTGGCGATCGAGACGCTCGAGATCGCGCATGAAGGAGTGACGAAGGCGTGACGACGCTGCAGACAGAGTTTCCGTTTACATTGCCCCGCGGGTACCTGGATGCAGACGGAACGCTGCACCGCGACGGCATGATGCGTCTGGCGACGGCGTTCGACGAAATTGCGCCGATGAAGGATCCGCGTGTGCAGGCGAACGCGGCGTATCTCGTCGTGATCCTTCTCTCGCGTGTCGTCGTTCGCCTCGGCGACCTGCCGGCGGTCAATCCGAAGATTATCGAGGGGCTGTTCTCCGCCGACCTTGCTTACCTGCAGGACCTGTATACGCGCGTCAACGAGAACGGCCACAGTGCGATGACCGTGACGTGTCCACATTGCCAGGGCGCCTTCGATGTGGAGGTAGGCGCCGGGGGGGAATGATTGGCTACCCCTCGGGCCGATTGCTCGAGGAGGTAGCCTACGTCGCCTACTACCTGCACTGGCCGTATCACGAGATTATGGCCATGGACCACCGCGAGCGGCGGTGGTGGATCGCTGAGGTCTCACGGATTCACGATCGCTTGAACGAGGCGGATCAGATCGGACGGTAAGATGCCTGCCCGCGCGTTTCGCAACGACCCATTCACCGCGTTTCGATTCCTCGTCGAGATCCAAGGGATGATCGTCGGCGGCTTTACGGAGGTCACGGGTCTCGACATGGAAATGGAACTCGAAGCGTATCGCGAGGGAGGCGTCAACGCGTTCATCCACCAGTTGCCGGGCGCGATGCGTTACCCGTCGCATCTGGTGCTGAAACGCGGGCTTACGGACGCAGACAGCTTCTGGCGCTGGTATCGCGACGCCGCAAACGGTGACGTCGCGCGAAGGAACGGCTCAATCATCCTGCAGAACGCGAAAGGCGACGAAGTGTGGCGGTGGAACTTCGTCGACGCGTACCCGGTTCGCTGGACCGGACCTCAGCTGCGGGCCAGTTCCGCGGAAATCGCGATCGAGAGCCTCGAGCTCGCGCATCGCGGCCTCACGAAGGGCAAATGAGCGCCGATCCTGTGCCGTCGCTCGGGACTTCGATCGTACGGCGACATCTCCGATTCGTCCCGCACGGGCCCATGCTGGCGCGCGCGGGGCGGATGGCCAGCTTTATCGAGACGCGCACCTGGTTTGCGAATCAGTTGCTCCGCCGGTGGTCGCGCGATGCAAGTGTCGATGCTGAAGGTGATGTCGACTTGCCGTGGCATAGCGACACGTTCAACAGCCGACTCTTGAACGACCCGGCAGCCAGCACGCTCCTCATTCGTTCAACGGCGACGCCGATCCAGCGCACCGTGATCTCGCCGGGAGTCGTCCTCACCCCGGCATCGGGACGGCATGCGGAGCCGCCCGATGCGTTGAGCGCGGCCGGCGCGACAGTGACGCCGGACGCTTTGACGACTGCCTCGAGACACCGCGTCGCGTCTGGTGCGCACGTTTCAGCGGCACCTGCAGCGCCGAATGCGGTAGCGCGCGCAACACAGGAATCGCACCACACGAGCGATCGACCCAGGCGTTCAGGCGGGCCCGGCACAGAGCCGGAAACGATCGCGCCGGACGTGGCAAACCGGGTGGCAGCAGCGCCCGTAGTCGGGCGCCCCAAGCGGGTGATTGGTGCTCTTCCGACGATTCGCACGATCGCGCGTGCGACGCACGGTGCCGGCGACGACGCAGTGCCGCAGCCCGAGCGTGCAATGTCCGATGGCAACGTACCGCACGACCGGACAGAGTCCTCGCCGCGTGTCGAGCGGCTGCTTGCCAGCCGCATCCAGATGCCCGCGGCTCCTTCGACAATGTCGAGACGAGTGGTCGCTGCTGAAACAGAGAGGCAACCGGCGGCGGCGCAACCGGCACTCCCAGTGCGCGGCGTCAACTCACGTGAGGTGGCGAAGCCGCTGCCGGCCTTTCCGAATCGCAGATCGAAGGGAAGCGTTTTGCCCGTAGTTTCCGCCTCCCCGTTTACGACTGCCATCTTCAGCAATGTCGCGGCGGTTTCCAACCCACGGGTCCTGACGGCGCATGTATCACACGCCGCCGTGATGCGTCACTTGCGCGATCGAACAGCCGCGCCAATTCGCTTGCGCCAAGCCTCTCTGCCCGATGCGATCGGCGTGACCCCCGTGGCACGCGCGCGGAGACAACGCCAATCCGCGACGGGTATCATCGACGACACCGTTGGCGCCCCGCCGAGCGCATCACCTCCGCCGGCTACTGCGGGTGGCGCCCAGACAGAGCACGCACCCGTCTCGCCGGCTGGCGCGAAGGAATTGGCAGTCGAGGACCTCGTCGAACGTGTCGTGCAGCAGTTGGCGAGGGACGTGGCAATCGAAGCAGAACGTAGAGGAGCGACATCGTGGCTCTTGAGAAGCTGAGGATTCAGGTCGAGACGGCGCCGCGTCAGTTCAACCAAGAGATCACGGCGCTGTTCAATCCCAACCAGATCACGATCCAGAAGACGACCAATTGGCGTGAAGCCGCGGCCGCGCAGCGCGACGTGCCGGCGGCGCAGCACACGCACGCGGATCCCGCGCAGTTGACGATGGATCTCCTTTTCGACACGTATGAAGCGCGCAGCGACGTCCGGAAGCAGCACACCGCGGAGATCGTGCATCTCATGACGGTCGAAAAGCACGGCAATATGCACCGCCCGCCTGTATGCCGCCTCCTCTGGGGCAAGGCGGGCGTGTTCTTCGTCGGCGTGCTGGAGAACCTCTCGCAACGTTTTTCGTTGTTTCTCGAAAACGGGTCGCCGGTTCGCGCGACGCTCAGCTGCACATTCAAGGAATGGCGAGACGATGTCGAGGAAGCGCGACGGCAGAACAGGCAATCGGCCGATGTGGTCAAGACGCATCTGCTGAGGCGCGGCGAGACGCTGAGCAGCATCGCGCTTCAGGAGTACGACAATCCCGCGCTGTGGCGGCCGATTGCGCAGGCCAACGCCATCACCGATCCGCTGATGCTGCCGTACGGCCGCATCCTGATCATTCCAACGCTCCGCAACGGAACGCCGCAGCGTTAGGCATGCCGCACTCGCACGCCGACCCACTCGCTCCCGAGTTCCTGGTTCGTGTCGCCGGAGCTGACCTGCCAGCGCCCGCCGCCGCCGACATGCTGCACGTGTCGGTCTACGAGGATCTCGAGGCGCCGGCGATGTTTGCGTGCGAGCTCCTCAACTGGGATCCGGACAAGGCGGTGATGAAGTGGAGTGACGGCAACACCTTCAAGGAAGGCAGCGAACTGGAAGTTCACCTGGGCTACCGTGACCACCTCGCGACGCTCATCGTCGGCGAGATTACTGCGCTCGAAGTATCCGCGGCGTCCAGCGACGTGCCGAGACTAACCGTGCAGGGTTTCGATCGCAGCCACCGGTTGATGCGCGATCGGCGCGTTCGAACCTTCGCGGACATGACCGACGCGGACATCGCGCGCCGGGTGGCCAACGAGTGGGGCCTCACGCCGCGCATCACCGCCACTGGCGAGAGGCACGCGTACGTGCTGCAGTGCAATCAGACGGATCTCGAGTTTCTGCACGAGCGTGCGCGTCGGGTCGGCTTCGAAGTGATCGTGCGTGACAAGACGTTGACGTTCCGCCCGGCGCCAATCGGGCACCGTGGGCCGGCGACGCTTCATCGCGAGGTCGATCTGCTCGAGTTCCGCTCCCGTCTGAGCACGCTCGCTCCAACACCGCGGGCGACCGCGCGCGCGTGGAACCCCCGGCAAAAACAGTCCATTGTCGGCCGCGCCGACGCGGATGATGCGATCGCCACCATGGGTCGGACGAAGCTTGGCGCCGCGGTTATCGAGGACGCCTTCGGCGAGGCGCAACGGGCTTCGATCACCCGACCCGCGGCGACGCAGGCCGATGCCGACCAGATGGCACGCTCCTCGTTCAACGAAGCGGCATTGCGGTACATCGAGGCCGAGGGCCTCTGCCTCGGGCGAACGGACCTGCGTGCCGGCGAGGTCATCACGATCGACGGAGTCGGCGATCGTTTCAGTGGTCCGTATTACGTCACCAGTGCGACGCACAGCTACACACCGCGTCGCGGGTACCGCACACGATTTTCCGCGAGGAGGAACGCCAGTTGAACGATCTGGGTGCACTGCGAGAAACGTTGTTCGCTTCACCGACCGAGGCGCGGCTGTACGGCGTCGCTGCCGGTATCGTGACCAACAACCAGGATCCCGATGGGCAAGGGCGCGTCAAGGTGACATGCCCGTGGCTGAGCGACACGCACGAAAGCTTTTGGGCGCGCGTGGTGACGCCCATGGCTGGCAAGGACCGTGGCTTGTACCTTCTGCCGGAGGTCGACGACGAGGTGCTGATTGCGTTCGAGCACGGCGCACCGGGTGTGGCCTACGTGCTCGGCTCACTGTGGAACGGCAAGGACACGCCGCCGGAGACGAACGGCGGGGGACAGAACAATCATCGAAGCCTGACCTCGCGAAGCGGACACGTACTGCGTTTGGACGACACGAGCGGCGACGAGCGCATCGAGATCATCGACAAGAGCGGCGCGAATCGCATGGTGATTCGTACGTCGACGAACTCGATCGCCATCGAGGCCGCAGGCAACGTCGAGATTCGCTCGAAACGGGGCGCGCTGACGCTATCCGGCCGCGGAATCGACATTACGTCGACCGCGGGTGTGACGATCACGGGAACACAGACCATCGACGTCAAGGCCAACGGTCCACTGACGCTGCAGGGTGCGACGATTGACCTCAACTGAGTGCGACCATCATGGGACGACCAGCCGCGAAATACGGTGATCAGGTCATCGCAACGGACGTTCACATCGTCCTGGTCCCGTCCGCCGGCGGGCCGGTGCCGACGGCGCTTCCGCATACGTTCTCAGGCGTGCTGACCCGCGGCCTGAGCGGCAACGTCAGGATCATGCGCCGTCCTGCGGCAACCGTGAACAGCATCGCGATCAATAGACCGATACACATCCCCATGGCTCCCGGTGTCGCGTTCCAGCGACCGCCCTCCAATACAGGCACACTCGTGAACGGCAGTGCGACGGTGCGCATCAACGGCAAGATGGCCGCGCGCAGCGGCGACGCGGCGATGACATGCAATGACCCGGCGGACGTGCCCGCAGGCACCGTGGCCGCGGTCGGAACTGTCCGGATCGGCGGCTGATGGCGGCGAGTTTCCTGGGAATCGGCTGGAGCTTTCCTGTGGAGTTCGCCGGCGGGCGCGCACGTCTTGCCGAACACGAAGAAAGCGTGCACCAGTCAATCTGGATCATCCTGGGCACGGCGCCGGGCGAGCGTGTGATGCGGCCGGACTTCGGCTGCGGCATTCACAATGTCGTGTTCACGCTCAGCAACGCGACCACCGCGGGCTTGATTGGGTTCGAAGTTCGACAAGCGCTGCTACGGTGGGAGCCGCGGATCGAGGTGCTCGACGTGCGCGTCATACCGGAGGGTGAACGACTGCTGGTCGATGTCGATTACCACGTGCGTGCGACGAACAGTCGATTCAATCTCGTGTATCCGTTTCATCTCGAGCGAGGCAACGTCTGATGACGCCCGCTCCGCCCCTCGTGGATACCAGGTCGGGCGTCGAGATCGAACGTGACGTCCGGCGGTTGCTGGCGGAACGGAACGTCCCCGGATGGGTGCCCGACGCGCCGCGCGATGGGGCGGCGGCGGCGCTGCTGCGCGTCTTCGCGCGTTACGTCGAGGTCGTTCTCGATCGCGTGAATCGCGTGCCGGATCGGAATTTTCTCGCGTTTCTCGATCAGCTCGGTGTCTCTCCACGGCCGGCGGCGCCCGCGCGGGTTCCGATCACGTTTTTTCTCGCCGCAGGCGCTCGCAGCGACGTGATCGTGCCGGCAGGCACACAGCTGTCGACCGGCGGCACGCCGCCTATTGTGTTCGAAACCGAGCGGCAGCTGGCTGTGACTGCCACGAAGCTTGCGTATGTGTTTGTGAAAGATCCGCTACGCGACTCCTTTGCGGACGGGACACCGTTGCTGGCTGATGCGCTCGTCGCGCCGATGCCGGCGTTTGCCGGCGATCGTGCGATCGAGCACCTTGCCTTCGTCGGCCACCCCGATTTTTTTGGCGCACGTCCTCTGGACGAACTCGTCTTGTCATTCGATCTCGAGAGCACTCCGGGCGGAGGTGCGGCTTCGCAGATTGCGTGGAGTCTCTGGAATGGGCACACGGCTCTGCCGCTGGAAGTCGCTGCGGATGAGACGGGCGGATTGACGCACAGCGGGGTCGTGCGTTTTCGCGATGTCCCCACGGCTGCTGCCGCCGCAGTGAACAACGTCGAAAGCCGATGGCTGCGCGCGGAGGCGCGGACGGTTTTGGCCGCACCGGTAATCGTGCGCAGCCTCACCATGGAACGCGCAATCGCGCGCGAGGGACTCCCGCCCGACGCCGCGCTGACGAACGGCGCTCCCGTCGATGTGACAAAGGACTTCCAACCGCTCGGTGACCGGCCGGCAATCGGCGATGTGTTCTATCTCGCGCATCGCGACGCGTTCTCGCTGTCGGGCGCAACGGTGACGCTGGCGTTTACGGTCAGCGGCGGCGCGGCCGCCGCGCCGGCGGTCGAGTTGACAAAACAAGCGATGGTGCTGTGGGAGTACTGGAACGGCGCCACCTGGATCGCAATGGGTACCGGTCGTAGCAGCGCCGACGTGTTGAACGACGTGAACGGGTTCAGCGACACCACGCGCGCGCTCACACGCGACGGTCACGTCGTTTTTCACGTTCCAGACGTAACGCATGAACGCGTCATGGCGGGAACCCTCAACTACTGGGTTCGCGCGCGCCTGATCGCTGGCGGCTACGGCGAGGAGGCGAAGTACGTTCCGCAAGCAGCGGGCGAGGGCGCCGCTTCCTTCTCCTACACGCCCGCGACGTTGGCGGCACCGTCGGTCCGGAGTCTCACTATTTCTTATGCGCTCGCGGGACCGGGCACGAGCACTCGTCCAGAAGTCGTGCTCGGCTACAACGACTTCGACTACACGCATGGCACGGCGGCGGTGCGGACGCTGCGCGAGACCTTCACGTTGCTGCGGCGGACCGGCGAGCGGCGAGCCGCGCTGTACCTCGGGTTCCAACAGCCGTCAGGCGCCACTCTGCCGGTCGCAGCGATGTCTCTGTATATCGGCGTGGACGACCGCGCCCTGCAAGTGTCAACGGGGTACATCGAACCAAAAGAGCCCGTGATGGTCTGGGAATACGATACGCCGCCATCGGCGGCTGCTCCCGCGGCCGAGACCAGCACGTGGCGGCGTTTGCCGGCGCGAGACCGGACCCGCGCGCTGACGCGATCGGCGACGATCGATCTGCTGCTCCCCCGCGAGATGCAGAAGACGAGGCACTTCGGATATGACGCGTTCTGGGTCCGTCTCGTGAGCCGCGCCGCGCCGACCGCCCGCCTGCCGACGATTCGCCGACTGCGCTTGAACACCGTAGAGGCGATCCAGACCGCGACCTTCCGTGACGAAATTCTCGGCTCGAGCAATGGAACGGCAAGCCAATCATTCCGCATCTCGCGGGGCGGCATTCTCGAAGGACCCGTGCTCGACGTCTTTGAGAGCCCCGATCCGTTGTCACCTCGCGATGGCTCCGGCTGGACGGCATGGACCGAAGTCGCGGACTTCCACGGGTCGCGGCCCACCGATCGTCATTACGTCATGGATCATGTCGGCGGCACGATCGCGTTCGGAGACGGAACGCACGGCCGCATTCCCCCGGCCGGCCTCAACAATGTGAGGCTGACACGATCTCGCACCGGCGGCGGCGCAATCGGCAACGTGCCTCCCCGTGTTGTGGTGCAACTCAGGACCGCCGTTCCATACGTGGAGCGCGTGGAAAACAGCGAGGCGGCGAGCGGAGGAGCCGATGGCGAAACGCTCGAGGAGGTCCGCCAACGGGCTCCTGCCGTACTGCGTCATCAGCATCGCGCGGTCACATCCGAGGATTTCGAAGACCTCGCGATGCTCGCGTCGCCGGAAATCGCGCGAGCACGTTGTGTGCCGCCGGCAGCCGACGGCAGGCCGAGGAAGCGCGGCGACGCCGTAACCGTTGTTGTCGTGCCGAAATCGACCACCGCTAAGCCGCTGCCGGCGATCGATCTCCTCGACCGTGTACATGCGTACCTGTCGGAGCGGCAGAACCCGGCAGTGCAGCTCGTGGTGCGCGGTCCCGAGTACGTGGCGATCGACGTCGATGTCGACCTTGTCGTTGGTTCGCTCGAACGCGTCAGCGAAATTGATGCGGCGGTCGCGCGCGTGGTTGCACGGTTCCTCGATCCGTTGCTGGGCGGTCCTGCCGGCAAGGGTTGGGAATTCGGGCGGGTGCCGCACAGATCGGATTTTTTTTCGCTCGTCGGATCTGTTGACGGTGTGGACTATGTGCGATCGGTCACGATCGCGGTGCG
>WNGA01003593.1_pt1 | contig 26424 bp, 23 predicted proteins | sample 5400061 | NCBI WGS metagenome assembly WNGA01 (sample SAMN13153366, study PRJNA577476) | soil metagenome | isolation source: 100 cm soil or saprolite under grassland replicate 2 | place: USA:California | collected 2016-06-15 | reverse complement strand
AGATGTCTGCATCGAGCGCGAGCGCGAGCTGGCTCAGTCGCCGCGCATTGCGCCAATGACGCAGCAACGCGCCGACATCGCGGTCAAGCCGTGTCGGCAGCGAAGAACGCGAATTACTGGAATCCATAGACGGAAGGATACAGTCAGATCATGGCTGAATGCCATGACCTCTGAGGTAATTGCTCGCGCGCCCACTCTTTCCTAAGCTGTGGCGACGATAGTTGTGACAACCACTTAGAGAAGGAGCGGAGGACAATGCATCGCAGGGGCTTCATTGCAGGTGCTGCCGGCTTCATCGCTGGGGGATCAACGTAGACAATTCCGTGGAGACCTTGTTCACACTCCGTCAGCAGATGGCCAGAGATCTAAGCGCCGCGCACGCTGCCTCCAGACAATGAAGCGGTCGCCTTCACACTCGCCGATGTCGTAAACGGAGATGATGTTTGGATGATTGAGCGCGGAAGCGGCTTTGGCTCCTTGGAGTTTCACCCCAAAACAGGCACGGCAGGTTCGGGGACTAATTCACCGTGTTCTTCCGGAATGAGTAGCTCCGTTGCATCAATCCTCAGCCATGCGAGCACCGCATTGTGCTGCTTAATTCCGGAGACGACATACTCAGCACTGGAGGTTCGGGTCGACAGCGACGATTGGCTGGTTGTGGCACTGAGGTTCTGGTCGCACGCGGCCTCAACTGAGGCTGTCGTCGTAGTCCTGGCTGCCGGCGTCACCGTTGTATCAATGCCGGTTCCTGCCAGTTCGCGCCGCAGCCCCTTCAACTCAATCGCCACCTCTTTGATCGTCTGATAGCGTTCGTCAGGGTCTTTCGCCAAACAACGGCGCACTATGCGTTGCAGTTCCGCGGGAGCTGAGGGATTGAAATCGGCGATGGGCGGCGTGTGGGCGCTGCGTGCGTCAATTCGCTCGTAGGTTAAAGATCATACCCTCGTGGACAAATGGTCGGAGTGCCGGCCAACGGACGTGCTTGTGATCTCAAAGCATTCCGGCTGTTACGAAACCCCACACATCGCAAGGTGCGCGATGTGTGGGGCAAACAGGGGCTGAATGTCAAAAAGACATCCCCTCCTCAGAACATCGAGGAACTATTTTTTCCTGACATCTCCTTTTATAGAACCCTCATTGTCTCGGTCACCCGGCGCCAGCATCCCGGGCAGGGTGTTATAGACCAGATAGTTTCAGTACCCATGAGCCACGCCCATGCGTGGCCGCTAGCAGGCTTCTGGAACTCTGGTCCAAAACCAAACTGGTAACAGCCGCATTGGGCAAACCAGTACTCAGCACGCTCCATTTCGCTCCGTTGTTTTTGGTGACAAAGACGCCAATATCGGTTGCGATGTAGAGAGTAGCACGTCCCGCGGGATCGACGACTATGTCGTTCACCGGAATGTTGGGGAGTTTGCCGCTGATGTCCGTCCAGCTTGCGCCGTCATTCGTGGTTCGGAATACGTGGCCCAGATTGTCAGAAGGTCCCGAAAACCCCGAGTAGGTGACAAGCGCAGTACGAGCTCTCGTGGGATCGATGGCAACGTGCGTAACGTAGCGTGGTGGAAGATTGTTCCAGACGTTGGTCCAAAGATTACCGCCATCCAGCGTGCGTACTACCTGCCAATCGATAGTTCCTGCGTAAATCACCGGTCCCAGAGCGGCAATTGTGCTAATGGGAAAGATGCTCCCGGGCAAGGGCTGTGGAGAGATCGCACTCCAGTCGGCGCCTCCGTTGAGGGTTTGATACACCCTGTTGGTGCCGTAGTACAGCGTATTCGAAAGCGACGTATCCACGGTGATGGGCGGGTCGAAGTTCTTCTGATCGTTGCGCTACGGCAGTCCACGGCTGACCGGGAACAATGGCAAGCGAGCCCTCGTCCTGCGTCCCCCCGACCGCCCCGATGCTTTCATAGTAGCCGTACCCGGGGAAGTATTGGAGCAGCGCGAGCGTGGAATTCAAGTCTTCCCAGTTCAAGTTGGCGAGGTCCGTCGGAGTGTCCGTACGCCATACTCCACCGTCAGTGCCCACATACAGATGGTTGCCGTCGGCTGAAAACGCCAACGCGTGACCGTCGGTGTGAAGCAGGTTAGGGCTGTTGCCGGTTGAGGCGCCGAGCAGGGTCCAGGTGGCGCCACCATCGGTGGATCCGATTACCGTAGTCTGTAGGCCGTGGTTGTAGTCATAGATTCCGGTCCCGTAAACCACGTTTGGGTCTACTGGCGAGACCGCAATTGCCATATTGTAATAACATTGTCCGGAACAGAAATCCGGAGCGGTGGTCAACGTCCAGTTCATGCCCCCATCGAGCGTCTTGTAAAGTCCCAGGAAGTCGTTGCCGTTGGGATTAGCTATGGATGCATAAAGCACAAGCGGGTTCGACGGGGCCGCCACCAGCGCAGTCTGGCCGGCACTATTTCCCGTTGGCAACACATTCAGGCCCGTGCCGTTCGCAGGGGCCCAGGTGTCTCCGCCATTGGTGGTCATATAAACGCCATTCGCTGCATCACCATTAATGGCAGACAGCGCAACGTAGGCGGTCGAACCCCCTGTCCAGACGATGGCTGCGCCTGGAGCACTGCCAGTCAAGGCCGCAATTGGGGTCCATGTGTTTCCACCGTTAGTGGAACGGTACACGCCAGGTTGCGGACAACCCTGGACGGGAGCGAGCAAAATCTGGTTATTGACGGGATTGACGGCAATCGCTCCAATGCGGGAACCGGAGAATGAGTTGCACCTGCCGAAGTAACTTGCACCCAAATCAGTCCAGGTATTGCCCCCGTCCGTGGACTTTAGGATGCCGGTGCCGAGATAGCCGTCGCCGGCGTAATCGGTTTCTCCCGTGCCGGCGTAAATGATTTGCGCATTCGTGGGATCAATCGATATCCCGCCAATTGCCAGTGAGGGCTGGTTGTCACTTAACGGCGTCCAGTGTGCGCCGCTATCGGTTGATCTCCACACGCCTCCATCGGCTCCCCCTACGTAAACCTGACTGCTATTGTTCGGGTTTACGACCAGCGACGTCACGCGGCCGGTTGACGTGGGAAAACCACCTGCCGCATCACCGGGCAGAGGAACAAAGTCAGGTGTGCCATACAGCGTCCAAGGCGCCATGGGCCGCTGCGTGCCCAGCTCGCCGGCCTTCTGGTCTGCCAGCAATGCGCGCAGCTGCTCCAACGCGTGCAAGCGCGCTCCCGATGGTCCAAACAGCATTAGTAAACATGGAAGGGCGACAAGGCGAGCCAGGCGAGCCAGTTTATGCGACAATTCAAACCTCTCTTTGCAGTGAGCTACCGAAAGACATGACTACCGGTCATGCACGGGTTATGCGGGACGGCATATCGTTTCTGTCTGCTGAACAATCGTTTCCGCACATGCACGGGGTCTCTGACCGCGCGGGATCTGAGTGCACCTTGCGTTGGCGATGCACCCGGTGTTGCCTTCCGCCCGTCTCGACGTCGTCGGCATCCCGGAGTACCTGTCGCTTGCGCGGCAGGTCATTGATTTCGCGGCTCAATACCTGACCTGCACGTTTCCCTGTCAACGCTTCGACGCCGCCTCGCGGGCGGCTCCGCATGACTCGGAGCCGTTACGGTTAGCTAAACCTTTAACGTATGAAACTTTGATTCACAACACCTTGCCGGTTTTGACCGGCGCACGAGACTTCATGCCGCAGGAATACATCGAGATTCGCGACGCCCCGGAAAGACTTACGTAGACTGCCCCAAAAAGCCCGCGAATCCTAGCATCTCGGCTGATGCTTACGCAAGTTAAATTACTGTGAAACCGCTCGGTTTTCGGAGAGCAAGAGATCGGCAGCCCATGATAGAGTTGTAATCCTGCGAATGTGGAATCCTCTGAATATTGGTGTAAGGTTCCGTCATGGATTGACTGTTTCTCAAGAACATGAAGTGCTTGCGCCGATAGCGAAAGAATTATCGTCTATGGTTCAGATGGATCCAACCATATGCAGTGACTTAATAATGGACTCACCTTCGAACGGCTTCTTTCCGGTTGCCGCTTCAAACAAAATGCAGCCGAACGAGAAGATGTCGGAGCGCTGGTCGATGCCCTTGCTCTTGCCTTGCGCCTGTTCGGGCGACATGTAGCCGATTGTTCCCATCGCTGTTCCAGGCGTTGAGTGTTGCGGCATCACGGCGGTTGCTACTTCACTCGAATCAGTATTCGGCGCCGGCGATTGCTCGATCAGTTTTGCGAGGCCAAAATCCGGAATTTTCGCGTGACCGTCACCCGTGATCATTACGTTGTCGGGTTTGAGATCGCGATGCACGATTCCCACTGCATGAGCCTTTGCCAGTCCTTCGGCCGTATGTTGCAAGTAGCGCAGAAGCTTGCTCAGTTCGGTTCGCTCGTGATGAATTTTTTCCCGGAGCGTTACCCCATCGATAAACTCCATCGCGATGAACTTTGTGCCATCACTTTCCCGGATTTCGTAAACGTGAGCGATGTTCGGGTGGTTGAGTGCGGCCGCAGATTTTGCTTCGCGAACAAAACGGTCCATTCGATCGCGATTCAAGGCCACCTCGGGAGGGAGGATCTTCAGCGCCACTTTGCGATCGAGTTCTGTGTCCTGGGCCAGATACACTTCGCCCATTCCACCTGCGCCAAGTTTAGAGATGAAGCGGTAGTGTGAAAGGGTTGAATTGGCGGAAAGCGCTTGATTCAAGTTTTTCGTTTCATTCACGGGCTTTAAGAAATTGTGCAGAAAAGCAGTACAGTGATGCCACCGGCTTGTCCGGTGGAGTCTCACGATGGTTGCTACGCAAAAAGATCAGAAGACGTTTCTTTAGATGCCACCGGCTTGTCCGGTGGAGTCTCACGACGGTTGCTACGGAAAAGATCAGAAGACGTTTCTTTGGATGCCACGGGCTTGGCCCGTGGAGGTTCACGATGGTTGCTACGCAAAAAGGCCAGAAGACGTCTCCTTGGATGCCACGGGCTTGGCCCGTGGAGGTTCACGATGGTTGCTACGCAAAAAGGCCAGAAGACGTTTCCTTGGATGCCACCGGCTTGTCCGGTGGAGGTTCACGTTTACTACTAACCATGTAGCGTTGTCAGCAGAAGGCAAGGAACGTGAGACTCCACCGGACAAGCCGGTGGCATCTTAAGAAAGTTCACTGTTGCTCGTTTCTAGCAGTCAACGTGAACCTCCCCGGGGCAAGCCCGGGGCATCCCTCACTAAGGAACGTGAGACTCCACCGGACAAGCCGGTGGCATCTTAAGAAAGTTCACTGTTGCTCGTTTCTTAGCAGTCAACGTGAACTTCCCCGGGGCAAGCCCGGGGCATCCCTCACTGCGACAGTCCGACACGCCTCAGGAGATCGGCAAAGCGTGAATCTGGGCGCAGACCATCCAATTGCGGGTCCGTGGTGAGCCAGGTCAGGTAGCCCGAGCGTTCCTCGAAGGCGCGGTCGAGCCAGGCGAATGCCTGATCCTTGTCTCCTAACCCGGCATAGACGATCGCGATATTATACGGCGGAACGTAAGACGTGTTGGACCGCTCCTTTAACTCATCGATGATCTTTAATGCCTGGGCCTTGTTCCCAGAGATAGCATATGTATGTCCGAGGATCGACCGATTCTCAGCAGCGGCTGGCTCCAGCCGAATGGCGCGCTGAAATTCGGAAATGGCTTCCCGCAATCGATCTTTCTGTTCATAGGCTCGTCCCAGATAGTTGACCGACAGCCAGAATGTTTCATCGAGCTCCACGGTTTTTCGCAGTACGGCGATTGCCTCATCGTAATGACGTACGAAGATCAATACCTGACCAAGATAGATCCCCTGCTCAGGAGAGATCGCATCGAGCTGTTGTGCTCGTTTCGCTTCCGCGATGGCTTCATCCACCGTGCGTCGTCGGTCTCAATGCGATTACATGTCGGACAGCGTTTCATTTTTGCTTCGCGTCTCACCCCAAAGCAGGCACGGCAGGTTCGGGGACTAATTCAAGCTGTTCTTCCGGAATGAGTAGCTCCGTTGCATCAATCCTCAGCCATGCGACCACCGCAATCGCCAGCATGCCGGCGATTGGGATCAGCGCCAGATCGTAACTGCCGAACCATGACACGAAGTAACCGAACGAAACTGAAAACAGAAATCCGCCGACTTGGCACTTGGTGTTGAATGTCCCCATGATCCCTCCGACATATTTCCTGCCGATATCTAAGGCGACGGTTAGAATCACTGTCTGTTGCAAGGTGATGCCCGCATAGACCAGACCCAAAAACAGTAGCGTTGCGAACTTATTCGTGGTCAGAATCGTGGCGATGATGGAGAGCGCTGCAACCGACAGGCCAATGAGTCCCACGCTACGACGTCCCCACTTTAGTCCGAACCGTCTGACGAGCGCGTCACTCACAAAGCCACCGCCAACATTGCCACACGCGCCCAGTCCAGGAGGCCCGGAGCTGTAGAGAGAAGCAGATCGCCTTCGGTAAAACCACGGCCTTTCACCAAAAATGTGTGCAACCAGGAGATAAAAAAGTAGAGACCAAAGACGTAACAAAAACCGACGAGCAGGATTGCTCGTAGGTTGGCACTGCGCAATGCGATGCCCCAGGGTAAGTGGCGGTTGTTAGCGAATGAAACCGTGCCGATCTCCTTGATTTCCGCGTGCGAGACATTGACCTTTTCCGCCGGCGTGTCCCGGTACCATCGATACCATGCAACACACCAGATGATACCGACGACGCCGAGTACATAGAACGAAGTCCGCCAGCCATAACGAATCTGGATCGGCACAATGACTAGCGGGGCGAGAGCGCCACCGGCTTGCATAGACATGAGCACGAAACCCATGGCACGCGCTCGTTCGATAGTCGGAAACCAGCGCGACAGACTAACCCCGATGTTGGGTAACGCGCCAGCCTCACCTGCGCCAAAACAGAAGCGCGTCAACAACAGCGCGTAATAATTCGAGGTCATCCCAGTGAACGCAGTGAAAGCCGACCACCACAACACCACGCGCGTCAGAACACGACGGGCGCCGATACGGTCGCCCATCCGTCCAGTAGGAATCTCAAAGATGCAATACGACAGAGTGAAAACACCAACGACCCAACCCCACGCTTCAGGACTGATGTGCAAACTGTCTTGTATACGTGGTCCAGCCACGGAGATTGCGATACGATCAAGGTAGGTGATCGCGGCGAGCAAACATAAAAAACCAAGAACTCTGTGACGATATTTCATGGGCAAAAGCGGACTTGGGTCTTTGGTCTTGGCCTTAAGTTAGTGCTTGTTAGTTAGTACTGTACTTTGTGCGTCGTGCTTGGTGTTTTTGACTTCGTGTGCTTCGAATTTGCGCTGTGGTACGACAATCCGAGTCGGCCCATCGCGGCTTTGCCGTTCTCCTTGCGGAAAGTCTTTGGAGAATGTCTCAAAACTAGAGATAAGCGGTCGGGTTCTCATTAAACACCAGGGCTTCAGCCCGGTCGCAAGCGATCGTTATCGATAGGGGAAACCGTTTCAACGGTTTTCCTGTGGCCTGAGTCCTTGCGGAGCGCCGCAAACCGTTGAAACGGTTTTCCACGATCAAGAACCATGCCTCCCCACCGGGCTAAAGCCCCGGTGTTAATGAGAGCCCGATCGCTTATCTCTAGTTTTGAGACAGACACCTTTGCCTTTCCGATCAAGCAAAAAATGTTGCGGCTATGCCGCCGAGGCGTAGCCTCGTACTTTCTTAAACCAACTCACGGAAAGCCAGAGGCTTTCCGCAACGGGAGCGGCAAAAGCCGCAAGAGGAAAAACGGGAGCGGCAAAGCCGCAAAGGCGAAATGCCGCAAAGGCGAAATGCCGCAAACGCGAAGTGGTGGTGCCTGAAAGCGCAGGTGTCATGACAACCCATGCTCGCGCGGGATCTGCGACATCGGCCCTTCAGGCTGAACAAGCAGCGTCTCCACGGGAACACCCCTCTTGTATTTCTCCAGCAACGCATCCGGATCGATTTCCACGCCGATGGGATTTGCGGCGAAGGCGTCACTGTGCATGAATACGTGGGCTTCCTCCGCATTGGCGCAGCAGTCAACCTGAAACTCCATCCGATTCCCATCTGGATCCTGGTAATAAATGGAAAGCGTCAGGCCATGATGAACGCGCCAGTAGGGCTTGATGCCGAGTTGCTTGAGACGATCGTAAGTATCGAGAAGGTCTCCCAGATTCGCATAGGTGTACCCGACGTGGTTAATGCCCACGCCTGCAGGCGCAACACTCGCAACGCCTGCGGGATCAAAAGCGGACATGTTCGCGAAGGCGAAACGATGATGCTCGTCATCATAGGTGAGAAACGCCAGCGCGGGATTCTGGTATTGTACCTTCGCTTCGAAGACGTTTTGGTACCACGCGATCATTTCGTCGAAGCGTCTCGTCATGTAAACCACATGGGCTAATTTCGTCGGGCTTGCCATAATCGTTCCTCGGTAGGTTAAGTCTTTTCCTCAGCGCGTTCTCATTCTCACCGGGCTGAAGCGACTGCGTGAAGACTGCTGAGGGATGCCCCCCGGCTTGCCCGGGGGAGGTTCACGTTCGCTGCTAGAAACTACCAACAGTGAACTCTCGTAAGATGCCACCGCCTTGCGCGGTGGAGTCTCACGTTCCTTGCTATCTGCTGCGAGGCTACCCAGTTAGCAGCAAACGTGAACCTCCACGGGCCAAGGCCGTGGCATCCAAAGAAACGTCTTCTGATCTTTTCCGTAGCAACCATCGTGAGACTCCACCGCACAAGCCGGTGGCATCTTTAAGAGTTTTCACACAGTCGCTTCAGCCCGGGGAGAATGAGAAGTTACTTGCTCCTAGCTGGGACGCGCTGCTTCACCTCTTCTGCCCAGTTGAATATCGCTTGCAGCTGGAGTGTCGGGGCCTGTTTGTAATTCTCTTCGAGCATCAGAAAACGACCGTCTGCGGCCACATCGTAGGAAACACCCGGAACGTTCAGGTACGGCCCTTCAAAAAGCATATGAGGAGTACCAGCTTTGAATTGTGGGTCAGTTGTGACGTCGGCCGCCATCCACTTTGGTCCATTGCGATAGAACAACTCGCGTCCATCCCTGGACCAAAGCGGCTCTTCGCCACCTTCGGTCGAAATCTGCCACTTGGCGCCTTCACCCGAGGCCGGTCGGACATAGATTTCGTATTGGCCGGACTCGTCAGAGGTGTATGCGACATACTTCCCATCGCGTGAAAAGGTCGCTAACAATTCGCGGAACGGCGTCACCAACCATGGCCGTTGTGGCTGGTCGGCACTCTTCATCCACAGGTCGAGACTCGTCTGTGGTGCGTTTTGCATAAATATCAGGGTCTTCCCATCAGGTGACCACGATTGAATTTCTCCGTTCTCTCGGCTCATAAACTTCACTTCGGAGCCGGACTCAATCGCTTTCGAGATGACATCGAAGCCGCTTCCCGTGCGTCGCCAGAACGTGACCTGTTTCCCATCGGGCGTCCATTGGGGGCAACCATCATGGCCGTCATTTGTGAATCGGATCAGACCGCCGCGGGCAAACTCGAAGAGGTAGATATCGCGCGTAGCCTCGGAGATTTCCAGGGCAATGCGCTGGCCGTCGGGCGAGAGAGAGAAATTCTGGTAGGCGCGCGCAGGTGCTGCGATGGGCGTGGTGGCGCCGGTGCGGTCAGCCCAGACCGGTTTGCCGATCCACGCGGGGCCGCCCGAGACATAAACGAGCGTGCCGTCGCGTGCGAGGGCGAATTGAACCGACCCCCACTCTTCACTACGGACGTTCTCTATCAGCGTGACTCCAGGGCCGTTCACCGACGCCGTGCGGACGTCAAATGGCAGGGCGATCAATGTCGCTCCGCGAGCGTAGACGAGGTGTCCTGATGAGAGGTAATGCGCGTCGGTGCCACCCTCAACCACGACGCGGAGCTTGCCTGTTTTTAGCGAGAGTACCGCGATGTGATAGTTGTCCGGATTCTGACTGAGCCAGACGGTCACGAGAGCCGTCTCACCGTCCGGCAGAAATTCAGGATTGCTGAATCCCCAGGTTCCCGGTTCAAGCACGCCAAGCGTGACCACCGTCTTTGGTGCGCTGCCGGATGCAGAGATGCGCACGAGCTTCGCGCCTTCCGCATCGGCGAAGAGAATCGAGTCATCCGGTCCCCACGAACCGCCGTGCGAGGTCCTTGCTTCACACAATGTGACGGGCTGGCCGCCTTCGAGCGAGATCTTTTGCAGTGTGTTTGCAGCAAAAAAAGCGATCCAGCGGCCATCAGGTGAGAAGAAAGGCGCGTAGGCTCCTTCGGTGCCTGGAATAGGACGAGCATCAAACGAATTGAGAGGCCGCATGAAGAGTTGTGACTTCCCGTTCTGCTCGCCTGCATAAACCAGAAGCGAGCCGTCAGGAGAGAGCGCGATGGCGGTTCGCCCAATGCCTAAGGGGCAATACTTTCCCAGTGCTAACGGTGTCGTGAGAGGGATGCTAATGCGGCGCACCACTGCCTGAGCACTTGGTCGAGACCACAAACGACCGATCAGGAATACAGTGACAACTGTGGCGAGCAAAGCTAGAAGCGCGCCCGCGGTGATGAGAGACATTCGGCGGTTCGCAGGGGGCAAGACCGGCGTGTCCACCTGTGTAGCTGGTTGGGTGCTGGATAGCGTAGACAAGGCTTCAATCGCGAAGCCGAGATCGCCTGCCGATTGAAACCGCCGCTCCGGCTTCTTCTCCAAACAGCGCCGCACGATCATCTCCAGCGCAGGATTGATCTTCGCATTCGTCTCGGTGAGCTCCGGAGGCTCTTCCTTGAGAATCGCCGTCATTGTTTCGGCCGTCGTCTCGCGCCGAAAGGCACGCTGTCCGCTGAGCATCTCGTAGAGAATTGCGCCGAAACTGAAGATGTCCGAGCGATGATCTGCATCGTGCCCACGCACCTGTTCGGGCGACATGTAACCAACCGTGCCCATCACCGTGCCGGGATCAGTTAGTGCCTTTCGTGTTGCATCCTCTGACCCGGTCGCTACCGCTCCCGGTTTTGACAGCTTCGCCAGACCAAAATCGAGAATCTTCACGCGACCATCAGTCGTAACGAACAGGTTCTCCGGTTTGAGGTCACGATGAGTGATTCCTCTTTCGTGGGCAGCCGCGAGACCCTGCGCGATTTGTTGCGCGTAATCGAACGCTTTGCGTTGTGGCAGGCCGCCGTTGTTCAGTTGCTCGCGCAGTTCTTCGCCTGATAGTAGTTCGGCGACAATGTAAGGCGAGCCTTCGTATGTGCCGATGTCATAGACAGTGAGGATATTCGGATGATTGAGCGCAGAAGTTGCGCGTGCTTCCTGCTCGAATCTCTTCAATCGATCCGCATCGGTTGCGTAGTTCGCAGGCAGAATTTTGATTGCGACTTCGCGATTCAGCCTTGTGTCACGAGCGCGATAGACCTCGCCCATGCCACCTGCGCCGATCTTGGAGACGATCGAGTAATGTGCGAGCGTCATGTTGGGGGAAATTGTTTCGCTCACTGTGTTATGAGTGATCTTAGGTCTCTAGTTGTTCAATCTAATTTGGCTGATTGAATCTTATGGGCCAGCTCCGCAAAACGTGAATCACTATGGAGTTCATCGAATGTCGGGTCGATGGTTAAACCCGACGCATATGGCTATGTAGAGTTTTAGCTCTTCAATCCAAAGAGCGCGGCCTCGTCGCGCGGGTTAATCATGCTTTGTAGGTCAAAAGCCTCAGGAAGGACCTTGATCGCGTCGCTCAGTGCGGTTTCCAACAGAGTGCCGGGTAGACGTCACCGTTGCCTCCGTAAAACCAATCGTCGGCGGGTTTCTATCGGCCAGGTTGGGGGCACCATCATCAATGGAACAGGCCAGCTATTTCTTAGGCTAATTTACTGCTGCTGGGTAGAGCCGACTCATTTTACTCGACTCCCGCCTTCGGCACCAATCATTTCAATAGCTCCCGCTATTCGCCCCATAACAAACTCTCATATCCAGAGCGCAACTTCGGGCTCAAAAAAAACCGTGCGAGACGATGTGACATACGCTGCAGAGACGTTGTCAGAGACAACCAACAGCTGGGCTTATATGTTAAGCCATCGGATGCAAGAAACGGATCCTCGCTCGTTCCACAATCGGCTGCTCTAAAGGTTGTATTTTAATCAAACGTCAAAATTGTTAAACGGAACAATTCGCTCCGATCCGGGGTCTAAATCAAAACATTGAGGGCAGTATTGACTTAGCGGGGAGGTAATCTCGGAAAATGAAAAACCTAACGTTTCGAATTGGAGTTGCTTGCGGTCCTCACTTTTGTGATTGGCCTCAGCGTGGGCACAGCTTGGGTTTTTCACTCGCGTTCCGAAACCATTGAGCCGGTTAACACTTCGCTGGAAACCGCAGACGAATCGCACAGTTCCGCACTAGAAATGGTTTTTGTGTTGGACACTACCGGCTCAATGGGAGGGCTGCTTGAGGGCGCCAAGCAGCGGATTTGGGGAATTGTAAACGAAGTCATGCAGTCGCCATCGCACCCATCCGTTCGTATTGGACTAGTCGCTTATCGTGATCATGGTGATGAGTACGTTACCAAGATATTGCCGTTAACTAATGACCTTGACAAAGTCTATACGACTTTGATGGATTATCAGGCTGAGGGTGGCGGTGACGGACCCGAAGACGTGCGTCGGGCATTGGCCGACGGAGTTTACCGCGCCGGTTGGTCGGAAAGTTCTTCTTCCGTAGCACGCATCATTTTTCTGGTGGGCGACGCTCCCCCACACAACGACTACCCGAATGAACCCGATACAACTGCAACCAGTGCTGGAGCGGTGCAGAAAGGGATGGTCGTCAACACCGTTCAATGCGGTGACCTGCCGGGGACGAGAGAGATTTGGCAAACAATTGCACAGCGGGGTCAAGGCCAGTATTTCGCTATAGCATCTGACGGTGGCGTCCAGGCGATTGCTACTCCTTACGACGAGCGGTTAGGAGAACTGGCAAGAAACCTGGGCGGGTACTATTTGCCTTACGGCGGCGGTGCCGGTGTCGCGGGCGACGAATATCGAGACCGTCAGAAGGCGCAGGCGGAGGTGAGTGAAGCTGCAGTTTCGACGCGAGCAGCGCGAGTTGCAAAAGCCGAACGCGCCCTTAATAAGGCAGTCAATGCAGAGGCTTACGTTGGCGACCTACTGCAAAGTATTGAAAACGGAACCCTAAAGCTCGAATCTGTTAGAGAGGAAGATCTTCCCGCCGAGCTCCGCAAACTTTCGCCGGCTGAGCGTCAGCAAGAGATTGAAAAGCGTCTCAACGAACGTCGAGAGTTGCGCGCGGAAATTGTTTCGCTGTCCAGACAGCGCGACGAATTCATTGCCGCTGAGCGCAAGAAAAGTGGCAAACGACAGACTGGTTTCGACGCCGCTGTGGCTGCAGCGTTGAAGGAGCAACTGTCTCGGAAAGGTATTAAGTAGAGATCGGTTCTAGTTAATGAGTCTCTTGGAGTTTCGTTGGAAGTCTTTTGGGGAAACTGGTGTTGGATGCCTCCGGCTTGACCGGGGGAGATTCACGCTCGCTGCTAAAACGCTGGGCAATCAACTTTTGAGGATGCCACCGCCTTGCGCGGTGGAGGCTCACGTCCTTTGCTATCTGCTTCTCGGGTGTTAGCAGCAAACGTGAACCTCCACGGGGCAAGCCCGTGGCATCCAAGCTCTTGGCCAGCTCTGTTAGTAGCAGCTTACGTGAGACTCCCCCGGACAAGCCGGGGGCATCCATCTGTAGTTTCCACACTCGAGACAACAATCACGTCATGGAATTCGCCGTAGATTCTCAGACGAAACGGCTTTATACAGTCGGTGCGTGCGGATTTAGAGACGGATTCAGTTATTCGAGAAGTAACCACGCCTTCAGAACCGGTCGATGTGATCATAGAACCCACATAGAGGATTAGCGCCTGACGCCACTCTGCTTCAAGCTCGACTAATCGTTCAGACGCGTGATGAGGCTTTTACCAGGCCGTCACACGTCACCCGTCTCCTTGTCAGACCTCCCCAGCTTTAGCTCAACTTCAAGTTTTCCAGCGATCGCAGTGTGACCGAGGAATTGATTCTTGTGCGCGCTGGCAAAGAATTCTGCCTGGGCCGCCGGTTGAAGAGCAACCAAAATTAACGGTGATCGAATCTGAGCTGCAAACAAATCATCTATGTGCGGTTTCATTTTGGGAATGCCTCTAAAGCTAACTATTAGTTAGTGGTCAACACTATCCGGGGTTGGTAACTGAGCAGACTGTCAGAACTACGTGTTTCAACGGAAATCCGGGAGGTCGTCAGATGTGTACCCTAAAGCCGATAGCGCTGTTGTTCTTTGCACTTACAGTCTTTGGCCAAATCAAGCCATTACGCGCCCAGTCCCCAGTGGTGCCGCTCGAAACCGGTATACCTCTCGAACGAAGCATTACGCGAGGGCAAACCCAAAGTTTTAGCGTCACCCTGGAACAGGATCAGTTTCTCCACTTTGTTGTAGACCAACGGGGCATTGATGTTGTGGTACGGCTTTTTTCGCCCGCAGGCAAAACTCTCGGGAGATACGATACTCCGAATGGTCCCCAAGGTCCCGAAGATATATCGCTGATTAGCGATACCGCTGGAGTCTACCGCATCGACGTGGTGCCACTCGGCCAAACCCAATCTTCTGCCGGCCGTTATGAAATAAAAATTCTAGAACTGCGCGCCGCTACTGAGGAAGAGTTGGCCGCGAAGAAGAATCGGCTGGCACTTAGGGCCAAGGGTCTCGCCCTGCTGGACGAGGTGTCCGAAAGTTTACAACTCATCCACCTGCCTGAAACTCGCGTGCGAGTTTCGTTACAAGCGGCACAGCTACTCTGGAGTTTCGACGAAACACGTGGCCGAAAGTTCCTCGGGGACGCCGTGGAAGCTGTCAAGGAATATCTGACGAAAGTCGATCTCGAGGATCAAAATTACTATCAGAGTTATCAGATCGGAATGCATCTACGCCAGGAAGTGGGCCTGGTTTTGGCGGTGCGTGATCCGGAGACCGCGCTTAGCTTCCTGACCGCAACTCGCATCCTCACCGATCCCAACGCTGACCAAGGCATGGGCAGGACAAATCAGGAACTGCAGCTGGTAATAACCGTCGCAAACCAGATGGCACCGAGAGATCCAAAACGAGCTCTCCAGATCGCTGAGGAGACTCTTAAGAATGGATATTCGTCAAGTCTAACTGAGACTCTCGCCCGGCTGCGGCCGCTCGCACCTGACTCTGCCGCCAAGTTGGCCGGCGAGATAGCCGCCCAACTGCAGGGCGAGAAATTGCTGCATAATCCTGAGGCGGCGAATCTGGCCATAAATCTGCTTCGCATTTCCGGGTCACCAGCGAGAGGCATTCAATCAGCGGGTACCACAACATCGCCGCCGAATATTGCTCTTCTGTCAGAGCAGGAATATCGAGATCTCTTTCAGAAAATCCTTTCCGAAGCTCTCTCCTACTCTTCACCCGCAACTAACAATTATTCAGTCGAAAGAAGCTCGGCACAAAACCTGCTGAGTTCGCTTAGATCGATGAGTGCCGAAGTGGAAGGGTTTGCACCTGGTCGCGCTGCGATCATCGCAAAGAAAGCCAATGAGCTTGACAACCCGCAGCAACCAGATCCCTGGCAGAAATACCAGGAGACCGTGAATAAGGGTTCTTTGGATGTGGCCCTGGACGCAACTAGCCACGCACCTCGTGCGATGAGAGATCAGCTTTACCAACAGCTATCGGGAAGGATCGCTCAGACTGGAGACTTTGTTCAAGCAAGACAAATTTTATTGGACCACATTGCCAATCCGTTTCAGCGGCAACAGGCCCTCAAGAATCTGGAGCAGCAGGAAATCTATAGTGACATCGCCAAAGGCAAAGTCGAAGAAGGACTGCAGAGACTCGGTAATATTCATCTGCTCAGGGAACGGGCCATGATCTTAAACGGGGTAGTGAATCAGATTGGCAATGGCCAGAAATTAGCTACTGGCCAGCAACTGCTGGAGGAAGCTCGCAGTATGTTGGGTGCCTCGGCACAGGCTGAGGATCAGGAACAATTGAACGCGCTCCTCGCAATCGGCCGGGCGTTTGTGCGCTATGACTCGAAACGCGGATTTGAGATTGTCGAGCCTCTTTTGGATCAATTCAATGAGATGAGCACGGCGGCTACGCGGTTAGACGGGTTTGGACAACAATTCTATAAGGACGGCGAATTGCTGATGCAGAATGGTAATGCTCTGGCCAACATAGCAAATCAACTCATCAGTTCCCTGGGGACCCTGGGAGTGGCAGATTTTGATCGTGCGAAGGCAGGGGCTAGCAGGATTGAGCGATCTGAAGTACGTCTGCCCGCTTTTTTAGCTCTTGCTCAACAAGCAATTTTCCAGCGCCAGGCAACAATTCGGCGGTAACGTAGAATATGAGAGTCTTTAGCAGGAACCAATGGTGGTTACGGTGGTGCCTGGGCTTTTGCATATGGACCCTATTGGGTTTCTCCTTCGCACTCAGCACTTACCTTGGAGCTCTTCAGCAAAACGTCCATATCTCATGGAAGACAACGATCTCTGGATATCTTGCCGACTTCTATCTGTGGGGGATTATCTCGCCGCTAATATTCAAGTTGGCGAGACGCTTTGAGCTGCGCGCGCATTTCCCTCGGAACCTTCTTATTCACGCGACGTTCAGCATTCTTCTCTCTTTCGTAGTCCTCTCTGCCGCCGCAGTTCTTGTCTGGTACTTCGGTTATCCGAATCTCGCTCGCAGTCCAACGTTTCTCGCTCTCTACCGTAACAACGCCTTCAGCATCTACTACTTTCATCAGGGCCTGACGATTTATTGGACCACACTAGTCGTCGCTCACGCATTGCACTATTACCGAGGCTTGCGTGAGGGGGAGACCAGGGCTGGGCAGCTTGCCGCCCAACTGGCCCAGGCACAACTGCAGGCTTTGAAAATGCAGATCCATCCGCATTTTCTTTTCAACACTCTCAACTCAATCTCGGCACTCTTGCACAAAGACGTCGAAGTGGCCGACAGGATGATCGCCAGACTTGGCGATTTCCTGAGACTGACACTGACGAGGTCAGACGCTCAAACTATAGATTTTGCTCAGGAACTCGAGTTTCTCAGGTGCTACCTGGACATCGAACACACACGCTTTGCGGATCGCCTGATCATCGAGATGGAGGTTGAACCGCAAGCGCTTGATGTGATGGTGCCTAATCTGATTCTTCAGCCGATAGTAGAAAACGCTATCCGACATGGCATTGCTCGACAAACAATTTCAGGACACATAACAATTCGGGCTTGCAAAAAGAAAAACAGGCTGATTATGCAAGTGGAAGACAACGGTCCCGGATTAGGAACGAATTCCAATGGAACTCCTTCAGGAATCGGTCTCGACAATACGCGCGCCCGACTGGAGCAGTTCTATGGCGAGGACTATGGCTTGGAGGTCGCGAATTCAGCAGCGCGCGGTGTAATTGTCACTTTAGAGATACCGGCAGTCGAACCAGCAAAGAACGAGGGATAAGTGCGCTCGCAGGCAAGAGTTTTGATTGTCGATGATGAGCCGCTCGCGCGCGATCGGATACGCGAGTTGCTCAGGAGTGACCGCGAAGTAGAAGTAATCGGTGAAGCTCGAAATGGGTCTGAAGCAATTAAGGCGATCACTACTCACGCTCCCGACATCGTCTTTCTTGACGTGCAGATGCCCGATATGGATGGGTTCGAGGTCTTGAACACCCTTCGGGTGAAGCGTATGCCCTTGATCATTTTCGTGACGGCATACGGCCACCATGCAGTTCGTGCCTTTGATGTTCACGCCGTCGACTACTTGATGAAGCCGTTCGACCGCAAGAGGTTTGCGAAAGCCCTTGGTCATGCGAAAGGTCAAATGAAAGGTCCGCCGGAAGAAGCGGACACGGGAGGTATCAAGAGGCTGCTGGAAGACCTTAAGGCAGAGGCCAGATATCTGGAGCGGTTCGCGATCAAAACCGGTGAAAAGGTGCTATTCGTTCGTGCCGAGGATGTAGATTCGATAGAAGCCGAAGGTAACTATGTGCGCTTAAACGTTGCCACTTCTTCCTACCTGTTGCGGGAGACTATCAACGGCATCGAATCCCAAATTGATCCGCGAACGTTCGTTCGTATTCACCGCTCCACAATCGTCAACATGAATCGAGTCAAAGAACTACAAACCTGGGCGCGAGGTGAGTACCGCGTAGTGTTGCATACGGGGGCCCGGTACAAGCTTAGCCGCGGCTATCGCGAGCACTTCGATACTTTAATCAAAAAAGGTAAGTGACACCGGACGCAAGCTTATTGGTTCGTTTGTTCTTCATTCAATAGAAGAATGAAGAAGTGAAACACTCAAATTCTAATGGTCGCTCAAAATAGCCGAGTAACTCATCATCGCCTGAAGTAATACGTCACGCAGAATTGCACCTTCATCACATATTAATTCAAATATCTGAACAGCGCCTCCAAACTGAAGACTGAGGAAATCTTCTGTTCGAACTTCGCTCGGAATTTAGCGGCCGTCAGTCTTCCCCGGCGTTTTTCAGTGAAGTCGTCACATTCCAAGGGGTAAGTTAAGATGCAAAATCTGCAAAGAACATTTCACGACGACGGGGCAAACAATCCAAAAATTGAATTGGTGAAAACCGAGGTACTAAAAACCGTAGCCTACACGCTCTTGCGACAAGTATACGGTGTCCCCGAACCGCAAAAGCTTGATGTCCAACAAGGCGTTAACTTCTATGAAGAGGTGCGCCGCTTCGAAGTCAGCTTAATTAAGCAAGCATTGCTCTATACCAACGGCAAACAGACGGCAGCGGCATCGCTGCTTAAACTTAACGTAACAACACTCCACTCTAAGATTAAGTTCTATGGCATCGAGGTGAGGGCGGTGCGTGAGAGCAACGAGTTGCCCCCTGAGATCTTCGCTCAGCAACAACGCAAATGATTTACGAAATGGGCCTCTCCAACTTAACTGGACGAGATGAAAGAGGAACCAAGGAGAAATATATCGGTGAAGAAAACGATTCATCAGACGTCAAGACCTTAAAGGCTGAGGTGTTGAAGAGCATCGCCCGCGCAATGGAATCCAAGGCGCAAAATCCCACGGGAGTTCTGGATTTTGATCACAAGCGCGGTGTCGACTTTTATGATGAAGTCACAAAGTTCGAGATAGAGTTAATAAAGCAGGCGCTAATATGTACCAAGGGGAACCAACGAGCCGCCGCACGTTTACTCGGCCTGAAACCGAGTACTCTTAACAGCAAGGTCAAAACGTACAACCTGGATTAAGGTTCCACCAGGTCGTGGAAAAAGTAAGTGGTACTCGCGCTGTGGTTTGAGATTTAAGCCAGTTAGTGACTAGTCATTCGAAGACAGCTCCAGGCGATCGCCAACGCGGTTCGCTTGGCGAACTAACGCCCGAGCTGAAAAGGAGAGATTCATGAGGAAGAACGATTTGGATGATGCGGGCGCTGGAACCTACTTCGGACGTCCGCGTGCTTTCGAGACGATTCTTCCTGGAGCTCTAGTCGTCGGAATACTCGACCTGCTGTTCGCTTTCACCTTTTACGGCCTGATAATGGGCGCAAAACCGCTGCGAATCTTCCAGTCCGTCGCTGCGGGATTACTAGGCAGAGAGGCAGCGTATGACGGTGGAATACGGACCTTCTTACTCGGCATCCTGCTTCATTTTGTCGTTGCGACATGCATTGCCACGGTCTACTACCTGGCAACTCTGATTTTGCCGTTCGTCATTCGTCATGCGGTTGTCAGTGGCTTGCTCTATGGAATGATCGCCTATCTCGGCATGAAGTATGTCGTCGTCCCGCTGTCTGCGATCGGGCGCAGAGCAGGACCTCTGCGACTAACTATCTTTCTAACCGAGATTATCGGACATGCGTTATTAGTCGGATTGCCACTTGCGCTATTAACGCGGCGATCTGCCAGGGCGAACAGAGACAATCCAGACTCGGCAACCTTGGAGCAAAAGCTCAGCCCAACTGTTTGAAAATGCGCCTCTAGTCGTAACGCTTGATGAGCCCGCCTTAAAGAATCTAGTACGTGCAGCCGTAACTCTCAATCAGAAAGCAAACAGTAGTGTGAAAAAGAGGGGCAAAAAATAACTTGAGCAAAGTAGTTGTAACGCGCTGCGCGAGGTGACAAGTCGGTTGGGCTTCATATTCGCGTCTCAGGCGCTACTTCTTTTTTTCATTGGTAGTGTCTATTCGGGAAGATATTTCACACAACCACTTGCCATGGGAAGTTTCTGGAGTTTTGCCTTCGATAATTCTGGCAACCACCGCCTTGATTGATACTCAACTTTTTTGTTAGACGCCCTAACAAATTCCTCAAACAAAGCGTCTTTACTAAATACAGCAGATCTGTCGGCAGTGAATTTCTTCCAATTATAGGCTTGTCGTATTCCGATTTTGCGTTTACTGCAGTTACGGTTCGGAAATAAGGCCAGACTGCACCGCCCCCGCCCGCTTCCCAGACGAGAACGGCGGAGGAAGTATAGGAGGAATCATGAAAAATAGGATCTGGTCAACCATCGTGACACTTTGGGTGCTGATCATTGTCGCTTCTTGTCTGAACGGGCCCGCGTTCTGCCAATCAAGCGCAGGTGGCGGCGCCATTCAAGGGACAGTCAGAGATGCAAATGCAGCCGTGATACCAGGAGCGAAAGTGGAGGTCAAGCATATTGCAACCGGGCGCGTTGTGGATACGGCTAGCAACGAAGCCGGTTTTTATTCCACACCGCCGATGAATATAGGCAGGTACAAATTAAGGGTCGAAGCCCCCGGCATGAAGGCCTGGGAGGGTGAACTGGTAGTTGAAACTGGACGTGTAGCCGTTGTTGATGCAGTGCTGTCCGCCGGGGACGTCAGTGAGACGGTGATAGTTACAGGCAATGTTACTCCGATGGTTACCACCAATGAACCTACCGTCGCCAACACTTTGGACCGTGCTCGAATCGAGGAATTACCGCTGAATGGCCGCGATTTGAACCGCCTGATTGAAAATGTCACGCCAGGTCTGGAGTCAATAACCGGCGGAACCGGCGGCCTACGAACAAGCGGTCTACAGGTGCAGGCCACCGATTATGTTCAAGACGGAGCGGCAACTGTAAATCGCGAATTAGGTGGTCCTGGCCGTTTGCCGGGACTGGAATCCGTTGGAGAAGTGCGCGTGGAAACCAGTAACTCTTCGGCTAAACTTAACCGGCCGGCGACGGTAATCCTGACAACCCGTAGTGGGTCAAACGAGATTCACGGCTCGCTTTTTGAAACGCATCGAAATAATGGGTTTGGCGTCGCCCGCGCGCGGCAGGACGTCTTTGCTGACGGGCGGCCCTTTAAGGCTCCAAAACTCATCCGCAACGAGTTTGGCGGTTCGATCAGCGGCCCAGTTTTTCTGCCGCGCTTCGGCGAAGGCGGTAAAGGTTATTATGACGGACGAAATCGTTCATTCTTCTTTTTTACGCATGAGCGACTGTATTTGCGGCAGGGAATCACGAGAACCTTCAGGGTGCCGACACTGGCCATGCGGCAAGGCGATTTCAGCGGCTTAATAGATGCTCAGGGGCGTCTAATTACGCTCTATGATCCCTTAACAACGCGATTAGCCACAATCGGTGGGCGAACCGTGGCTGTGCGCGATCGATTCACCAACAACCAGATCCCCATCAACCGCATCAGCCCGTTGGCGCAGCGGATTTACGCCTTAACACCGTTGCCGACTGATATTACAAACCCGTTGGTAGCGGACAATCTCACAACCGTCGTGCCGACAAATATCTTTCCCAACTTGAGCGACACGTTCAACACGCTTCGATTGGACCATCGCTTCACGGAGAAAGACAACACTTACCTGAAAATCGATGGCGGGCGTATTGCCCAGACCTTCATTGGCAATGCCACCAACACGGGACCACCAACTACGGGCAACGAGGCGAACGTCACCTCGTTTCCATCCGAGAGCTTGTCGGGCGCGTTCGGCTGGACACATACTTTTTCGCCTACCTTCTTTGTGGAGACGCTGGTTAATTCAACCTGGCAGAAATTCCGCGTTTTCATCCCTGTCGATAAGAACTGGTCCGCCGAATTAGGGCTGCCCAATCCGCTTACGGAAGTCGGTTGGCCCAACATCACGTCGGTGGCATTTGCCAACTACATTGAAGGTGACAACCGTCGTGGCAATTATTCGACCATCACCAACATCGACCAGAACTACACCAACATCCGCGGCAATCATGAGCTTGAATTCGGGGGGCGCTTCCATCATGAGTACCTGCGCCTGCTACCTGATCAGGGTGGCATCTCCGGTTCAGTAGCTTTCAACAGTCTGGCGACCGCGCTCCAGAGTCCTACGCTCGGGTCGGCAACCAACCCACTACCCACAGATCTGACCGGCAATGATGCGGCGAACTTCTTCCTCGGGTACGGAGCCAATTACTTCGTCGGTCTCAAGCGCCAGTGGTTGCGCATTCCCAGTCGGACATACAGTATTTACTTTCAGGACAACTACAAGGCCACTCCCCGATTAACACTCAACCTGGGAGTGCGCTGGGACATCAACCCAGTCATTAAAGAGACGCAAAACCTTTTCAACACATTTGACGTTAATACCCATTCTCTTGTTACTCCGGAGCCGCTGAGTAAGTACGTCAGCCTGGGCGCAACCACCCCACCGATCATCTCGATCTACCAAAACGTAGGAGTGAAGTTTAAGACGGCCGAGGAAGTGGGGCTGCCAAAAACAATTCTTAAGCCGAACTACTATGACATTAGTCCGCGCCTGGGCTTCGCGTACAGACTCTTTAACGGAGGAAAAGAAATCGTTGTCCGCGGCGGGTATGGCTTCTACATCTTCCCACCGCCGCTTAGAAATCTCTTTCAGCCGTTTTCCGGTGAACCCCCGTTTGTCGCTAACTACAACTTTAATCTCAACAGCGCGGCCCAAAGCCCGGACGGAATAGCTAACTATCTGTTGCGTACAATTCCGTCGGTAATTGCGGGCCTGAACAGCACCAACGTTATTGACCTCAATAACCCTACCGCTGTCGGGCGCGGATTGTCCGTCGCCGGGCTGGCAGAAGATCAGTCGAATCCCCGGGTCCACGAATGGAGCTTCACACTGGAAAAAGAGATCGCCACTAACACAGTGGCCAGGTTTAGTTACAAGGGAAACCATGCCTCTAAGCTGGAGCAGTATTACAACATCAATCCCCAGGCGTCTGATTACGTTTGGTTTGTTACGACCGGCCAACCGCTGCCTACCGGGGCCTTCGCGAACGTAGCGCGGCGCGTTTATGACAAAGAAGCCTATACGGACGTTACTTTGATCGGGCGGACCGGCTATTCGAATACCCAGGAATTAAACTTCGAGGTGCAACGCCGTTTCAGCAACGGACTTGGCTACCAGGCCTTCTACACTCTGACCAACGCCCTGCGGAACGGAGGCAACGGTTTCCGCGACAGCGTCATGACCCGGCCCGAGATCTTTCTGCCTGGCACAGTGCCCACAGATTTTGACGATCTCAATCGTCTGCTCAACTACCGGCGCGAAAACACGATTCCAAAGCATCGGATTCGCTGGAACTGGCAATATGAACTGCCATTCGGCAAGGGCAAGCATTGGTTGAATAGCTCTAACGGCGTCGCCAACCAGTTGTTTGGCGGATGGAAACTGGGTGGACAGGGTACCTTCATCAGCACGTGGTTCGCGCTGCCCACCGACAACTGGGGACAGCAAAGCCCAATCCAGATATATCGAAACAAGATAAAGATTCTGGATTGCCGAGCCACGCCTGCCACCGCCACCAGTTCGAGCCAGGAACGCTGTACGCCGGGCTTCCTGTGGTTTAACGGCTATATCTCGGAACGATTGATCAACAGCCATAACGCCGCCGGACTTCGCAACGGAGTTTTCGGTTTGCCGGACAACTACACGCCCGCAATAAAACCGATTACTCCGTGGCCCAAAGGGGGCCTACCGACGGATCCCAATGCCGCGCTCTATGATACGAATCTCGTTGACATCCGTCTCAGCAACGGAACGACAGTCCGCACTGGTTTCAATAACGGACTACATCCGTGGCGCCAGCAGTTTCTGCCTGGTCCATACAACTGGCTGATGGATGTTTCGCTGTTCAAGTTTTTCACGATCGGCGAGCGACTTAAAATCCGGGTTAATGTTGATTTCTTTAACGTGTTCAACAGACAAGGTTTGAATCCTCCAGGCGGCGACGGAGTCGCCAGCCTGGGCCAATCGTACACAGATGGCATTAATTTCAGACCGCGCCAGTTACAAGGCACCCTGCGGTTGGAGTGGTAGTGGATAGAGCTCAGGTTTGCAGCTGAGGATTTGAACTTTCAAGCTGAGCAAATTGGCAGGTCGGAAAGGGGGCAGTCGTTAGTTTCAAGATTCGGTAAATTCAAGGTGCCCCCGCTCAACCTTGAATGCCGGTGCTTATCCCTATCACTCTACATTGACTGATTGATTCGACGATGAAGCCTCTGAGACTTGAGCGGGGGCGCCTTGAATTTACCGAACCTTGAAACTAACGACTGCCCCCTTCCCTGCCAATTTACTCAGCTTGAAATGTCCAAATCCCCAGCTTCAAAGCTCCATACCAGAAATCCTGAGCGCCACTCTCCAAGCCAGCTATGATCAAGAGATTCTTCCTGCCGAGCATACAGCTCAATAAGCGAATCGGTCTGACTCTGACCATCATTCTGTTTCTTGTTGCTCCTTTTGCCGCCCAACAAAAATCGGTGTTGCTGGAACAGCAATTCAAGAGTCCGGACCGGAAATACGGGATCCGCTGCTGGTGGTGGTGGCTTAACGGCAATGTCACCAAAGAAGCGATCACGCGCGACCTTGAGGAGATGAAGGCCAAAGGATTTAGCGGCGCCTGCATTTTCGACGCTGGTGGGGCTGATCAGCAAGGTAACCACCAGGTGCCCGCCGGCCCGATCTTTGGATCGCCTGAATGGCGCGGGCTTTACCGGCACGCATTGAAGGAAGCCAATCGGTTGGGCCTGGTGCTCAGCCTCAGCATCCAGAGTGGATGGAATTTGGGCGGCCCCGATGTGACCCCGGAAGAGGCAACCAAGCATTTGACATGGTCTGAGGTACGCCTCAAGGGACCCGTGGTGTACAACGAGAAACTACCGTTTCCGCAGAGCCATGACGGGTTCTATCGTGAGATCGCGACGCTGGCTTTTCCCGCCAAATTCCAGTCAACTCATCAACCAATTCGCGACCTCTCTGAGAAGGCATCGTTCAAGGAAGTTGGATTTTCGGCGCAAGACACACGCAATTTGCTAACCGATATTCCGCCGCAGCCCGGCGAGGAAGATACACAGCTCAGATCGATAGTTAATTTGACGGACCAGCTTGCTGGCGATGGGACGTTGCGTTGGAGCTTGCCGGCCGGCGAATGGATCGTTCTGCGTTTCGGTTACACCACGACCGAGGCTTGGGTTTCAACCTCCAGCGGTCAGTGGCAGGGCCGTGTGCTCGACTACATGAGTGAGCGATATTTCCTGCGCTATTGGAATGCACACGTCGAGCCGTTAATCGCTGATGCCGGGTCGCTAGCGGGCAAAACACTCAGGTATCTGCAAACCGATAGTTGGGAGTTGGGCGGTATCAATTGGACGGACAATTTCGCCGCAGAGTTTCTCGAGCGACGCGGTTATGATCCGGTGCCGTACTTGCCAATCATCGCCGGAAAGATTGTTGAGAGCCGCGACGTTAGCAACCGTTTCCTGGCAGACCTGCGCAAAACGATAGGCGACCTTATCTCAGATCATCACTATCGTGTGTTTGCCGCGCAGGCACGAAAATATGGACTGGGCATCCAGCCTGAATCTGCCGGGCCACATGGTGGTCCCTTCGACGGGCTCAAGAACTTCGGCCACAATGAAATTCCCATGGGTGAATTCTGGGTGCCCTCGCCGCATCGTCCGACGCCGGAGCGACGCTATTTTGTCAAACAGGCCGCCAGCGCCGCGCATATCTACAACCGAAGGTTAGTTGGCGCTGAATCGTTCACCTCGATCGGGTTGCATTGGAATGACACCCTCTGGTCCTCGCAAAAGCCGAGCTTCGATCATGAGCTCTGTTCAGGCTTGAACCTGGCCTTTATTCACACATTTACTTGTTCGCCGAGAGAGATGGGTATCCCGGGACAGGAATACTTCGCCGGTACACATTTCAATCCGAATGTGACCTGGTGGGGCATGGCGGGCGAATTCATTAAATATCTCAACCGTTGTCAGTTCTTGATGCAGCAGGGAAAATTCGTCGCTGACGTGCTCTACTACTACGGCGATCATGTGCCTAACATGGCCCGCTTGAAGGAAGACGATCCGGCAAAACTGCTGCCGGGCTACG
>WNGA01002901.1_pt1 | contig 26434 bp, 28 predicted proteins | sample 5400061 | NCBI WGS metagenome assembly WNGA01 (sample SAMN13153366, study PRJNA577476) | soil metagenome | isolation source: 100 cm soil or saprolite under grassland replicate 2 | place: USA:California | collected 2016-06-15 | reverse complement strand
GGCTTGGGCGGTTGGTTAGACCTTGCCATTCAGTTCTTTCGTTCTGAGTTCCTGTTCATGTTTTCGTGTTGTCGTGCATGTTCAGTCTTGGAGGGACTTTCACCCTCAGAGCCGCCAGACTTTCACTGGCGCACCGCATCTTGATACGACCACCGAGCCAGCGGCGATTCCCACTCCCCGCTCGTGCCTCGCAGGGAGAGGGGCCACTTCAGCGATGGTGGGTGTCTCCTGATGCGCCCCAGCCTGTTTGGGAACTGAGAAATCAGTTGACCCGACCGGGCGCCGGGTTATTTTGCGCCCCATGCAGCATTCGCCCGGATTTTTGAAGCTGGTCAATGAAGCCCGGTCGCGCGTGAAGGAGGTCACCCTGGACGAAGCGCGCGAACGGCTGGCGCGCAACCCGAAGGCGGTGCTGATGGACGTGCGCGAAGACAGCGAATGGATGGCCGGCCGCGCCGCGCAAGCAGTTCACCTGGGCAAGGGCATTCTCGAGCGCGACCTGGAAAAAATGGTCCCTGACACCGGAACGGAACTCATCATGTATTGCGGGGGCGGATTTCGCTCGGTGCTGACCGCGGACGCCGCGCAGCGAATGGGCTATCGCAACGTCAGTTCGCTGATCGGCGGTTACAAGGGACTGGTCGCCGCCGACTGGCCGATGGCGAAATGACTTTCTTCGAACCCGGCCCCGGACATTCTGCTCCAACCTTTATGAAAAACATTTTTCTTTGCCTGGCGCTGTTGATCCTGCCGCTCGCCGGCCTGGCTCAGGCCCCCAAAAAGCCGGGCGAAGCCGCCAGCCTCGATAAAGTTGAAATTCAAGGCGAGGTGAAGCCTGGCGGCCCCGTCGTGGCGGTCGTCCGCGTGAAGCTGGAAAAGAACTGGCACGTGCAGTCCAACAAGCCGTCCGAACCGACTTTCATTCCGACGGTGCTGACCCTGGCGCCAACGCCCGGTGTCACTGTGACGACCATCAAATATCCCGAAGGTAAATCCGAAAAGGTGCAAGGTCTGGCCAAGCCGTTGTCGGTTTACGAGGAGGATTTCCGGATCAATGTGCTGATGACACTCGACGCAAAGGCCAGGCTTCCGCTCACCGTCCCCGCGGTGTTGAGCTACCAGGCCTGCCAGGGAGCGACCTGTTATCCGCCCAAGAAGCTCAAGCTCGACATCGTGGTCGGCGGCGAGGCGAAGCCGAAGTAAATCGGCGGTTTGGATTTGGATTCCGTGACGCAACAGGAATTTTCACGGCCCGCGACGGCCACCGGGCTCAAATGAATTCGTTGATCAGATTCTCGAGGAACTCCTGGCGACCACTCGCGTTCGCGCGGGCTTCGCCCCGGTCGAGCATGTGGCTTTCCAGCTCTTTGAAGCCGACCTTCCCTTTCTCGATCTTTTCGCCGATACCCGAATCCCACGAGCTGTAACGCTGTTTGACAAACTCCGCGAGGCGGCCGTCTTTGCGGATCGCCGCGGCGATTTTCAACCCGCGCGCGAACGCGTCCATGCCGCCGATGTGCGCGTAGAACAAATCGATCGGCTCGAAACTTTCCCGGCGCACCTTCGCGTCAAAATTCGTGCCGCCGGTGGTAAAACCGCCCGTATTCAAGAGGGTCAGCATGATCTGGGTGGTGAGATAAACATCGGTCGGGAACTGGTCGGTGTCCCAGCCCAGGAGCAGATCGCCGGTGTTGGCATCGACAGAACCGAGGGCGTTGGCCGCGGCGGCCACCTCCAGTTCGTGCTGCATGGTGTGGCCGGCGAGCGTGGCGTGATTGGTTTCGAGGTTGAGCTTGAGATGGTCGATGAGGTCGTATTCGCGCAGAAAGTTCAGGCATGCCGCGGCGTCGGAGTCGTATTGGTGCTTGGTCGGTTCCTTCGGTTTGGGCTCGATATAGAACTGGCCCTTGAACCCGATTTCCCTTCGATAATCCACGGCCATCTGCAGGAACTTCGCCAGGTGATCCATTTCGCGCTTGAGGTTGGTGTTGAGCAGAGTCGAGTAACCCTCGCGCCCGCCCCAGAACACGTAACCTTCCCCGCCAAGTTCGTGCGTCACTTCGATGGCTTTTTTCACTTGCGCCGCCGCATAGGCGAAGACCTCGGCATTGCAACTGGTGGCGGCGCCGTGGACATAGCGCGGATGCGCGAACAAACAGGCCGTGCCCCAAAGCAGTCGGATGCCGGTGCGCTGCTGTTCCTCTTCCAATACCTTGACCACCGCATCCAGATTTTTGTTGGTTTCGCGCAAATCTTTGCCTTCGGGCGCCACGTCGCGGTCGTGAAAGGCGTAGAAGGGGGCGCCGAGTTTTTCGATGAACTCAAAGGCCACGCGCGCGCGGGTCTGCGCCATCGTCACCGAGTTCGTGCCATCCTCCCAGGGCCGAATGGCGGTGCCGACGCCGAACATGTCGGCCAGTTGTCCGCGGAAGGTATGCCAGTAGGTCACGGAAAACCGGAGATGCTCCTTCATCGTCCTGCCTTCGACGACTTCGTCCGGGTTGTAATGTTTGAAAGCAAGCGGATTCTTCGCTTTCGGACCTTCGAATTGAATTTTCGAGATGTTCGGAAACGCTGATGGCATAAGATCTGGTCGTTAAGTTTTGCGAGCGCAGACTGTACCGCCCGAGAACTTCGTTGGCAAGGTGTGCCTGGAGGAAGGGTGCGATTCGAACGGACGGTCGGCGTTCCGGCTCGACCTGCCGCTGACCCCCCACTGCCAGTTTCTTAATTGTAATCTTAATCTTCCTCGTAATCCTGCTCTCTCAAAGCCGTGGACAGATAAAAGATAAAGATCAGGAGCAGGATTAAGATCAAGAAAGCGACGACGGCCGGAATGATTCGGGTCCCACTATTTTTCGTCTGCACTGTTCACCCGTGCGTCGGCAAGGGAACGACGCGCCTGGAGCGTTTGATCGAAGGGATAGGCAGCCACGAGTTTATCCAGGTGAAACCGGGCGGCGAACCACCGGTGGGCGGCCTCATCCTTCACCGCTTCATGCTGATGCCAGAGACGAGTCTCTTCCGGCAAGGCGGCAAAAGTTTCAGGATATCTGGCTTTGAGCGTCTGCCAGGCGCCGCGCAAAGCCTCCGGTTCCATCGAGACGACATCGTTGTTGGGATCCAATTTCCGGCCGTCCAGCAACTGCGCCAGGAGCAACAGGTCCGCCGACGGCCGGCTATCCTGGGCCAAATACCATACCCAAACGCGAAACTTATGATCCGTATTATCCTGGCTCGGGGGAATTCGCCCCGGCTGACAGCTCTCCTGTCAAGCCAGCGCGATCGGGCCGCGATGATCGGATGACGCCGGCGGACCCGCCGGCTGGGAAACACCCTGTTCACAACCCAGAAGCAGCTCCGTGCTATCGCAGGCGCCGGATTTGATTATCTTCCCGCCGCCAAGGGCCTTCCATTTGGCAAGCCATTTGCCGGCGCCTTTGTGATCGCCCAATTCCCAGGAATAACAGGCCAGGAAGTAGGGGATGGCGCTGACCTGCGGAAATGTTTCGGCGCGATGAACCAGTTGAAGGTACGCTTCCACGGGTCGTTTCAGTTTATAGAGGCTATAGGAAAGACAGAGCCAGCCGCTGGGACGATCCGGGCAGACCCGGCTGAAGATGTGGGCCAGGTCGCGGGCCGTCTCCCACCTTCCCAGGTTGCTGTGAATCCGCCACCGCACGATGAACACCTCCGGATGAAAGCGGTTCAGCCACGAGATCTGGTCTGTCTCGGCCTTCGCTTCGGCCGGGTTGCCAAGCTCGAGCCAGCCGAGTGCGGCGTTCAGATAATGCCTCTCCGGATAATCCAGTTCTTTCATGCGCTCGCCCTTGCTAATGGCAGGCGCCGTGCCAACCAGCGCATGGCGACAAATGGGCCGATATCAATGAATTCCAATGGAGTCACATTCCGCCGTCAGACGGGGCACCGCCGATTTCAATGCGTGTGCAATGTGAATGCACGGCAACAGACAGTACCCTTCCTTGTTTTCCCGGCAGCGTTGCCGCATGCTCCGAACATGGACCTGGCCGAAAACTTGAACGCGATTCGAAATCGGATTGAGGCTGCCTGCGCCCGCGCCGGAAGAAACCCGGACTCGATAACTCTGCTGCCCGTCAGCAAGAGCCAGCCCCCCGCCGCCGTGCGCGCCGCCGCCGGACTCGGCTTGAATCGGTTCGCTGAAAACAAGGTCCAGGAAGCGAAGGCGAAAATTCCCCTTTGCCCCGACCGTTTGCGCTGGCACATGATCGGGCACTTGCAATCCAACAAGTGCCGGGACGCGGTCCGCTTATTTGAAATGATACAAAGCGTTGACAGCCTGGCGCTGGCGGAGGAAATCAACAAACGCGCCGGGCAGACTGCCAAAACGATGCCGATTCTGCTCGAGGTCAACCTGGCCGGCGAAGCCAGCAAGTTTGGCTATCAACCGGACAGGTTGTTGGCGGAGCTGGCACAAATCAACGCGCTGCAGCGCATCGAGATTCAAGGCCTGATGACCCTCGCACCCTGGACGCCCGAGCCGGAAAAAGCCCGGCCGATCTTCCGGCAGTTGCGGGAATTGAAAAAGCGTTGCGAACAAATCCTCGGCGCGACGCTGCCTCTGTTGAGCATGGGCATGAGCGGCGATTTTGATGTGGCCATCGAGGAAGGGGCGACCCTGGTTCGCATCGGCACCGCCCTCTTCGGTCCGCGACCGCCGGCGAAGAAAACGATGGCGGCGGAAAAAATCAACTGAATTCGCCGCCCACGCACCTATTGCACTTCGCGGGCGGACTCTTTAACTTCTGTGCTCATGGATCTGACTGTCGAGATGTTCAAGCCGGAGATGGTCGAGGCGCTCAAGCGCTACGAGAAGCACATCGTCTGCATCGACAAGACTCCGGACGAATGCCAGGAGTCGATGGTCCGGTTGATGGATAAGGCCATCAAAGCCTATCTGAACCGCGGCCCGCATCTCCGCCACGGTATTGCGCTCGATCGTCAACTCACCATCATCCTCAGCCAGACCGATTGTGAGCGTCCGCTCTGCGGCATTTATTTCAACCTCCACTCGCCGTACCAGAAGAAACACGCCCACCGGAAATCGGATGTCAAAAGCCAGAGGTCGGAGGATAACTGACCTCGTCCGCGCCGCCCTTCAATGCTCCCTCACTTCGTCGCCCACTTGCGCGTCGCCGGCCGTGATGTCGCCGGCGATAATGGTGTCGCGCATCGGCCCCGTGACTTTGACTTCACCGACCTTTTGTCCGTTGCGATACACGTTCAATCGTTGGTCGAGGGCGGGCATCTTGAAAACCGGGAAATCCATGACCACAAACCGCAGGACAGGCTTTACCGACACCACTTTGCCGGACAACTCTTCATCGGGGGTGATGGTCGGCTTCGAAGCGCCCTTTCCCGTGGAGAACGAGGCCGGGGCTGATGCCGCCTGGCGCGCCTTTTTTCCGGCAGCCCCCGCGTCGGGACCCGCGGCTTTGTTTGTGGAGCAACCCGACCCGAGTAACGCCAGCAGAGCGATAAACACCCATTGCATGAAAGCAGTTAATGAATTTGGCAACAAAAGGTCAACTGTCGGGAAGGGAGGAGAGGGCCGGGGAGAGGAGGCGCCTTTTATCAATTCCCCCTCTCTCCGACTCTCTCCCCGCTCGTTCCTCGCGGGGAGAGAGAGGCAAAACGCGGCAAGCGTTTTGCGTGCCGAACACAACTGGCCGGACACCTGCCCACTGCCTGCCGGTTCATGGGAAAAGCGTTCGCGAATTTGGAGGGCACGCCCCGGTAATCCAGGATACTACTTTTTGAGCTTGCGGGCTTTCTCTTGAATTCTCTTCCACCTGATCTCCCAGTCTGCCCAGCTCTGCGCCCAGGCCTCGCCCGTGAATTCCTTTCGCGCCTTCGGCAGCAGTTCGTCGCTGGCCCGCAACTCGCGCTGGATTTTCTTCCGATCGCCCCATTTGAGATACGCTTCGAGCAGGCAAAGATGGTTCTCCGGGTAGCCGGGTGCCAGTTCAACGGCGCGCTCCAGATGTTTTCGTGCCCTGCTCTTGTCGCCGATGCTGATAGGCCAGCCGGGCGCCTGGAAGTAGAGCAGGCCGAGATTCCGGTCCGCTCCGGCGTAATCAAACTTCGCGTCCAGATCAGCGGTTAATTGGAATTCACGTTCCATTTCCTCGACGATCCTCAACGCGCCCAGCGTTTTGGTCTGCGCCAGTTGAGCGAGGTTCATCGCCAGATAGTAGTGACCGGGCGCCGATTTCGGATCGCGCGCGGTCAAGGAACGGCAGGCCGCGATGCCCTGAGTGGCGATGGCTTCGCGCTGGTCATCGTCTTTCGCGAAATCGGCCCAGTCGAAGCAGGCGCGACCGAATTGCCAGGCGGCTTCGGCGTCGTTGGTGTTGTTCTCAAATCGTTTTCGCGCCTCCTGATAATTCTCTTCCGCGCGTCGGGCGAAGTTGGAATTGTCTTCGCCGCAACCGAGCCAGCCGGCCATGAATAAACCGATGAGGCCCAGGCACCAACCAAGCCGTTGCGGCATCGGTCCGCAGTCTCCCGGCTCGCTCATGACGGGCCTGGAGCGCTTCCTTTTGACCGCAGAATTAGTTGTTGCCATCATATTGACCCGACCTATACTGGCCCGGTGAGAGTAAATTGGAATTCCCTGTGGTTGGCAATCATTCCGGTCTTTGTGCTCGTGCTGGGCGCGGGCTGCAGCGGAATCAATGCCACTGGCAGTGTTTCGCCGGCAACCTTTTTCCTTCCCGGTTTGGGACAACAAGCCCGGCCTGAACCCGTCCAGCCTGCAGAACCCGTTCCCGCCCTTTCCGAGACCGCTTCCCTGGCGGCTCAATCTCACTAAAATCCTATGCGATTCCCTCTCGCGCTGACGGCGAAGATCGCCGGCCATATCATCAGGCATAAACTGGCCCGGACACCCAAGTTCGCCATGGTGCTCCAACTGGAGCCCTTGCACACGTGCAATTTAACATGCACCGGCTGCGGCCGCATTCGTGAATATTCCACCAGCCTCAAAGACATGATGGACCTGGAGGATTGCCTCGCTTCCGCGCAGGAATGCGACGCCCCCATGGTTTCCATCTGCGGGGGCGAACCGCTCATCTACCCGAAAATCGAGGAACTGGTTGCCGGCCTGCTCGATCAGCGCCGCATCGTTTATGTCTGCACCAACGGTATGTTCATGCGGAAAAAGATGAAGGATTACCTCGCGGCCATTTACACGCCCGCACTGGAGCCGACCCTGACAACATTGCTGGAAGAAAAATTGATTTCGGACAAGGACGCTGAAGCGATCCGCCAGGCGGACGACAAAGCCCGGGCGAAAACCGTCATTCGCCCGACGACCTGGATGTATTGGAACGTCCACATCGACGGCCTGGAATACACGCACGACCTGATCGTCGAGCGCGAAGGCGTTTTCCGGGAATGCGTCGAGGCGATCAGGCTGGCGAAGATTCTCGGTTATCAGGTCGCGACCAACACGACCGTCTATAAAGAGACCGACATGCAGGAAATCGAGGGGATGTTCAAATTCTTCTCCTGGCTCGGGGTCGATGGCCACACGATTTCACCCGGATACGATTACGACGCCGCGAAGAAGGACATGTTAAAACGCCTCGGCAGGGACCCGAAAGACTTCTTCCTCACCCGCGAGATGACGCGCAAGAAGTTCGCGAAGATTCTCGACTGGGGAAAGGCGTTCACGATTTTCGGCACGACCGTCTATCAGGAATTCCTGGCCGGCAAACGCGAGCTGACCTGCACTGCCTGGGCGATTCCCACGCGCAACATCAAAGGCTGGAAGGCGCCCTGCTACCTGATGACCGACGGTCACTACGGGCGCTACCAGGAGATGCTGGAGAAAGTGGACTGGAACAAATATGGCGTGGTCAACGGCGTCGCCCGCGACTCCCGTTGCGAGAACTGCCTGGTTCATTGCGGCTACGACCCCAGCGGCGCGCTCGGCACAAACTACCAACGCGGCGATAACTGGAAGAATTTCAAATACAACTTCTGGCCGAAGCCCAAGCCCTCTATCACCGGCCGCGACGTGCGGGCCTTCAATGGCGCGAGCATTGGCAAGGGCCACCTCGCGGAGGCCAAGGCGGTCATCAACGCCGCCGCTGCACAGGCCACCACCGGCCATGGGTGCGGAAGCGGTGACACGGCGCAGCGGGATCCGTTGCGGGCGAAGATCGCAAAAAACCCGGCTGCCGGGGCGGAGTAAGCCTCCCCGACGCGCGGAAGAATGAATCATTCTGCGAGCGTCTGATTATTTTCTCATGAACAAAACCCTTTTCCTTTCTCCACCCGGCTTCGACGGCTTCGACGGCGGGGCCGGCTCGCGCTACCAGGCGCGCCGTGAGATCACCAGCTATTGGTATCCCACCTGGCTGGCGCAACCCGCCGCCCTGGTGCCGAACGCAAAGCTGCTGGACTGTCCGCCGCACCACATTGACATCCAACAATGCCTCGCAACCGCGAAAGACTTCGACCAGGTCATCATCCACACCAGCACGCCCTCGCTGAAGAACGATTGCCGCGTCGCCGAGGCCGTCAAGCGGAACCGGCCCGAGACGAAGATCGGTTTCGTTGGCGCGCACGCCGCGGTGCTTCCGACAGAGACGTTGAAGGCGTCGTGGGCCATTGATTGGGTGGGTCGCAAGGAATTCGATTTCACCTGCAAGGAAGTTGCCGAAGGCCGACCGCTCGAAACCATCGACGGCCTCTCCTTTCGCAACCAGGAAGGCAGGATCGTTCATAACCCCGAGCGCGAAATGATCCAGAACATGGACGTGCTTCCCTGGGTGGCCGACGTGTACAAGCGCGACCTGACGATCGAGAACTATTTCATCGGCTACCTGCTCCATCCCTACCTGAGCATGTACACCGGCCGCGGCTGTCCCGCCCAATGCACCTTCTGCCTCTGGCCGCAGACCATCGGCGGGCACAAATATCGCGTCCGCTCCGCGCAAAACGTCGCCGACGAAATGGCTTACATGAAGAAACTCTTTCCACAGGTCAAAGAGTTCTTCTTCGACGACGACACTTTCACCGCGAACCTTCCGCGCGCCCGCGAGATCGCGAAAAAGCTTGCGCCGCTCGGCCTCACCTGGAGCTGCAACAGCCGAGCGAACATCGAATACGATACGATCCGGTTCTTCAAAGACTCCGGCCTGCGCCTGTTCCTGGTGGGCTACGAAAGCGGCAACGAAGACATTCTCACCCGCATCAAGAAGGGCGTGAGCCTGGAGGAGATGCGCCGTTTTACCAAAGCCTGTCACCGGGCCGGCGTGGTCATCCACGGCACCTTCATCCTGGGCCTCCCGGTTGAAACCAGGGAATCGATCGAGAACACGATCCGCTTCGCGCAAGAACTCGACGTCTTCAGCATTCAGGTCAGCCTGGCGGCGCCCTACCCGGGCACCGAACTGTTCGAGATGGCCCGCCAGAACGGCTGGTTCGTCAAGAAAGACAAGACCGATCTCGTGGAAGAAGACGGGTTCCAGCAGAGTTCACTGGAATATCCCGGCCTGGGCAAGGAAGAAATCTTCGAGTCCGTCGAGCGCTTCTACCACCGCTACTATCTCCGCCCGAAACCGATTCTCCGCATCATCAAGACGATGCTGGAAGACAAAGACGTCTGCGTGCGCCGTCTGCGTGAGGGCTACGAATTCTTCAAAAGCATGGCCCAACGGAGGAGTGATCTGGAAGCGGCAAAGAGCGCCGGTGGCGTCGCGTCTTCAGCGACTGCTTGAATCGCGAACGAACCGCTTACTTCATCTTGTCGAAGTTTTGCTGCAGGATTTGCCAGTCCTTGAGCCCTTTGACCTTTTCCCGCGCCTTCGCGTCGATGTCCGCTTCCAACTTGTTCTTCGTCGGGCGGTTGACCCTGTAGAAAATGCCGAATTTGCCGGGGAACGGCTCATCCGCCAGTTTGTAGGCTGCGATTTCGTCGGTCACGTTGTGGCTCTCCGGCACGAGGTTGAAAGCGCCGCCTTTGCGCGGGTTCGACGAATCAAATGCGCCGGGGTAAAACTCGACGCATTCGCTGAGGCACTCGATGAAACCGAACCCGTTGTGGTCCATCGCCGCTTCCATCATCTGGAGGACGTGGTTCGGATTGGTCGAGGTCGTGCGCGCCACGAACGTGGCGCCGGCGGAGATCGCCTGTTTCATCGGATTGATCGGCTGATCAACCGCGCCCCAGATGTCGGTCTTGCTCTTGAAGCCGGGAGGCGACGTCGGCGAAGTCTGTTTCTTGGTCAGGCCATAAACCCAGTTGTCCATGACCACGTAGCTCATTCGGACGTTCTTGCGGGCGGTGTGATTGAAATGGTTGCCGCCGATGGAGAAGGCGTCACCGTCGCCGCCGAAGACGAACACGTGCAGGTCAGGCCGGCTCAGCGAAACACCGCTGGCGAAGGGCAGCGCGCGCCCGTGAATGTAATGCACGCCGTGCGCCTGAACGAAATACGGGAAGCGGCTGGAGCAACCGATGCCGGCGATGGTGGTGATTCTCTCGTGCCACAGCTTGCGCTTCTCGATCAGCTTGAAATAAAGCGCGAGCACGGAGAAATCGCCGCAACCCGGACACCAGGTCGGATGGTCGGCCGAGATTTCCTTTTTGGACAGCGGTTTGCGCTCGGTGTCGGGCAACGACGGGACGGCCGTAATGTTGCCGCCGCGGTTTGGAATTTCAATGGATGGCGAACTCATATTCAGTGACTACGTCCGGGAAGCAGCGGTTGAAAATACTTCCCGAGCGGCTTGGGCGAGCATTTGTTTGAAAAAATTGACCGCTTCGTCGAGCGAGGCGAAGCCATGCTCGTGTCCCCCGAAGGGCGGGGTGTTGGGCAGGTTCTCCGAAACCCCAGTTCCTTGGCGAGGCGAGTACTCAAGGACAAAATTGCGGTCGGCTATGGTCACCCACAAAAAGCAAACCCCGGAAGGAAGCGGATCCAACTCCAACTGCGCTGCCGGGTAAGCATGCACGATCTCCGCCACCAGGTCTTGAATTTGCTGTGGCGTGTTCATGATTTTCTTCCGTCTTTGGTCATCACTGTTTTGCGGCTAGGCACGTGAACGATGCTGATCGTGCCATCCGGTTGGCAGTAGATCCGGTGCCGCCTCGTATTGGCAACCACCCCGCCTTCGGGTAGGCGGCGGACCCGATCTTGTTGCGGCGGGTACATGCGACCGGTAAATTTCAGCGGTGGCGGTTCTTCGCGCGGCACCGCACAGAACTCGTCCTCGACCTGTTCGATCAAGCGGCAAACCAGGTTCAAGGCTTCGTCCGCGTTCGTTGCCGGAGCAGCAGCCTCCAGCCGACGATAAAAGATAGCCAGCCGTTCGTGAATTTCCATTGCGTAGTGCTGTCCCTCGCCTGTTCATTAGTCTCGTGCAATTTCCTGGTTCGACTCGGCCAGCTTTTGTTTCACCTGCCCCAGGATTTCCTTCACTTTGAAGGTCAGGCCGTCGGTCTTGTTGATGCCGCGGATTTTCGGGTCGCAATAGCGGGCGCGCAATAATCCGGCCAGTTGCCCGTAGCCGTAAATGCCTTCGTCGTTCAACTCGACAACAAAGACGTGATTGAACCCGGAGAAAATATTTTCAAGGCCGTTGGGCAGCGGGTTGATGTAACGAATGTGCAGCGCCGAAACGCTGTCGCCGGCGGCGCGGGCGCGATCGATCGCTTCCCGGATCGGTCCCTGATTGGATCCCCAGCCGACCAGAAGGACATTTCCCTCCGGGGGGCCGTAAACCTGCGGCGTCGGCAGCGTGGCGGCGAGGGTCTGCAATTTCCTGCGGCGTTTGGCCGACATTTTCATGTGCAGGTCGGGCCTGCCGGTCGGATGCCCCATCTCGTCATGTTCCAGGCCGGTCACGACAGGATATCGGCCGCTGGCGATGCGGGTGCCTGGCGCAGCGTGATGCGTCACCCCATCCGGCGCCGACAAGTCGTAAGGCTTGTGATCCGGCAGCGGCGTCAAATCAGGCGAGATGTTCTGACAAACTTTCTCGAGATTGGGTTCTTCGAACGCCTCGATGCGCGTGGCGATGGCCTGGTCCGTCAGGATGACGACCGGCACGCTGTATTTGCGGGCGATATTGACGGCTTCAATGGCGGTGTGGAAACAATCCTCGACATTGGCCGGCGCCAGGACGACACGCGGTGAATCGCCGTGTCCGCCGAAACAGGCGAGGTTAAGGTCGGACTGCTCGACGCTCGTCGGCATGCCGGTGGACGGCCCGCCGCGTTGCACGTCAATCAGCACCAGCGGCAACTCGGCCATCACTGCGTACCCGAGCGCTTCGGTTTTCAATGAGACGCCCGGACCGCTGGAACCGGTCACCGCCACGCGCCCGGCGTAGCTCGCGCCCAGCGCCATCGAGACGGATGCAATCTCATCTTCGCATTGGACAAAGGTGCCGCCGTACTTGGGCAACTCGCGCCGCAACAGTTCCATGATGTCCGACCAGGGCGTAATCGGGTAGCCGGCGCCGAACCGGACGCCGGCCGCGATCAATCCGTAGCCCAGCGCTTCGTTGCCGTTCATGACCACCTGTTGACCGGCCCGCTTCTGGCCTTCGACAAATTGGAACGTCTCGAGGACTTTTTCGAGCGAGTGACTGTAACCGGCGTGGAAGGCCGTCAAAGCATTGTTCAAAATGCTTTCGTCCTTGCCGCCGAATCGTTCGCCGATGAGCTTCTCGAGTTTGGGCACGTTCAGATCGAACATTTTCGCGACCAGTCCGAGCACAAACATGTTTTTGCCCTTGTCCTTGCCGGTGCCGCCGATCGACTCGACCGTCAGGGACGAAATGGCCACGCCCAGGTGGCGGTATTCCTGTTGCCACTCCGGCTTGGGCTGCACGTGATCGCTGTCATACAAAACGATGCCGCCTTTGCGCAGCGAATTGAGATGGCCTTCGTAGGAATGCTGGTAAAACGCGATCAGCATGTCCGCGTCGTCGCCGGGGCTCAACACTTCGCCGGAACCGACGCGCACCTGGAAGATCGACGGCCCGCCGGAGATGGTGGAGGGGATGGTCATGAAGGTCATGACCTCCTGTTCGCTCCGTCCGGCCAGGCGCGCCAGGAAACCGCCGATGGCCTGGATGCCGTCCTGAGAATTGCCCGCGATCCGTATGACCGCTTCGGATATCTTCGAGACTTTGGGCCTCCCACCCGACGCCGGGGCGGTCATTGTTGCTTCGTTCATGAAAGATTTTAATTAACAGCAGTGATCAGCAGTGATGTCTGTCGGCAGCGTTGCACCCGCACGTGAGATTGTGGAGGGGCCAAGCCGATTGCAGAGTCACACTAACATTGCCCGCCTCACTGTCAAACGTTTATCTGAAGCCGTATCACATTGACAAAGAAACGCTTGCGCCCGATTTGAAATTCGCCGCCAAAACACCGGGCTGCGGGAATTAGAGCGGTTAATACGTCAGGTTTTTGAATTAAGATTTGTTGCGAACCGCGCCGGTGATCCGAGAAAAAATTCCAGCCCGCGCGCCACGCCGTAACCGTGCGGTTCGTCGCTCACGAAACCTTCCTGCCGCCGCACCGTCTGCTTGACCAGTTCAATCGCGTTGGCGGGCGCCACCAACCAGCGCGCCCGCTCGCGCGTGAGCATCGGCAGATCGTTCAAATGATCCCCCGCAGCCAGAATGTGGTCGGGACCGACGCCCAGTCGCCGCGCGATTTCGGTCAAGGCCGTGCCTTTGCTGTAAGCTTCGTGGCTGAACCGGGCATAAACGTCGTTGCGCACCACCGTCAATCCCGGCACCCGGGCGCAATATTCCTTCAAATAATCATGGATGACGTCGGCGTCGCCGTTGTTCTCCGCGATGAGACAGAAAGGAGAATAGGAATCTTCATACACCGACGCGTCGAAGCGTTGGTTCACCCAGGCCACCAACTGCGGCAGGTCGGCGCGCACCCGGGCAAACAATTCCTGATGCGCCTGCGCGCAGGTGCGGTTCCAGTCCTCCCAACCGACATACCGGGCCTTTTCATGGGCGTAAATCTCGCGTTCCACCAGCACCAGGTAGTCCGGCCGCACGCTGAGATGCGCGCGGGCCAGTGCCTCCAACAGGCTCGAAAGGTCGCGACCGGTATTGATTACCCATTTGACCCCGGCTTCCTGCCAAAGGCCAATCAGGCGCTCCAACTCGCCGGGCACCGGCGGGTTTTCAAATTCCGCGAACAGCGTTCCATCGAAATCGGTCGAAATGATTTTGATCTGCAGATTCATTCTGTTTGATGCGTGGTCTGCCATGCCTGAATCCAGTGCAAGCGCGGCCGCACCATACTCGAAAGGGTATCCGAGGCGCAATTTCACTGCAAGACCGCCCGCCGAAAACTAACGGATTCGTTTCGGTTCCTCTCGGGGCTAGCGTGTGCACGGGCATGCCGCGCAGAATGCGCTTCGCGCCCGGCTGCGCCTTTGAAATCGCACTGGGCGACTTTGGCACCGGCGAGAAGTTGTCACTCTCGGTCATGACGGTTACATTCCAGGCAACCGCCTGTGTTCGCTCAACAAGCGTTGCGTGATAGAAGAAGCGGTGGGGACCAGACGGCTGATCGGAAACGCAAACCACCATGAAAACGAAACTGATACAGCGCCGAATCAAGGCGCGCAAGACGCGCTCGTGTGGCATGTGCAAACCTTGGAAACAAGGTTGGGCAGACAAGAAGACCGTGCGCGACATCCGGCACGCCCAACGCGCCGACCAGCAACTTCGCGAGGCCGGTTTCTGACAATGAAATCCAATCCCCCACTTGGAGCTGAACACTTCCAGTGCGGTGAAACACGAGATTCACGCCTCACGGTCGTGACGATTTTATCCACGAACGCGGGTTTCCTTGTGTCCTTTCAGAACATCTCACATGATCCACCGCAAGGACTCGCCGCCAAGCTCGCGCGGCTTCCGCGCTTGCGCGGCCACTGCATTCATGCGATACGATGGGTTGTCAAAGAGATTTATGCCGACGCTACAAGAACGATACGACGACGCGATGTTCGCTTTCAGCACGGGCGATTACGATTCCGCCATCGCAAAGTTGCATGCGATCCTGGCCGAAGACCCGGTGCATTTCGACGCGCAACTTGCGCTCGGCATGGCTTACTGCCGCAAAGGCGACTACGCCACGGCCATCGCCGAAGGGCACAAGGCGGAAAAGCTTCGACCAAACGAACAACTCGTTCACACGAATCTCTCGCTGTTTTACATGAAGGCCGGCGACAAGAAAACGGCCGAGCACCACGGCCTGCAAGCGCGTATCGCGTCGTGGAAAGGCAACATGGCGCCGCCCGGCCAGGCAGCGCCGACCGACCCGCACCTGCAGATGGCGCAACCCCCGAAACAAGACGTCAAGGTGCCGACGAAGTTTCCCGACATGCCGTGGAAAAAGAAACCGCAGGTCGGTAATCAGTAATCAGTAATCGGTAATCAGTAATCAAGGGTAGAGTGACCCGCCGACGCTTATTGCTACTGACAACTGACCACGGACTACTGACAATGCAATCATGAAAACCGCTTATGAACTCGCCATGGAGCGACTGAACAAAAAGTCGCCGGTGACCAGGCTCACCGGGCAGCAAAAGAAGGAAATCGCCGAATTGGAATCCAAATGCAAAGCGAAGATCGCCGAGCGCGAATTGTTCGTGAACGGTGAGATCGCCAAGGCCGTGGACAAGCGCGATTTCGAGGCGATCGAACAGTTGGAAAAGCAACTGACCAGCGACCGCAAATCGTTCCTGGCCGAACTGGAGGAGAAAAAGGAAAAGGTGCGGCAGGCCAAGGGGTGAGACGAAAAACCGAATGACGAATGACGAATTCTTAAGCGGCTGTTAGGCGGCGTATCCAACGTGTCGCAGACAGATCTTGCTCGTCAGCCCGGCTTGTTTCGTCATTCGGATTTCGTGCTTCTTTCGTCATTCGTCATTCGTCATTGCTCGTTTGTCATTGGCCAGTCCGCGCTGCCATAATTCAAAGTGGTAAAGCGCCACGACGACGACCGCGTGTCGGATCCTGCCCGCGGCAACGAGACGCGTAAGGTCTGCGACAGGCACCAGCCGCGTGAGCAGGTCTTCGCCGTGATCGAATTCCACGGCGTGCTTCAGCCGGCAATTCTCGACCAACACCGTGTGGCAGGTGTTGCTCATGATCGCCGGGTTGGGAAAGATTTCGCCGATGACCCGCGCGTTTTCCCCTTCGTATCCGGTCTCCTCGCGCAACTCGCGCAGGCCGGCGACGACCGGGGACGCGTCTTCGCGGTCCAGCATGCCGCCGGGGATTTCCAGTTCTACCGTGTTGGTGCCGTGCCGGTACTGCTCCACCATCACGAGCTGATTGTCCGGCGTGACCGCGATGAGGTTTACCCAGTTGACGCAGTCGATAACGAAAAAGTCGTGTTCTTTGCCGGTCCGCGGCGAAACCGCGCGATCGGAACGCACCGTAAAGATGCGAAAATCGCCGAGCGATTGGGAGCCAATTTTTTGCCAGGGCCTAATCATTTGCGATTCTCGATTTACGATTCAGGAGCGGCACGCCATTTCACGGGTCACCGTTGCGCCGCGCGACAATCCGGCAAATGGTAAATCGGAAATCGCAAATTCAAATTCCTTTTTCCTTCGCCGCCCAGCCTTCCTTCATGAGATCGAGCAGATGCGCCAATGCCTCCTCGTAGCTCCGTCCTTTCCGTTCAGCGAGTTGCCGGGCCCGCTTATCCAGTTGCGCCGCCATTTCGGCGGCCTTTTCCGGCGGGCAACCCAACGCGGCCAGCCGCAGCGCCAATTCGGAAGCGTTCAGGGCATTCACGATTTGCGATTTACGATTTACGCGCCAAACGATTCAACACCTTGGCGAATTTTTGGTTCATTGCGGATTTCGCGGGACGAGCCAATCGTTTCCTGGCGGCGAACGGAGGAGGCTTTTGAATTGCGCCAGTCCTGGCGCTTTTGGATTCTTTTCAGGGCGCGTAAATCGTGTATCGTAAATCGCAAATCGCAAATCACTTCGCCGATTCCGCCGAAACGAGGGTGATGCTTTCCACGCCGACGCGCGTGGCGGGTTTGCTCTTCTCACCGCTGTTACTGTGACTGACCGCCGTGTTGCCGATCTGGACGAGCACATCGTCACCCTTGATGAGCCGGCCGAACGCCGTGTATTGGCGGTCGAGGAATTTGGCGTCGGCGAGGCAGATGAAAAACTGGCTCCCCGCGGAATCCGGGTCCTGCGAGCGTGCCATCGAGATGACGCCGCGCACGTGCGACTTGTTGCTGAACTCGGCCTTGATCTGATAACCCGGGCCGCCCGTGCCCCAGCGACTTTCCATCTTCGGGTCTTTGCTCAACGGGTCGCCGCCCTGAATCATGAAACCGTTCACGATGCGGTGGAAGGCCGTGCCATCGTAAAAGCCCTGGCGGGCGAGTTTCTTGAAGTTTTCGACGGTTTTGGGCGCGACGTCAGGCCAGAATTCGATGACCATTTCGCCCGCAGTGGTTTTGATGACGGCGACTTCGTTCATGGGTTGTTTTTCGTTCGGGCCCGGCGCAGCGCCCGGTTCGGGTCACTTCACTGAATCGGCCGGCACAATTTTGATGCTTTCAACGCCCACGCGAACCGTGGGCTTGCTCAGAGCGCCGTCGGGGCCGGGCTTCGTCGGCGTATCGCCAATTTTGCCCAAAACCTCATCGCCTTTGATCAACTTGCCGAAAGCGGTGTATTGATGGTCCAGGCTGGGAGCGGGACCAAGGCAGATGAAAAACTGGCAGCCGGCGGAGTCGGGATCGCGCGCGCGCGCCATCGAAATGACTCCGCGCTCGTGTTTGCGGTCGTTGAACTCGGCCTTGATTTTGTAGCCCGGATCACCCTGCCCCCACTGGGCCTCTTTGCTGACATCTTTGGTGAGCGGATCACCACCCTGAATCATGAAACCTTTGATAATCCGGTGAAACGCGGTGCCGTCGTAGAAGCTTTTTTTGGCGAGCTTCTTGAAGTTCTCGACGGTCTTCGGCGCGACGTCGGGCCAGAATTCAACGACCATTTCGCCTTCGGTCGTTTTGATCACCGCGACTTCCTTGACGTCGGTCTTCTCCGGTTTGGCTGCTTCTTTTTTCTCGTCTGTCTTTTCCGCTTCTTTCTTGTCGGCCTGAGCGAAGGCAGATGTCTGGGCGACGGCGAGCCCCAATAAACTGGCAAGAAATAATCTTTTCATGCCCACAGGATTGCCACCGTTCCGGGGCAATGTCACGCGCAGAAATTCGGCAACGGGAGCACGCGCACGGAGCCGGGTCCGGCTCGGTCAGGAAGAGGCGGCGGACGGCAGCGTAGCGCAGATTTGCACTCTGCAGTATCGCCGATTTGCAATCGGCAGAGTGTCCCACACCTTCCCGCGCGCTCGGAGTTGCCGACGGCCCGCAGAATACGATTCCGCGATACGGCAGATTAAAAATCTGCGCTGCGAGTGTGAAACAGATCCGGACTAGCCGGGACTAGCCGCTGCTGAAGGGCAACGGCACAATCTTCGCCGGACTTTCCCCGCCGGCCGTTCGCAGCGTCAACTCGGTGCCGATTTGATTGGCCTCGCGTCGAACGTAACCGAGGGCGATGTTCGCGCGCAACGAGGGCGAAGCCAGTGCGCTGGTGACATAGCCGACTTCCTTCCCCTCTTTCAAAAGTTTGTCCCCTCTCACGGGAAGTGAACTCAAGTCCTCCGGCAGCACCAGTCCGCGCAGCGACTTCGCGACCTGCCCATAAGTGCGAACGCGCGCGATGACTTCCTGGCCGATGTAACAGCCCTTGGTGTAACTGACCGCCCGATCTTCGATGCCGGTTTCGGGCGGCAGATTGGACTCATCCATATCGGCTCCAAAGCGCGGGATCCCGGCTTCGATGCGCGCCGTTTCCAACGCCTGCCATCCGCAAGCGCGACCGCCAACCGCCTTCGCCGCGGCAATGAGTTTGTCCGCGACGGCGCCGAGGGACGTCAGTGGAACGAACAAATCGAAACCGGTAGTTCCGATGCGCGACAGATTCATCAAGTAAATTTCGCCGAGCGCAACGTCCTTTAGTGAAACGAAGCTCATCGACCTTGGCGGCGGCTGGACTCTGGCGCGCACGGACCCGCCCCCAATTCCTCCGGAGGAGGGGAGCGGCGCGGCGCTCGCCGTTTGTTTGTTCCCGTCCCGGGAGGGGTCAGGGGTGGCTTGCGGGTCAGTCACCTCGAATTCCAGGGTTTTCACCACCTCGACTGCCTTTGGTCCCTGGACGCTCAGCAAGCCATAGTGGGGCGCGACATCCGTCACCTGCACGTCGTCGGCGATAATGTATTTCTCGAGCCGCTGCGCGACCGCGGCGCTGTAGCCCGGTTCGAAGTCGAGCAGGATTTCATTTTCCAGGAGGTAAAGGTTCAGATCGCTTTGCATCTTTCCTTTCGCGTTGACCAGCGCGGCGTAGCAACCTTCCCCGGTTTTCAGGTCTTTCACGTTGTTCGTGACCTGGCCGTTGAGATATTTCTGCCGGTCGGCGCCCAGCAGACAGAGTCGCGAGCGAAAGCTCAAATCGAGCACGCCGGCCGCCTGGCGCAATGTCGCGTGCTCGGCCAGCGGGTCGCCGTAGTAATCGACGACCTCCATGCCGTTCACCTCGGTGAAGTGGCCGTTCAATCGTTTATGAAATTCGCGCAAGGGGAGCGGATTCATTATCAAGCCGGGAATTTATGGTTCACAAATGCCGGATGCGGCTTTTGTATTTCCGCAGGAGTTTATCATTGTGAACATCACCGTCCGTATTGCTGCTGATGTAAATCTCGGGAACGACACCGCGCTCGAGCGCATTCTCAATCCCCTGCGCGATGATCGCGTTGACGAGGAACGCCCCGGTGATGGACGACGTCGGACCGATGGCCGAGGGCATGCCGGGCAATGGGATGCAGGCGTCGCCTTCAACGCCGCAGTTGTCGATGACCAGGTCGCCCACGTCGGCCAGCTTTTTCCCCGACGAATGGCGCGACGGCCAGGCGCGCGCGTGCGCCAGGTTGGTGATGATGACGACCTTCGTGCCGCGGTCGCGGCCCAGTTTTGCGAGTTCAATGGGAACCGCATTACGGCCCGAGTTGGACGCCACAATCAGCACGTCGCCTCCTGTCATCGGGTAGTGTTCGAGCAAATCGGCCGCATACCCCTCCCGGCGTTCGAGGTGGGTTGCCGCGATGGCTTCTTTGTGGAGCATGAGCGCGTCATCGAGCATCGGCACGGCATGCGCAAGGCCGCCGGCGCGATAAAAAATCTCCTCCGCGAGCATGTGCGAGTGTCCCGTGCCGAAGGCGTAAAGCCACCCGTCGTGGGCTAGCGCTTCGCCCAGCCACGCAGCGGCCCGTTCAATCGCCGCGCGTTGTGTCGCGAACACCTTCGCCAACTGTTCGCACACGACCGCGTAATATTTCTCGCAGACATTCATCCGACGGCAGCGCGCATCTTGCGTGCGAGCGCGCCGATTTGCCAGCTTTGTCGGACGCGCGAGGGTGATTCAAATTCGTGCCCAAGTCGGATTTTGCCAGGTTCCCAACGACGTCGTCCGTCAATTCGACTCCGGCGTCACCCAACGCCATCGCCGCCGCCGCCTGCGACGGGGACAACACCGGCTTCGCGAACCGGGCTGCGCCGGTGCGCTTCAACGCCGCGACCAGACTGTCGCGAACCAGCGCGTTGTTGGTCAACACACTGCCGACCAGACAGACCGACAGTGGTCGCGACCTCAAGCGAGCCAGTTTCACCGCCGCCCGGGCTTGGGCAGCCAGTTCCTGGCCGGCTTGCTGGCAAATTCGGCGGAACACGGCGTCGCGGCGGCCGACCTTGCGCGCCAGATAGCCGGCCAACCCGGCAAAGGCTTCCTTCCTGAAGCGGGGGCCGTAAATGAAGGACACAATCCCGGCCAGCCTTTTCGTGTCGAACCAGCGGCCAATGACCGGCCCCAATGCGGTCGAGGGACCCAGCCCTTCTTCCGCGGCAATGGCGGCTTTGACGGACTCGACGGCGATCCAGTAAGCGCTGCCGGCATCTCCCAAAAGATGTCCCCAGCCGCCGACGCGCGTCAGTTGTCCGGTCTCATTGACGGCCAGCACAATCGAGCCGGTGCCGGCGATGACGGCCACACCCGGCCGCCCGAGGGTCGCGCCGAAACAGGCCGTCTGACAATCGCTGACAACGCGCGTTCGCCGCAACGGGAGGATGCCGCGGCACAACTTTCCTTTCTCCGCATTCGTCGCGTCGGAAAACAACGCGGCGCAACCGACGACGATTTTCCCGGGCTGCAGCCTGGGCGGGAGGCGTTGTTCGAGGGCGCCGACCAGCGTTTTCAAATTGCGGCGCGCGGTCGGCCAGCCCGCGCTCAAAAAATTCAGCGAGCCGGCCATTGCGGTTGCCAGCGTCCTGCCGGCTGAGTCAACGGCAACCGCAAAGCTGTGTGTCCCTCCGCCGTCGATGCCGATGACAACAGGTGTGTGGCCATTCATATCTCATTTTCCGGTTATTCTCTTTCCGAGATACAACACGTCGTTGACACGCGCCAGTTCGCGAAAGCCGAGTCTTCGGTAAAAACGCTCGGCGCGCGCATTGGTGGCGCCCATGCCCAGATGCACACCGGGCGAACCCCGGGCCGCCAGTTCGGCGAGCAACACCTTCATCATTTCCTTGCCCAGACCGCGTCCCTGTGCCCGCGGCAACAGGTCGATGTGCAGGTGCGACGGATAAGGCTCATAAGGGTCGGGCAGGAAAATGTCCGGGTGATAGTACTCGAAATACACCTTTTGAGTTCGCGTCCATTGTCGCGGGTCGCCGGCGGGTTCGGCGCAGCGCTGGCGAAGTTCCGGCAGCCACCGCGTCCGGTACGCCGCGTAAAACTTCTTCGAATCGAGCGCGCCCAGCGCGTAACCGCAAACGCCCTGCGGGTCTTCGAGCACGAACGCCAGGTCCGGTTCGAGCTTCAAATAGGGTCCGACGTAGATGTGACCGAGCGCCTTGGGATCGTCGAAGGCGTGCGATGCGTCATCTCCATTGTCTCCGGTCCGGAGACACACGTCATAAGCCCCGACCTCGTCCCGCGGCTCGCAACGGCGGATGTTAAACGGGGCGATCGCCATTCGATTGACCTTCCGGTGCCGGGATTGGCCTGTGTCGGAACCGGCCTTTCTCGTCCATTGGCAGGAGGCGTTGCAGTTGGGCGACCAATCCACCGCGATAAATCCCGGGGCGGTTTTCTGTCGAAACAAATGCCTGTCCGGCCGGCGGGTGGGCCTTCAGCCAGCTCACGTATTTCCCCATCAACCTCGTTTCCTCCCGCAGTTCCCAGACGAGGCGGTAAAGCGCGTAGAGCAGCTCGCGATTTTTCAACGCGCTCATTTTGTCGAAGAGACCGATGAGTTCCGCGCAAGTCGTTTCAAACCGCCGGCTCACGATGCCCCAGCGCTTCGGCGGTTCGCGAAGCAGGAAATGAAAATCATCAAGAAACGCCTTCGCGCGCGGCCCGGGTTGGGTGGGCAGATAAAAGCAGTCGCACAACAACTCCAGTTGCCGGGCCGAAAGCCCTCCGGGTTTGTGCGTCTTCCATTGGAGCCGCCAGCCTTTCAGGGCGGTTTGAAACGCGCGGCGCGGGTCCCACTCTTCTTCGGCCTGCGCATACATCGCCAACGTGCGCAGCGGGATGTAATTCGCCTCAAACTCGCAGTTGGGATTGCTCAGGATGCCCGCAACTTCCGCGCGCACTTCCCGCGGACGACCCGAATAGGGGCCGAGGTAAATGCGACGCAGGTCGTAGTCGTTGGCGTGAAGATTGTCCCAGAGGAGCGGCTTGCGCCGGAGCACCCGTTGCAGTTCGCAGATCGAATCGACGGTGATGGTCTCGGAAACGATTTCCGGCCCGGTCCAGAAAATCTGAATGGACGTGTCCAGGCCCTTCCCGAGCCGCTTCAGATAATCGGAATGCCGGACGGGGCCGGACATCCGTTCGCAGTAGTGTGTCGGACAAAAACACAACGTCGCATCGGGAACCTGTTCGCGGAGGTGATTCAGGAAGTCATTGGCCACGACGCATTGCGCATCGGCGACGGAGCCAAACGTTTTGGCGTCTTCTTTCGAGAGAACGGGCGGAATATCATCGAACGCGAGGGCGAAATCGCGACAACCACGCTCGATTAATTGATTGGCCTTTCGCCGCAACCGCGTCCGGTCGTTCCTGCCGGAATACGCGAGGTCCAGTCCCGGCGCGATGGCGTAAATGAATCGCAACCCCTTGCCGCGACATTCTCGAATCAAACCCTTGAGTTCCTCCGCTTCCTTCGCCGGGTAAGGTTCGCGCCAGAACAGGCGATGCTTCAGGTCGTCCTTGGGCGCGTAGAGATAGGTGTTCATGCCCCACGGCTTCATCCAGGCGAAGAGTTGGCGACGCTGCGTTGCGGACCACGGGCGTCCGTAGAATCCTTCCACCACGCCGCAGATGAACGGATTGGCATCCATGAGGATCACTTCACTGCGCCGGCAATCACCCCGCGAATGACCTGCCGATTGAACATGGCATAGACCAGCAGGGTTGGCACGGAGATTAACGAGAGACCGGCGAGCAGCGCCGGGTAATCCGTATTGTGCGCCTGCTCGAAGGCAATCATCCCGACCGGCAGCGTTTTCATGCCGGGATCGACCAGGAACAGCAGCGCCATGAGAAATTCATTCCACGTGTTCAGGCAGGTGACGACCACGATGGTCGCCACCGCGGGTCTGGCCACCGGCAGCAGGATGGCGAAATAGAAACGCCCGGTGCCGACGCCGTCGAGCTTCGCCGCCTCTTCGAGTTCGATCGGCAACGACGCGAAAAACGCGGTGAACAAAAGAATGGCCACCGGCAGATTCTGCGCCGTGTACGGCAGAATCAGCGCCCAAAGACTGTCGTGGATGCCCAGCGTTTCCAGCAAACCGATCAACGGAATGAGGTAGGATTGCACGGGCAGAATCATGCCGATGAAAAACAGGGCGAGCCAAAGCTTTCGGAGCGGAAAGCGCCCTTTGCTCAGGGCGAAGCCTGCCCAGGCGCCGAAGCACACGACCGCCGCGGCGCTGAGTCCGGTCACCCACAGCGAGTTGATAAAGTAAGAACCCATGTTGCCTTGACGAATGGCCTTCTGGTAATTCACGAAGCTGATCTGATGCGGCAAGGCAAAGGGATGCCCGAAGATTTCGACGTTCGACGATTTAAAGCTGCTCAGCGCCATCCAGAGCAGCGGGTACAGAAACACCAGCGCCAGGAGAAGCCACGCCGCGGATTTGAGGCAGGAAACGGTTCTGTTCAAATGTCCAAATGCTCTGAGTTGTGCGGTCGCCGGTTTGGTCATTCGGATTTCGTCATTCCTTCGGATTTCGTCATTCGGGTTTCGTTGTGCGCCATTCGTCATTCGGTTTTGAGAAGTCGTCGGAGCCAAAGATTTTTGGCGCCGATCACCATCGCCACCGTGAGCAGCACCAGCAGCGTCAGAATCACCGCGAGCGTGCTGCCGTAGCCTTTATTGTCGAACTTGATGACTTCCTTGACCAACAACGTGGAGACAATGCTGGTGTGGTCCTGGTTCGGCAATAACACCCAGAACAGGTCAAACGCCTTGAACGCGCCGGTGAAGCAGATCAGCAGCGCCACGTAAATCACCTCCTTGAGCAAGGGGAGTTTGATGCGCCAAAAGGTCTGCCAGCCGCCCGCGCCGTCAAGCCGGGCCGCTTCCAGAATTTCGTCCGGAACATTCGCCAGCCCCGCCAGGAAGATCACCATGAAAAATCCCGCGGACGCCCAGCCGGAGATGACCGAAATGGTCACCAGCGCGCGTCTCTCGTTCAACATGCCGGGCAGCACGCCCACGCCCTCTTTGAACATAAAACCGAAGACCAGGCCGACGACGACCATCGACAACACAGCCGGGGAAAAGAACGCGACGCGCAGCAGGTGATTGCCGTGCGTGTTCTTTTCGAGGCTGACCGCGAGCGCCAGGCCGACCCCGACTTCGAACAAGAGCGTCCAGAGCAGGTAAACGAGGTTGTTGCTCAAGGACTGATGAAACTTCGGGTCGCCGGCCGCGTAGCGATAATAGAGCGCGCCGACGAACTGGCGTTTGATCCCCTGATGCGAGTAGAACGAATCGACGAGCGTTTGTGTCGAGGGAATCAGCACGAACACGAGAAACAACAGAAATGCGGGAACGAAAAAGAGGATTTGGCCGCGGCGGGTCATGACTTCTCCATCGAAGTTTCAAGCTCAAAGCTTAAATCCAAAAACAAATCCCAGGCTCCAGGCCCCAAAGTCTCCGGGGCCTCGTCGCAAAGCGTGAAGTTTGGCGCTTCTCTTGAGCTTTGAACTTTGAGCTTTGAGCTTTTCAAAGGCCCTTCCTCGCCAGGTTCTCCTTCTCTCTCGACCAGTAGGCGGATGCGTCTTCCAGCGGCAGTTTGCCGGTCATCAGCCGACCGACCATCTCGTAGAACACCGACGCCTGTTCCGGCCGATAACCGGTGTCGGGCGGCGGGACGAGCGCCGGCGTCGCGGCCAGGATCGCCAGCATGCGTTTCGCCAGCGGGTCGTTCGTAAACGCCGGCGCGTCGCGGCGCACCGAAAGATTGCCGAGTCGGGCGAACTCGCTTTGATGTTTTTTCGACAACAGCAATTCGAGGAATGCAACCGCCGCCTGGGGGTTTTTTGTGCGGGCCGACGCGGAATTTGAGTTCGTTTTTCCGCCGGGCGTCTTCGATGTCGGCCAGAAACCACGAGCCGAGGATGTGTTGCGCCGACTTGCCGCTCAGGAACATGACTTTGGCGTCGATGTCGCTCAACGAACCGACGGAACCCTCGTCGAGCACGCCGGGCAAATCGAATCCATGCTTCTGCCGCAGGGAAACCAACGTGTTCAACGCGCGCAAATCGTCCGCACGAAACGGCGCGCGGGGCCGAAACAACCGGCTCGAGGCGTCCGGGCCCAGCGTTTGCCCCAGGAGTTCCGCGGCGAAGTTTCCCATGGGCCAGAGGTCGCGGTTGCCTTGCGCCAGCGGAAGAATGCCGGCCTGGCGGATGACGACGCACAGTTGTTTCCATTCCTCCAGCCACATTGGTTCGCGCAAGTTGAGCCGGGCGAACAGGTCGCGGTTGTACCAGACCAGGTTGCTGATATCGACCGACTGCGGCAGAAAGTAGAGGCCGCCATTTTGCTTCCGGATGGCCGAAGGGACGAACTCATCGACAAATCCGGGCGAGAGAAACGGCGACAGGTCCATCGCCCATCCAATCTCGATGCAGTATTCGACCTTGAACCCTTGCCAGTGAAAAAAAATGTCCGGCGGATTGCGGCCCTGGAATTGCAGACGCCAGCCGACGGTATTGTAAA
>WNGA01006843.1_pt1 | contig 26451 bp, 23 predicted proteins | sample 5400061 | NCBI WGS metagenome assembly WNGA01 (sample SAMN13153366, study PRJNA577476) | soil metagenome | isolation source: 100 cm soil or saprolite under grassland replicate 2 | place: USA:California | collected 2016-06-15 | reverse complement strand
GGCAAGGAACCCGGGCTCTGGGCGCTGCCGAAGGGCCTGATCGGCCCCGGCGAGGAGCCCGAGGCGACGGCGCTGCGCGAGGTGGCCGAGGAGACCGGCGTCACCGGGAGGCTGGTCGAGAAGCTCGGCGACGTCCGCTACGTCTACACGTGGCGAGGCGATCGGGTCTTCAAGGTCGTCAGCTTCCATCTCCTGCGCTACTCGAGCGGCCGGCTGGGCGAGCTTGCGCCGGCCACCGCCCACGAGGTGGCCGAGGTGCGCTGGCTGCCGCTCGAGGATGCGCCGCGGCTGCTGGCGTACGGGGGCGAGCGGGAAATGGCCGCGCGCGCGATTTCGTACCTCGGCGACAGCCCACTATGATTCCGCGCGGCCAGTGCCAGGAGACGACGACGCCGTGTACGCCCTCAACTTCTACTCGCCGATGGTGGCCGATCAGCTGCGCAGTGGCCGCAAGACCGCCACGATCCGGCTCGGCGACAAATCCCGCAAGTACCGGAAGGGCATGATCGTCCAGGTGCTGGCCGGGACGCGGTTCAGCCCCCGCCAGAAGATCTTCGACGCGGTGATCGACAAGGTCGAGGTGAAGACCCTCGAGGAGCTCTCGCCCCGCGAGATCGAGCACGACAACCCGGAGATCCGGCGGCCCGAGGAGATGGCCGGCTTCCTCGGGCAGCTCTACAACCGCGAGGTCGCGCCGGACGAAACCGTCACCGTCATCCGCTTTTCAGAGATTCGCAGCTAGCCCTTGCGAATCCGCATGCCTAGCTGCTCCGCAGGGCGAAGCTTCCCGCCGCAGGCTTCGCACTGGACCGCGAAGGCCGAGCTGAAGCGCGCGCCGCAATCCGGGCAGCGCGAACGCATCTCGCCACCGCACTGCGGGCACGCCTCCGGGAGCTCGTCCTCGAACTCCTCGAAGTAGCGCTGCACGAACCCACAGGCGAGGCAAAAGGCAACCCAGTCCCCTAGCGTCTTCCGACGCTCTTCGCGCAGCCACTCAGAGGCCTTGCCCACGCGTCGAAGCTACCTGTTCTGGAGCGCGTCGAGCCCGATTCCGAGCGCGATCGCCAGGCGCCGGTCGAGCCGCCGCTCGGTGTCGGCTGAGAGGTCGAGCGTGTACACGTCGCGCAGCGACAGAAACTTGCGGGTGAAGTGTCCGAGCTCGCGCTCGCCGTCGCGGAGCACGAAGTCGTACGGGATCGGCGCCCACTCCCCGTACGGGACGAAGTCGATTACCCGTCGGAGGATTGCCAGAGCCTGGTTCCGCTCCTGCGCGACGGCCAGCTCCTCGTCCGCCGGCGTCAGGATCCGCCACGTCGAGCGCAGCAGCGACTTGCGGAAGTGGTGCTCGAGCACGCCGATCGACACACCCGCGGCATCGACGACGTCGTAGCGGCCTCCGACGTCGATCACCCGCCGCGCCTTGATCCGGAAAAGCTCTTCCGCCTCGTCCTCGCCGCTGAAGAAGCGGATGTCCTCCTTGAACGCGAGCCGCTTCGGCCGGACGAAGGCGACGGGCGGCCCGGCGAGGGTCTCGCCCGCCGCGAGCGGCGTCACGCGGTACAGATTCACGACCGGTCGAACGAGCTGCTCGATCAGGAAGCGGTCGTACTGGAGTGCGGGCTCGGCCACGGGCAGGCGATCCTACCGAGGCTGGGCAGGCTGAACGAGTGCTACGACGACCGACTTTCCACGGCCGACGAAGTCTGGTTCTGCCTGCGCAAGTCCACGCGCTCGCGGGCTGCGCCGGAAGGTCGAGTCGTTAGAGTTCGTCGTCGTCCCGTCGACTCACAGGAGAGTGCATGGCGATCGCGCGTGAAGCCGAGCCGGTCGGCTCGCTGCAAGAGGTCAAGGAAGCCGGTCTCGACCGCGAGGATCTGCTAGGCGTCTACCGCAACATGCTGGTCACGCGCGGGATCGAGGAGCGCGGGCACATCCTCTACAAGCAGGGCAAGATCCCGGGCTCGTTCTACACCGGGCGCGGGAACGAGGCCGCCGCAGTCGGCGTCGCCACCGCGATGGACAGCGTCGACGTCGGCACTCCGCTCCACCGGGACATGGGCGTCCACATCACGCGCGGGGTCGAGCCCTGGCGGATCTTCGCGCAGTACATGGGCCGCGTGGACGGGCCGACGCACGGCAGGGACGGCAACGTCCACATGGCCGACTCGAACCTCGGCCTGCTGGCGATGGTCAGCCACCTGCCGGCGATGCTGCCGGTCGCGGTCGGCTGCGCGCTCGCCTTCCGGATCCGGGAGGAGCGGCGCGTCGCGGTCGGCTGGTTCGGCGAGGGGGCCTCTGCCCGCGGCGACTGCCACGAGGCCATGAACCTCGCGGGCGTCCGCAAGCTCCCGGTCGTCGACGTCCTCGCCGTCTACCGCGAGACCAGGCGCGCGATCGAGAAGGCGCGCGCGGGCGGCGGCCCGACGCTGATCGAGTGCCTCACCCTCCGGATGGAGGGCCACGCCGTCCACGACGACGCCTTCTACGTCCCGAAGAACATGTTCGAGCGCTGGGCGGCAAGCGACCCGATCGAGCGCTTCCGCAGCTGGCTCCGCGTGAACGCCGAGCTCAACGACCAGGAGGAGGACGAGATCTCCTCCGGCGTGAAGAGGCTGCTCAACGACGCGCTCCAGCGCGCGGAGGAATCGCCGCTGCCGGATCCCTCGTCGCTCACCGAAGGGGTTTTCGCGACGCCCGAGGATCTCGACACGCCCCACCACAAGTAATGGCCGAGAGGACCTACCTTCAGGCGATCAGCGACGGCCTCCGCCAGGAGATGCGCCGCGACAAGCGCGTCTTCGTGATCGGCGAGGACGTCGGCGTCTACGGCGGCGCGTTCAAGGTGACGCTCGGCTTCCAGGAGGAGTTCGGCCCCTGGCGCGTGATCGACTCACCGCTCTCCGAGGCGGCGATCGTCGGCGGCTGCACCGGGGCGGCGATCATGGGAATGCGTCCCGTCGCGGAGATGCAGTTCGCGGACTTCATCTCCTGCGCCTGGGACCAGCTCGTCACCGTCGCCGCGAAGCAGCGCTTCCGCGCCGGCACGCCGGTTCCGATCGTCGTGCGGCTGCCCTCGGGCGGCGGCTTCTCGGGCGGGCCGTTCCACTCTCAGAACCCGGAGAGCTCGTTCGCCCACATCCCCGGCCTGAAGATCGTCTGCCCCGCGACGCCCGAGGATGCGAAGGGCCTGCTCGTGACGGCGATCGAGGACCCGAACCCCGTCCTCTACTTCGAGCACAAGCACCTCTACCGGCGGATCAAGGCCGAGGTGCCGGACGAGCGCTACACGACGCCGTTCGGCAAGGCCCGCGTCCATCGCGAGGGCGACGACGTGTCGGTGATCACGTGGGGCGCGATGGTGCACACGGCCGACGACGCGGCCAAGCAGCTCGAGGAGGACGACATCTCGGTCGAGATCGTCGACCTGCGCACGCTCGTCCCGTGGGACAAGGCGGCCGTGCTCGAGAGCGTCGGCAAGACGTCCAAGGTGCTCGTCCTGCACGAGGACACCCACACCGGGGGCTTCGGCGGCGAGATCGCGGCGACGGTCGCCGCGGAGGCGTTCGAGCAGCTCGACGCGCCGGTCAAGCGGATCGCCGCCCCCGACACGCCCGTCCCCTTCTCGCCGCCGCTGGAGAAGGCGTACATCCCGCAGGTGGAGGACGTCGCGGCGGGAATCAGGGAACTGGCGGAGTACTAGGAGGAGCGATGGCCACGACCTCTGCGATCGACGTCGTCATGCCCCAGATGGGCGTCTCCGTCTCCGAGGGGACGATCACGAAGTGGCTCAAGCAGGAGGGCGAGCGGGTCGCCGCCGACGAGGCGCTGCTCGAGATCTCGACCGACAAGGTAGACACCGAGGTGCCGAGCCCCGGCGAGGGCGTCGTCCAGCAGATCCTCGTCCAGGAGGGCGAGACGGTCGAGGTCGGGACGAAGCTTGCGGTGATCGTGCCCGAGGGCGCGGCCGCGCCTGCCCCGCCGGCCGAGCAGGCGCCGCCCGAGCCGGCGACCGCGCAGGCCGCGGCCGAGGCCGGCGCTTCCTCGAGCGCCGAGGGCGGCGCTCCCGCCGCCGAGCCGGTCGCAGAGGCCGAGCCCGCGGCTCCGGCGACGGCTCCCGCGGAAGCCCCGGCTCCGAGCGACGGCACAGGTGAGAAGACGTTCGTCTCGCCGGTGGTCGCCCGGATCGCCGCCGAGCACGGCGTCGACGTGGATCGGGTTGAGGGCACCGGACGAGGGGGCCGCGTGACCAAGAAGGACATCCTGGCGTACGTCGAGTCCGGCCCCGCCGAAGCTCCCGCCGCGCCAGCGGCTCCGCCACAGCCGCCCGCCGAGCCACCGCCGCCCGCGCCGGAGGCCCCACCGACACCGGCGCCGGCCGCAGCGCCACCTCCGCGCGCGGCCGAGCCCACCCCCGCTATGGCGCAGGCGCAGCCTATGCCAGGAGAAACCCTCGAGCCGATGAACGCGATGCGGCGCGGGATCGCCGAGCACATGCGCCGCTCGCTCGACACCTCCGCGCACGTGACGACGGTGTTCGAGGTCGACATGGCGAAGGTGGTCGCCCTCCGGAAGAAGCTGAAGCCGGAGTACGAGCAAAGCTACGGCGTCAACCTCACCTACCTCGCCTTCATCGGGCGCGCGACCGTCGAGGCGATCAAGAACTGGCCGTGGGTGAACGGCGAGATCCGCGGGGAGCAGATCGTCTCGAAGAGGTTCGTGAACCTCGGGATCGCCGTCGCGCTGGAGGGAGGCCAGGGCCTGATCGTCCCCGTGATCAAGAACGCGGAAGGGCTGAACCTGCTCGGCCTGGCGCGCGCGATCGCCGACGTCGCCGACCGGGCACGGAACAAGAAGCTGACCCCGGACGACGTTCAGGGCGGCACCTTCACGATCACGAACCCCGGCGGCTGGGGAGCGATCATCGGCACCCCGATCATCAGCCAGCCGCAGGTGGCGATCCTCGACGTGGAAGCGCTCGTCAAGCGCCCCGTGGTGGTCCAGGACGAGGACGGCAGCGACGTGATCGGGATCAGGCCGATGATGAACCTCTGCCTGAGCTACGACCACCGGCTCGTGGACGGCGCGTACGCCGCGCAATTCATGAAGGAGCTGCGCGAGAACCTTGAATCCTGGGACGAAGGCGCCTATTAGCCGGAAAAAGTCCGGCGCGCGCTTCGCGCGCACCATGACGACTTTTTCCGGAGGCTCCTAGCCGCGAGCGTTTGTGAGCGGAGGCGAGCAAAGCCCGCCTCCGCGGCGGGCTGCTCCGGTCCCATCGCTAGGCTGCGCCAGATGAGCAGGGGGGCATACGTGGTGCAGCTTGGATGCGTGCCCTACCGCGAAGCCTGGGAGCTCCAGCGCTCGCTCGCGGGCGCCGTCTCGCAGGGCGCGATCCCGGACACGATCGTGATGCTCGAGCACCCGCCGGTGATCACGCTCGGGCGGCGCGCCGAGGAGGGCGAGCTGCACGTTCCCGAGGGCGCCGAGGTCGAGATCGTCGAGACCGACCGCGGCGGCAAGTCGACCTACCACGGGCCGGGGCAGCTCGTCTGCTACCCGATCCTCGACCTGCGGCGCCACGGGGAGGACGTCAAGAAGTACTGCCGCGATCTGGAAGAGGCGCTGATCCGCACGCTCGCGCCGCTCGGGGTCGAGGCGACCCGCATCGACGGCCTGACCGGGATCTGGCTTGAGAGCCCGCCGAGGAAGATCGCCTCGATCGGGATTCACATCAGCAAGTGGATCACCACGCACGGGTACGCGCTCAACGTCGACCTCGACCCGGCGCCGTTCACCGAGTGGATCACCGCGTGCGGGATCGAGGACGCGGCGTTCACGACGATCGCGCGCGAGCTCGGGCGGCCGGTCGCGGTCGGCGAGGTCCGCCCGCACGCGGCCGCGGCGCTCGAGGAGATCTTCGGGCTCGAGCTCAAGGAGCTCCCAGCCGACGAAGGTCACGGCCTCTGGCCGCAGCCGCTGCACGAGCAGCTCGCCGCGCGCAGTTGACCGCACGGCTCGAAACCTTCGCGGACGGCGTGTTCGCGATCGCGGCCACGCTCCTGATCCTGAACGTGGACGGGCAGGTCTCCGAAGACGTGCACGACCTCGGCGGCCGGCTGGTGCACATCTGGCCGTCGTACCTCGCGTACGCGGCGAGCTTCGTCACGATCGGGATCATGTGGATCAACCACCACACGATCATGAGCCAAGTCGAGCGCGTCGACCGCCGGTTCCTGATCGCGAACATCGGCTTGCTGCTGTGCATCGCGTTCTTCCCGTTCACGACGCGGCTGGTCGCCGAGCACGTGCGCGGCGGCGGGGCGATGGCGGCGGCGCTGACATACGGGTTTACCGGCGTCGCAACCGCGAGCATGTTCAACATCACGTGGTTCTATGCCGCAGTCGGGAAACGGCTACTGCGACGCGACGCGGAGCCTGCGGTCGTGAGCGGAATCACGCGTACGTACATCCCCGGGCCCTGGATCTACCTGACCGCGACGCTCGTCGCGTTCGCAAGCCCGGTCACGAGCATCATCCTCTTCGGCACGATCGCGCTCTTCTACGTCCTCGAGAGCTCACTCTTCGGGGGGACCCGCTCTCTAGACTGAGCCTTGATGCAGCGCTCGCTACCCGTTGCTGAACGTCCCCGCCGGCCGGAGTGGATGAAGGTGCGGGCGCCGAGCGCGGACTCGCGGTACTTCGACGTCCGCAAGCTGATCCACGGCGCCTCGCTCAACACGATCTGCGAGGAGGCGCGCTGTCCGAACATCGCCGAGTGCTGGGGCCGCGGGACGGCGACCTTCCAGATCCTGGGCGACACCTGCACGCGCGCCTGCCGCTACTGCTACGTCCACTCCGGCAAGCCCGACGGGCCGCCGGACCCGCTCGAGCCGCTCCGGCTTGCGACGGCGGCGGCGAAGATGGGCCTCCAGCACGTCGTCGTCACGTCGGTCGACCGCGACGACCTCGCCGACAAGGGCGCGGGCCACTACGCCGCGACGATTCGTGCCTTGCAACACAAGCTTCCGGGCGCGACGGTCGAGGTGCTGACGCCGGACTTCCTCGGCTACGAGGAGGAGGCGCTCCGGATCGTGCTCGCGGAGCGGCCCGACGTCTTCGACCACAACATCGAGACCGTGCGCCGGCTCCACGCGCGCATGCGCGGCGCCAAGGCCTCGTACGACAAGGCGCTCTGGCTGCTGGGGCGCGCGAAAGAGGTCGCCGACTACCCCGTGCTGACGAAGTCCGGGATCATCGTCGGGCTCGGGGAGGCGAACGACGAGGTTGTCGAGACGATGCGCGACCTGCGCGAGCACGGGGTGGACGTCGTCACGATCGGCCAGTACCTCCAGCCCAGCGCGAAGCACGCGAGGATCGACCGCTGGGTCCATCCCGACGAGTTCCGCTGGTTCCGCGAGCAGGGCGAGGCCCTCGGGTTCGGCTCGGTCTTCTCGGGACCTCTCGTGCGGTCGAGCTATCGGGCGGACGAGCAGCGGCACGCCGCAACGGGCCGTGGCGCGGTGGCGTACTAAGGCCGTCCTGGCCGGGCTTGCGCTGGTCGTGGTCCCGGCCGCCATCGCCGTCGTCGTCGTCCACGGAAGCTCGGGCGGTTCCACCGAGCGGCGGGCCAAGATCCTGCCGGTCGGGATGAGTCCGCTGCGCGTGAAGGGAACGGGCTTCGTACCGGGAGAGCGCGTGCGCCTCAAGATGGACGGCGGGGGCCGCCGAGTCAGAGTCGGCTCGGGTGGTTCCTTCATCGCAACGCTGTCCGGGGTGGACGCCTGCGACAGCGTCACCGTGATCGCCGTCGGATCGCGGGGTAGCCGCGCGTCGTTCAACCTGTCGCAGGTCGCCTGCTTGCAGCCGTAACACGAGGGGGGCCGGCTCTCGCCGGCCCCCCTCGTTTCTCGCTGGTGAGGGGCCCTAGTGGCTGAACGCCTCGAACTCGGCGGCACGGACAAATCGCCGTGGCGACGTGGCCGACACGTTGGAGTCACAGTCCGTAGCGTTGCCGGGATCGGCGTCCTGCTCGCTCTGGTACGCAGGACCTCCCGTGCACTGGCTCGTCAGCACCCGGAACCTCAGGTGTGTGGCCTTGGTCTTCGGGATCGTGAAGTCCCGCATGATCAGCTGAGGTCCGATCGGACGCGGCGCGTCGCCGGGGAAGGCGTCGCCGGCGCTCGTGTACACCTTCGTGTACCCGCCGGCGGTCGAGCAGTCCGCCCCCGTGGCGGCGTTGCACGCCCAGACCTCGAACGAGCGCAGAGCAGCGAAGCGGCTCTGGCCCGGCGCGATCATCGCGCTTACCTCGACGTGGGTGATGTCCTGCGGATTCGTCCCGGCAAGGTCGATCGTCACCTGCTTGCCGGCGATCCCCGACAGGGTCGAGTCAGCGGGGTTTCGACCGTCCGCCGACCAGTTGGTCGTCTCGGTCTCGTCGATCAGGTTCGGCAGGTCCGCACCGTCGCCGGTGGCCGTCGCACCGGCCGCGCTCGATGCCCAGTTCGTAGGCATCACGACGGACAGGGTCTTGACCTGGTTTGCGTTGAGCTTCGCGCTGAACCGGAAGAACCCGTAGCCCTTCGCGACGGCGAGGAAGTCGTAGTCGCCCGGCGCGAACGAGGCCGTGTCGTCGCGGTTGATGTCGATCCCGGAGTTGACGGTCGCCGGATCGGTGTCCGCAATCGGGGAGACGCGACCCTCGTAATGGCCGACGTACACCTTGCCGACTACCGGAGCGCCGGTTTCCTTCGAGCGCAGATCGAAGCTCACCTGAGCGTTGTTCTCCAGCGGCGACGAGAAGTCGGGCACCGGATCGCAGTCCTGGAGCGAGCCGGCGCCGGTCGCACTGCACCGCGTGGCCGGAGTGACGGTCGCATGCAGCGCCGCGTTCTGACCGAACCCGTAGCGCGCGAAGGCGCCCCAGATCTCCTTCTGGTTCGCCCCGCCGAACCGCATCATGTCCGCGGCGAGCATCGAGTCGCGCGCCTGGAGCATGGTCGGGCCCGTCGGGTCGAGCAGGAACGAGTCGAACACGAGCTGGATCCACCGCCGATCGCCCGGGCAGTTCTGCGCCGGCAGCACGCCGTTGGCGCATTCCGCCTCGAGGCCTGCGTCACCGGCCGGGAAGCCGCTCTTGTACTTCTCGATCAACGCCTGCCGGAGTCCGAAGTTCGCCGCGACCCAGATCTCGCCGTCGGAGTGGACCTCGTTCCCCGGCGTGTCGTAGCCGATGTCGCTGAAGTTCAGTGGATCGACGTGCGGGTACGTCGACGGCGTCGGGAAGGGGCCGGTCCGCGGGTAGTTCATCGCGTAGTTGCGAATCGCGTGCTCCTTGTTCCCGGTCGCATACGTACCGACGGCGTACGGGTTCTCGCCGGCGGTCGGAACGAACCCGTTCGAGACCTGGTACTCCATCGCATTGAGGTCGCCGAAGGCCTCGCCCATTGCGCCGGCATGGAAGCCGCTCCGCGTGGCGCCCTTACCGATCATCCGGTTCTCGATCATGTGGCCGAACTCATGCCCGATCACGCCCATGTCGAAGTCGCCGTCGACGCAGGGCGCGTAGAACGAGCCGGCGAGCGGCTGCCAGAGGTACATGTTCGTGATCGAAGAGACGCCGTCCGGCAGCGTGATCATGTTCGCGTTGTCACGCGTCGTGGTTGCCGCACCCGACTGGGCGTCACCGATCAGGGGGTCGTTCTCCCGGCTCAGCTCGGTCAGGCCGAAGTTGCTCGCCTGTGCGTTCCAGTTCTGCTCGGTGAACCCGAGGAAGTAGGCGAAGTCGTGCATGCGGTTGTGCATCACGAACAGGTTCACGGCCGCGGCGCTGTCGTCATACGTCGAGCCCGGAACCGGCGGGGTAGCGGGGTTGCACTGCCGCACGTTCCAGTCGTTCGTCCAGGGGAACGAGTAGTCGCGCGCCGTGCTCGTCGGCATGTACTGAGGAGCGCTCGGCACGATGTTGCTCACCCATGACGTCGCGGCCTTGTTGTTGTTGCCGCTCGTCGTGAACGTGGGCGTGTTTGCGTGCACGTCGAAGTCCCACGGCGCCCTCGAGGCGAGGTTGCCCGTGACGATGTCGCAACCGGCGGCGGCCGTCCAGCACCACGTCTTCCGCGTGTCGGTGCTCGGGTTGTTCCACGGGAACAGGTCGAGCGCCGCCAGCGGCGGGTTGGCGGGGAAGGCCTTCCAGCGCGCGAGGTAGGGCGCCGGCGCCGGAGTGTCGTCGAGCGTCAGATGCCCGGTGTACGTCGTCGGCGCCGCCCATGGGCCGCCGCCGGCGAAGTCGCACACCTCGACGAAGTAGTTGCCGGGAGGGACGCCGCCCGCAGGCTCGTAGTGGAACTGCTCCGGCGAGAACAGCGTGTCCGCCGAGAGGATCAGCGTCGATCCCAAGTACAGGTTGAGCACGACGTCGTTCGTGGGAACCGTCGCCGCTGCGAAACCGTCGAGCGCCCTGATCCCGGCGCCGACGGTGTACGGCCCCTGCTTGACGTCGCACGCGCCGTCGGTCGCCGGTACCGAACCACTGAAGTTGAACGTCACCGGCGCCAGCGGGGCGGCTTCGTCAGCCAGGTTGTCGACCAGGTTCGCCCTGGCCAGGATCGAGCCGTCGCGGGCGCTGACGATCACCCGGTACGCGGCCGGCGAGGCCGCCGACCTGTCGAGCACGATCGACTCGTACGCCGGGACGGCGATCCGGCCGATCGCGAACGACCCCAGCTTGACGCGCTGGACGTCGCGCAGCCCGGCGACCCTCAGGTTCGTCCAGCCGTGGGCGACCTTCAGGCCGCGCACGTTGACGATCGAGCTGTCGATGCCGGTGTTTTCCGCGGCCTGCACCCAGGCCTGGGCCGCGGACAGGTTGTCGGCGCCCTTCAGCGGCACGGAGCCGACCACCGTCGACGACACGAACGCGATCTTCCAGCGGTGCGCCGTGCCGGCGGTCAGGCCAATCGTGACGAGCCCGGAGCCGTCGAGCGTCTTGAGCCCGCCGAGCGCCTGCTGGAAGGTGACCGCGTGCCCGCGGCTTCCGACCAGCTTTGAGTCGGCCTTGAGCTGAAGCCCGCCGACCGAGTCGAGCCGGAAGATCACCTTGTGGTTCGCAAGCCAGGAGCGAGCGGCCGCAATCGCGGTCACGCCCGAGGCCCGCTTCGTGAGGAACCCCCCGGGGCGCGCCAGCGTGGCCGGCGTCCCGAAAGAGTTCCATGTCGCCTTCGCGTGAAGCGCGCGGACGGCGGCACGCTGAGCGGCCGACGGTCCGACGGCTACCGTCCGGACGAAGTCCCGCAGGTTGCCCTGTGAGCGTGGAGCGGCCTGGCGAACTCCGAACGTCGGTCCCGCGAGGACGAGCGTGACCGCTACGGCGGCAAGGACCGCGCGCAGCAGCAGCTGTCGCATCTTCATCTTCCCCTCCCGAGTGATTGCCTGTCCTCGTACGTGCTCGGGCGATCTTGAAACCGCTATCAATCCGTGTCAAGGGCAACGAAGAGGGCCGCCCGAAGACGGCCCTCTCCAGCGCGGTTGCTCTTCGGCGCTTTAGTGCACGCCGCCCAGGTTCATCTGCCAGATGCCCTGTGAGTGCGTGGCTGCGTAGAGGAGGCGCTTGCAGGAGCCTCCGTCCTTGCAAACCGGATCGCGCGACGAGGGCTGGATCGCGAGGTGCATCACCTCGTAGCGCGGCATACCGGCCGTGACGTGCCAGCCGCCCGTGCCGTCGTCGTCGCCGCGCAGGACGCCGAAGTCCGTGGAGACGTACAGCGTGTCCGTGGCGTCGTCCCGGACGACGTCGCTGACCGGCAGGTCGCCGTCACTCGCCGGTGTCGGGAACGCGGACGTGCCGCTCTCGACGTTCAGATTCGCGAAGGTTCCCGAACCCGGAGCCGAGCCGTTCTCGTGCACGTCGAACACGTGTCCCGGAGTGGTCGGCGTGACCGCGTTGTAGCCCGAGTAGCTGATCCACGCGTGCCCGGTGTCGGCCGGGTCGACGTAGATCGCGCTCGGGAACCGGGTCGGCGAGTTCCCCGAGGTGGAACTGTCGATCCGGTGCCACACCATCGTTTCCGGATCGGCCGCATCCGCGTTGTGCGTGACGAAGATGCGGCCGGCCGAGGTCGCCGCCCAGAGCGTGCCGTGATCCGCGCTGTCGCGGGCGAGCCACGACATCGAGCCACCCGTGCGGTCGGGACCGTAAACGGCTCCGGTCAGATCGCCCGCCACGTCGTGGTTCAAGGTCCCGTCCGGATTGTGGACGACAGGACCGCCGAGCGGCTGGTAGTCACCGCACCCGGCGGTGCCGCCGAAGGTCACGAACTCCGGACAGTTCGCCTCGTAGTCGGCGATGTTCGGAGTCGTATCCTGCGGCACTTGGTCAGGCGTGCCGGCACCGAAGGCCCAAGTCCGCCAGACGTGGTTCCCGCCGTTGTACACCGGGTGCGTCCCCGGCACCGGGTTCGGGTCACCGATCTGCGGCCAGTAGAACGCGAAGGTCTCGCCGCTGATGACCATCGGAGCGGTGGTGATCACCCATCGTTCCGGATCGCCGTTGCGGAAGTTCGAGTCGCCGAACCCACCGGTGAACTCGTTCGCTCTCCAGCTCGGATTCGTCGCGTCGTAGACGGCATTGCCGCCGTCGCCGTAGATCACCTGCTGGAAGGTGTTCCTGCTGCAGCCGTTGTTGTTCGACCAGGTGCCGTTGTCCTGGGTGCCGCCCATCACCTCGCAGGAGAGCGACGGGTTGATGACGACGTTGATGAACTGAAGCGTGCTGCTGTATTTCTTGTCGACGTGCTGGAGCAGCGTCGGCACCCGTGAAAGGAGCCGCTTACATGCGAGCTGGCTCCCCGGAGAGAGGTTGCCGGCGCGTCCGCGCTCGTCGCATTGCGATGAGATGTCGGCGAACGAACCGCTCGTCCGAATCACGCCTCCGTCCGAGCCCTCGAAGATTTGGGTCGGGTTCGACGGATTGATCGCGATTGCGTGTTGATCGGGGTGGATTCCGTTGGGGGCTCGCAGGCAATCGCCCATCCCAACGGGGAACAGACCGGGGTACGGCCCGTAGGCACACCATGGTGCGGGGGTGTCCTGGGCGTCGTACGACAGGTCGGTGAAGGTGCGGTTGTTGTTGACGGCATCGGGATCGCCGGCCGTATTCGAGTACAGCACCTCGCGGCCGTTGGAGCGGCCGTTGCCGCACCCGACCCCCTTGGTGTTGCAGGGCTCCTCGCCGTACTGGTTCGAGCCGATCACGTAGACCGTGTCGGGCATCCCGGCCGGCGTGTACAGGTCCTGGTCGTACCAGCACTGCCCGGTGCAGAAGTCGTCTGTGGCGAAGTACGGGTTGCCGGTCGTCTGCGCTGTCAGCTTCTGCCAGCCGTTGTACGTGGCCGGGAACGTGTGCGTCGTAGGGTCGGGCGGAGTCGAGCCCGCGCCCTGCGAGGCGAGCAGCGTCGCCGCGGGCTGGTTGGCGTTGTCGATACGCCAGAAGTTCGAGGCGTACGGCGACGTGATGCCAGCGAACCCCGTAGGCGCGATGTTCTGCGTACCTTCGGTCAGGTAGATCCGCGTATGGCCGTTCTTCACGGTCAGAGCGAACATCGCCCGGTCGAGGCCCTGGAACGCACACGTCGTGCTCCCCGGGAGCGGCGTGCACTGCGGCGGAACGAACTGTGGCTTGAACACCTGCTGGAAGGCCGTCGCCGCCGCGCCCGCGTCACGCCGCCACACGCCCTGGTCGAACGCGGTCGCATAGACGGTGTCGGGGTTGAGCGGGTCGAGTCCAACATCGGTCACGCCGAAGGAGCATGGTTGTGGCGTGGTCGCCGTGCAGGTCGGCGCGTTGCCGTTCCAGACCTCGGTGAAGGTGGTGCCGCCGTCAAACGACTCGTAGAGCCCGACGTCGTTCGCGCCCGGCGCGAAGCGTGTCGTGCCGCCGTTGCCGATCACGTGTGACAGACCTCGCACGCCGAGCGTGGAGCCGACGAAGATGTGGTTCGCGTTCCGCGGATCGATCACGATCTGCTTGATGCCGCGGCCGAGGAACGCGTCCTTGCCGGGCGTGACGCAGGCGTAGGTGCCATTGCTGACGCACGCGTCCGCGAGCTTGCTCCAGTGCTCCCCGCCGTCCGTGGACCTGTAGATGCCGACGCCGGCCTCACAGCCAGACGAGCAGCGGTTGGCTTCGCCCGTGCCGTAGTAGAGCGTCTGGTTCTTCTTGTCGGTCGGGTCCAGGACGACGACTCCGCTGGAGTTCAGGTCGCGCTCCTGCGGCCTGAGCTGCTTCCACTCGGGATCGGGAGCCAGAGCGTTATCCGTCGTCCAGACACCGCCTCCGGAAGCTGTCACCCAGACCTGGCAACCCTTCTTCCGACCGCAGTCCGGTGAAACGACGAGGCTGGTAGTGCGGCTCGCCGTCTGGTTGGTCGCTCCCGAGAACGAAGTCACGCCGGGTTGGATCGCGGCCGTCCTCGGCCCGTACAGGTTCCACTTGCCACCCTTACCCTTCGGGTCGCCCTTCTTCGCGTCGAGCGCGGCGATCCCCGCGAACGTGGCCTCCGCCCGCTGGGCGATCGCCGGCGGGATTACGTTGGCCGGGTACGTCCGCGCGGCCGACAGATAGGCCTCGTAGCCTCCGAGCGGGCCTTCGCCCGCAGCCTCGGCCGCGTTCTCGCCTGACCCGAACTTCGGCTCGAAGCCGGGTCCGGAGCCGGCCGATCTCCCCGTGAACAGCACCAGGAACAGAGCGAGCGACCCGGCAAGCAAGAAGAGCGCCGCTGTCAGGACGTTCATGCGTGTTCGTGTCATCGAGTCTCCCCTTGGTTGTGGGCGTTACCGGCGAAGGGGCGGCTCACTACCGCCACACACCTTGAATGACGCCAGCTGCGCGTTCCTCGAACCTCCCCCGCCGCGGCCAGCCGGTCCCCGAACCGCCTCGCCAAGTTATGCAGGAAGCCTTATATGCCTCCCTACATCACACGTCAAGGGGCCTACGAAGTGGCTGCTATCTGGCCACTGGCGGCGGTCGCGGCGTCGACGAGGCCCGCGCCTTATGCGTCGGCGAACGAGGTCGGGTTCGACTGATCCCCGTGGCAGTACCCGGTCGCGCAGGCTCTCCCGTCGAGGGAGGCATCTGCGCCGGGCTCGTGCCCGGCGCGAACCGGACCACGCGGACCCCGAACGGGTTGCCCGCCGAGGCAGATCCCGCGAGCGCGAGCGCGGCGGCAAACGCCGCCAAGAGGAAGATTGGCCGCTTCACCGTTGTTCGTCTCGGCAGCGGCGATTGCGCTCTAGGTCACCCGTTCGAGAAGGAGGGCCGCCCCTCTCGGGCAGCCCTCCTTCGAATCCACATTCGTGCTCCGCGCCTACGGCAAGGCCACGCTGTCCGTGAAGATGTCTTCGTCGTGGACGACGCTGTTGCCGCTGACGGCGGAGTTGCGGGTGTCAGACCACACCGGATGCGCGTTCCCGTCCGGAGTGATCGTCAGCCCGCTGTAGTCGCCGTTGAAGCCGGCCTGGGCGCCGTCGGGCGGCCGGAAGCTCGGCGAGAGCACGACGGCGGCGAACGGACTCGTCGTCCCCGCCGAAAGGACGTAGTCCGAGTCCTTGTCCCCGACGCCGGCCTGGCACGGGCTCGTCACTACGGGAGTGAACAGCGGGATCACGCCCGGGAGCGGGCAGAACCCGGCAGCCGGAGTCGTGTTCTCGCCGGCGACGCGGTCCGTGCGGTAGTAGCTGACGCCGATCTTCCCGTTCGCCTCGTTGACGTCGGCGGCCGGGAAGTAGTGGTCCTTCGTGGCATCGGCGCCCGCGACGGGGTTGACCGTGCCGACCTGCGTCCAGCTCGCGCCGCCGTCGGTCGACTTGGCCAGCTGGACGTCGAACCGGCCGTTGCGGTAGTCCTGCCAGGTGGCGTAGACCGCGCCGGTCGACGTGTTGACGGCGCTCCGCGGGAAGTCGTTGGTGCGGATGAACGCGCCTGGGATGCATTCCTCCGGGCCGCGCCCGAAGTCGCACAGGGGCTCGTTCGCGATGACGTCGTCGCCGACCTTCGCAGGCGCACCGCAGTTCAGTCGCGCCGCTGCGGCGGCGGCCGCCGTAGCGGTCGAGCCGCTCGGGCTGCAAACAACCGCCAGCTGCTGTCCGTTCGGATTCCCCGCCGCGGTGTTGCCGTTGTTGAACGGGACGACGAGCTTCCCGTTCGGCAACACGACCGGATCGGAGCCCTGGTCGAAGTTGCAGGCGTGTGGGTCGAGCCTCGGATCGAAGAAGTCGCCGAAGCTGCAGAGCGTGGGCGAGCTCCCGCTGATCTCCTCAGGCGGGGACCACGTTCGCGCGCCGTTCGTCGACATCGAGCCGTAGATCGGGGACTGGCAGTAACCGCCTCCGGGGTGGCCTCCGCCGCACCGGTTGTCGAAGAAGAACACCGTCCAGGTGACGTACACGTTGTTCTGCGCCCCCGCTACACGCCCTGTGTTCGGGTAGGTGTCGGCGACGATGAACTGCTTGTCGTGGAACGCGCTCGTCGTGAAACCGGGGCCGCTGTTGTCCTCGGCCACGATCCAGGTCGGGCCCAGCTGCGGGATGTTGAAGAAGAACGATCCCTTGGCCAGGGCCGGCGACTGCGTCACGTACAGCCCGGACGCGTTCGAGAAGACGTCGAAGACGACGCAGCTGAAGTAGCCGTTGCCGGCCGCGTCGAATGCCGTCGTCGGATCGCTGCCGGCGTCGTAGGTGTGCAGCGTTCCGGGCTGGCCGAAGATCGTGTGGAAGCTGTCGAATTGCGGCGAGTTCACGTGCTGACGGAACGGCGGCAGCAGGTCGCCCCAGTTGGCCCCAGCGTCCGTCGACCAGTCGATGCCGCACTGGTTGAAGCCGACGCGGCTGTCGTTCTGGCCTGCGATCAGGTTGCTGGGATCGGCCGGGTTGAACGAGTTCTCCTCCTCGGCCTGGCGGCGGAAGGTGCAATCCTGGTTCACCCGAACGTTGATCCCGGCGCTGTTGCGGCTGCCGCAGCCAGCGGCTGAGTCAGGCACTACCCCGACCGGCGGCTCGACATCGAGCGCCGCGGTGGAATCGGCACCTTCGAGCCGCTCCTCGGCCGAATTGATGGCGCCGGGCGAGATGAACGGCAGCGTCCTCGTCACCGTCTTCGTGACGCCGTTCTTCGTGACGCTAAAGCTCAGCTTCGCCGGCTTCAGCTTCCCGCTCGCGGCATCCCGGAGGATGAGCATCGGCTCGTCTCCGCCAGATGCGGCACCGCCGATCGCGAGCAGAAGCGTCGCAAGCGCGGCGAGCGCAAGCGCAGCCCCCGTGACTCTCTTCATGGCTCCCCCTTTCCCCTTTCTCTATGGCCGCACGTCCGCGTGCGACGGGAGATCTTGCCTGCTTAGACCTGGTCTTGCAAGAAACAACGACCTCCCGGCGGGCGCTGAACGACTGGCCTTTCAGCCGTGGGGCTTGGCCATCTTGCGGTAGTCGAGCGCCTCGTCCAGGGTCGCCTCGTCGACTCCCGCCTCGCGGGCGACCTCGCGCAGCGACCTTCCCGACCGGACCGCTTCCTGGACGATCTCGGTCGCCTTGTCGTACCCGATGTACGGGTTCAGCGCGGTCGCCGCGGAGAGGGTCAGGTCGGCATAGCGCTCGCAGGTCTCGCGGTTGGCCTCGATCCCCTCGACGCACTTCTCGGCGAAGAGGCGCGAGGCGCTCGCGAGCAGCTTGATCGAGTCGAGCAGGTTCCGCGCCAGCAGCGGCACGAACACGTTCAGCTCGAAGTGACCCTGCATCCCGCCGACGGCGATCGCCTGGTCGTTGCCGATCACCTGGGCGGCGACTTGCGTCACCACCTCGGGAATCACCGGGTTGACCTTGCCCGGCATGATCGAGCTTCCCTTCTGCAGCTCAGGGAGGGCGAGCTCGGCCAGCCCCGCGCGGGGCCCGGACCCCATGAACCGGATGTCGTTCGCGATCTTCGTCAGCGAGACCGCGACCGTCTTGAGCGCGCCGGAGGTCTCGACCAGCGCGTCGCGCGCCGCCTGCGACTCGAACGGGTCTGCCGGCGGAGCGATCTCGAGCCCGGTCTCTTCTCGCAGCCGCGCTCGCACGCGCGAGGCGAACTCCGGATGCGTGTTCAAGCCGGTCCCTGTGGCGGTGCCGCCGAGCGGGACCTTGCCGAGCCGCGGGAGTGCGTCCCGGACCCGCGCGATCCCCTCGCGCACCTGCGCCGCATAGCCGCCGAACTCCTGGCCCAGGGTGACGGGAACGGCGTCCATCCAGTGCGTCCGCCCGGACTTGACCACGTCGTCGAACTCCGCGGCCTTCGCCGCCAGCGCGTCCGCGAGCCGCTCGAGCGGCCTTCGCCGCCAGCGCGTCCGCGAGCCGCTCGAGCGCGGGCAGCAGGTCGGTGGCGATCTCCGCCAGCGCGGCCAGGTGCACCGCCGAGGGGAAGACGTCGTTCGAGGACTGACCCAGGTTGACGTCGTCGTTCGGGTGGACGTCCTCGCCGGCGAGGGCGGCGATCACCTCGTTCGCGTTCATGTTCGAGGACGTGCCCGAGCCGGTCTGGAAGACGTCGATCGGGAACTGGTCGTCGAGCTCGCCGGCGGCGACGCGGTCGGCGGCCGCCGCGATCCGCTCCGCCTTGTCCGGATCGAGCAGCCCGAGCTCAGCGTTCACGCGCGCAGCCGCCGCCTTGATCCGCCCGAGCCAGCGTGCGACCGGAGCGGGAATCGGCTCGCCGGAGACGGGAAAGTTCTCGATCGCCTTGCGCGTCTCCGCGCCCCAGAGCTCCCGTTGCGCCTCGGTCGCCACGGGATCGAGTCTAACGAGGAGGGGCCCGCCGAAAGCGGCCCGGTACGAGTCCTAGGCGACCAGCCGCAGGCGCCGTGACCCGGGCGGGCGCTCGCGCAGGATCCGTCGCAGCTTCTCGTCGAGCTCGGCCGAGAGCGCCCAGCCGACATACCGGCAGCGCGAGCACTCGCCGCCGTCGAGCCGTCGCGCGGGCGCGGCTACGCACCTGGTCTGGCCGCAGCCGAGGCATTCGACCTGAAGCGTCCTCACCGGTCGTAGATCGGCCGCTCGGAGCGATCCGACAGTCACCCGGGAGAGTGAGCGCTAATCCGTCGAGTACTTCGGCTGGACCTTCTCGCCGCGGATCTGGGCGATCGCGTTGTTGGCGGCGATCGCGGCCTCGCCCATGCCGATCGTGATCAGCGTGATCTTGCCCGGGTAGCCCGCGACGTCGCCGGCGGCGAAGACGAGCGGCAGGCTGGTCTCGCAGGTCATCGGGTCGATCTTGATCTGGCGCTTGCCCTCGAGCTCGAGGCCCCAGTCGGCGATCGCGCCCAGGTGGGAGTGGAAGCCGAGGAGCGTGATCAGCGCCTCGCACGGCACCTCCTCGCTCTCGCCCGTGTCGGTGTTCTCGATCGTCACCGCCTGGATGGAGCCGTCACCGTGGATCTCGCGGATCTCGCAGGGGGTCATGATCCGGACGCGCCCCTCGCTCTCGAGCGCCTTCGCCTCGTTGACCGAGGACTCGAGTGCGCGGAAGTGGTCGCGCCGGTGGACGAGCGCGATCGGCGGGCGCGCGGTGTCCTGGAGGCCGAGCGTCCAGTCGAGGGCCGAGTCGCCGCCGCCGACGATCACGCACGTCGCGTCTCGAAAGACGTCCTTCTCGCGCACGAAGTAGTGCAGGCCCTTGCCCTCCCACGCCTCGATCCCCTCGATCCCGAGCGTGCGCGGCTCGAAGGCGCCGTGGCCGGCGGTGATGATCAGCGCGCGCGAGAGGTAGGGCCCGCCCTTGTCGGTGCCGACAGCGAGCAGCTCCTCGCCGTTCTGGCTCAGGCGCTCGAGGGTCCGCACCTCCTCGCCGAGCAGCACGTCCGCGCCGTACTGGAGCCCCTGCTCCGTGCAGAGCTCGACGAGCTTCGTGCCGAGGACCTTCGGGTGGCCCGCGACGTCGTAGACGTGCTTCTCGGGGTAGACCGCCGCGACCTGGCCGCCGAGCTGCTCGAGGCTCTCGATGATCCGCACCGAGGCATCCCGGTGGCCCGCGTAGTAGGCGGCGGCGAGCCCGGCCGGGCCCGCCCCGAGGATCGTGATGTCGACGACGCCGTTCTCACTCACGGCGCCGAAATGCTACTCGCGGTTCCGACGGCGGCGTCAGATTCCGGCGTATCGACCGTTCATTTCAGACGGACGCACGGGCAAAGCCCGCGCGTCCTGAAGTCGGCGCCGACAAGCGGCGCCTACGCGGGAGGCGTCGCCGGCGCGCCGGCCATCTGCGGAGCGCGATGGCTCCGCCAGGCTTCTCCGGTCAGGTAGCCCGTGAGGCCGAAGACGACGAGCGCGTTGAGCCCGTGCAGGATGCCGACTCCGTGGACGGCCTCGCTGATCCAGGCGAGGACGATCTGGACGGCGACCGCTACAGGAACCGCGAGCGCGAACAGGATCCGCCTCTTGCCGAGCCGGGCTCCGAGGGCGAGCAGCAGGACGAGGACGGAGGCGAGGAAGATGAGGTACCCGAAGCCGGTGTGGAAGCCGAAGCCGTGGTCGAAGACCTTCTCGCTGATCAGCCTGTGCTCGTCCGAGCCCTTCTGGTCGCCGAGCTTCTGCGCCGCGTAGAAGCCGCCGTACGCTGCCGCGGCGATCTGGGCCACGACGGCCAGGAAGACGATCGCAATCCAGTAGCGGTAGATCGTTCGCAGAACCTGCACGGCCTTCACCTCGCGCTCGGGGGTCGCGCGAGTCTAGTCCCGCAGGCCGGACGGAGCTAGTGCGTGCAGCCCGAGCCGCAACCCGCGGCGTCATCCGGGGCGGCGCCCTCTTCCACCTGGAAGGAGTGTCCGCACCCGCACGAGGCGGAGACGTTCGGATTGTTGATCGCGAAGCCGGCCTGAAGCCCCTCGACCCAGTCGATCTGGGTGCCGGCGAGATAGGGCGCGCTGAAGGGGTCGACCACGACCGGGACGCCCTCGCAGACCAGCTCGTTGTCGCCCTCCTGCGCGCCGCGGTCGAAGCCGAGCGCGTACTCGAAGCCCGAGCACCCGCCGCCCTGGACGGCGATGCGCAGCACTGCCGCCTCGCCCTCGGGCTCCTCCGCCATCAGGTCCCGGATCTTCGCCGCCGCGCTCTCGGTCAGCGAGACGAGGGTGACTGGACGCTCGGTGATCTCCACGAGGCCCATCGTAGCAGCGTCGTCTGCGCCCGCATCACCCATCCGGCAGGAGCCTCGGAGGGTCGGAAATCACCCGACTTTGTAACAGCTGTCTCACGCTTGGTTGAGCCGTTTTCCTCTTCGCTCGTAGCCGTCGCCAACCTGGTAACTTCCGGCTCGCCCGACGCGGGAGGAACACGTGCTCGACAGCTGGCTGGCGTTCCTGATCTACGGGTTCTTCGCGTTCGCAATTCCGGCGTCCATGGTCGTGATGTCGTTCGCCTTCGCCACCCGCCCGCGCCGCAGGACGCGCGCCCGGACGATCCCGTTCGAGTCCGGCGTCTCTCAGGGCCCGCCTCACCAGAGCCACTTCACGATCAGCTTCTACCTCACGGCGATGCTCTTCATCGTCTTCGACATCGAGATCGTCTTCCTCTACCCGCTCGCGGTCATCCTCCACAGCCTCGCCTGGTTCGGTTTCGTCGAGTTCCTCTTCTTCCTGATCGTGCTCGCCGTCGCCTACGTCTACATCTGGCGGAAGGGTGCGCTCGAGTGGCGGTGAGACGTAAGCGGCTCGCGGATTACGGGCTCCACTCGGAGCGCGTGATGTGGCGCGGCAAGGGGCCGGGGGCCTTCGAGACCGAGCTCGGCGAGCTCGAGGACAAGCTGATGCTGACCACGATGGACAAGGCGGTCGTGTGGGCGCAGGGGAGCTCGATCTGGCCGGACACGTTCGGGCTGGCTTGCTGCGCGATCGAGATGATGTCGATCGTCTCCGCTCGTTACGACATCGCGCGCTTCGGCGCCGAGGTCTTCCGCTCCTCGCCGCGCCAGGCCGACCTCCTGATCGTCTCCGGCCGCGTCGCGCACAAGATGGCCGCCCCGCTGCGCCAGATCTACGACCAGATGCTCGAGCCGAAGTGGGTGATCGCAATGGGAGCCTGCGCGAGCTCGGGTGGGATGTTCAACAACTACGCCGTCCTCCAGGGGGTGGACAAGATCGTCGCGGTGGACATCCACGTCCCCGGCTGCCCGCCGCGCCCGGAGGCGCTCGTCGAGGGGATCGTGCGGCTCCAGGAGAAGATCAAGGCCGGGGTGCCGCCGGCCTACGAGATCCGCGGAGTCGCATCCTGACTAACCGCGAAAAATGCTGCGCATTTTCCGCGGGACTGGCTTGTCCCGTCGCTTCGCTCGGGAGATCTTGAGTTGGGTCTCGAGGGAGTTCCCGGGTTGATCCAGACCCGCGAGGCCTTCGGCGAGACCACGCTGGTGGTCGATCCGGCGCGGCTCGTCGAGGCGTGCACGCACCTCCGCGACGAGGAGGGCTTCAACTTCCTCGCGGACGTTGCCGCGACCGACTACCTCGGCTGGGGGAGCCCGGGTGTCGCCGGCTACATCGGCACCTCGGACGGACGCGATCTCAACGATCCCGGCTCGCAGGGTCTCGAGCGGCTGCCCGGGCCGAAACCGAAGCGCTTCTCGATCAGCTATCACCTGCTGGGGATCCCGGAAGGGCGGCGCGTGCGCGTCCAGGTCTGGGTGGACGACGGCCAGCCGGTGGCGAGCGTCGTCCTCGTCTGGCCGACCGCCGACTGGCACGAGCGCGAGGCGTGGGACCTGATGGGGATCCGCTTCGACGGGCATCCCAACCTCCGCCGGATCCTGATGGAGGACGACTGGGAGGGCCACCCCCTGCGCAAGGACTCCCCGATCGGCGGCGAGCCGGTCCGTTTCTCCGGCGAGGAGTGAGTGACTGGTGGCCGTCGCTCCGGAGAAGCCGCGGATCTACAAGGGAACGCACATCCCCTCGCCGATTCCGACCGTGCTCCAGATCCCGCCGGAGCTGCGGGGCTCGGACGACCTGCTCCAGGTCAACTTCGGCCCGAACCATCCCTCGACTCACGGCGTCCTGCGTCTGATCGTCGACCTGCACGGCGAGCACGTGGTCGGCCTGGCCGCGGTGATCGGCTACCTCCACACCGGCTTCGAGAAGAACATGGAGCAGAAGACGTGGTGGAAGGCGATCACGTACCCCGCGCGGATCGACTACCTCTCCTTCCAGAACAACGAGCTCGTCTTCGTCCTGGCGATCGAGAAGCTGCTCGGACTCGAGGTGCCGGAGAAGGCGACCTGGATGCGGATGTGCCTCGCCGAGCTGAACCGGATCCACTCGCACCTCGTCTGGCTCGGCACGGCGGCGCTCGAGCTGGGTGCGATCTCGATGTTCTGGTACTGCTTCCGCGAGCGCGACCAGATCCTCGACCTGTTCGAGCTGGTCACCGGGGCGCGCATGCACACCCGCTACTTCCAGGCCGGCGGCCTCGCCGAGGACATCCCGCGCGGGTTCTTCCCCGAGGCGCGCAAGTTCGTGGACTGGATGCCCAAGGCGGTGGACGACTACGAGGCCCTCGTCGACCGGAACAAGATCTGGCTCGAGCGGACGAAGGGTCTCGGGCTGCTCTCGGCCGACGACGCGATCGCGCTCGGCCAGTCGGGCCCGGTGCTGCGCGGCTCGGGCGTCGACTGGGACCTGCGGAAGGCCGAACCGTACCTCGCCTACGACCAGGTCGACTTCCGCGTCCCGGTCTACGAGAACGGCGACGTCTGGGACCGGTACAAGGTGCACATGGACGAGATGCGGGAGTCGACCCGCATCGCCGACCAGTGCCTCGACCGGCTCGAGGGGATGGAGGGCGAGCCGTGGATCGCGGACGATCGCAAGGTCGTGCTGCCGCCCCGCGAGGAGCTCCACACATCGATGGAGTCGCTGATTCACCACTTCAAGATCGTCACCGAGGGCTACCGCGTGCCGGAGGGAGAGGTATACGTCACGGTCGAGTCGGCGCGCGGTGAGCTCGGCTGCTACGTCGTCTCCGAGGGCGGGCCGAAGCCGTGGCGAGTCAAGTTCCGCGCGCCGAGCTTCGTCGCGCTCGAGGCGACGGCGACCTGCATGCAGGACGCGCTCGTCGCCGACCTGATCGCGATCGTCGGCTCGCTCGACACGCTCATGGGCGAGGTCGATCGATGAATAGCCGCAAAAAATGCTGCGCATCTTTAGCGGGACTGGTTTGTCCCATCGCTTCGCTCGGGAGACCGGACTGAGCGCCAAGCCTCTTGTAGACGAGATTCGGGACGTGGCGCGGCCCTATCCGGATACGCGGTCGGCGATCATGCCGGCGCTGCGAATCGCACAGGAGCGGCACGGCGGATGGCTCCCCCCGGAGGCGTTCGAGGAGGTCGGCGACGCGCTCGGGTTGACGCCGGCGTACTGCCAGTCGGTCGCATCCTTCTACGACATGTTCCACCTGGCACCGGTGGGGCGGCACCTGGTCGAGGTCTGCACGAATATCTCCTGCGCCCTCGTCGGAGCACAGCAGGTGCTCGAGGCGTTCGAGCGCGAGCTGGGCGTGCGGCCGGGGGAGACGAGCTCGGACGGCGAGGTGACGCTGCGCACGATCGAGTGCGCGGGCGGCTGCGGCTGGGGCACGGTCGTGTCGGTCGACCACCGGTACCACGAGCCGGTCCGGCCCGACGACGTGCCCGCGATCGTCGAGGAGCTGCGCGCTGAGTAGCCGCGGGCGTGTCGAGATCGTCCTCGCCGGCGCCGAGGGCCGCGACCTGACGCGGCTGAAGGCCTACCGCGAGATCGGCGGCTACACCGTGCTCGAGAAGGCACGCGGGATGGAGCCGCAGGCCATCGTCGAGGAGCTGCTGGCCGCTGGTCTGCGCGGGCGGGGCGGAGCCGGCTTCCCGATGGGCCGGAAGGCGAGCTTCCTCGCCAAGGACACCGGCAAGCCGACGTACCTCGTCGTCAACGCGGACGAGTCCGAGCCGGGCACCTTCAAGGACCGCGAGATCATGTTCCGAGTGCCGCACCGGCTGATCGAGGGCTGCCTGATCACGGCGCACGCGATCGAGTCGGAGCGGGTCTTCATCTACCTGCGCGGCGAGTACGCACACGAGTTCGAGGTGATGCGGGCGGCGCTCGACGAGGCGCGCAAAGCGAGGCTGCTCGGCGGCGTCACGATCGTGATCCACCGCGGCGCGGGCGCGTACATCTGCGGCGAGGAGACGGCGCTGCTCGAGTCGCTCGAGGGCAAGCGGGGCCAGCCGCGCTCGAAGCCGCCGTTCCCGGCGGTGTCCGGGTTGTATGCCTCGCCCACGCTGATCAACAACGTCGAGACCGTCGCGACCGTGCCGGCGATCGTCGAGAACGGCGGCGACTGGTACGCCTCGCTCGGGGTCGAGAACTCGGCCGGGACGCGCGTGTTCTCGCTCTCCGGGAACGTCGTCAACGGAGGCAACTACGAGCTCGAGCTGGGCGCCTCTTTGTACGACCTGATCTACCGGCTGGGCGGCGGCCTCCCCGACGGTCGGAAGTTGAAGGCCGTCATTCCCGGCGGCTCGTCGGTGCCGGTGCTGACCGCAGGCGAGATCCAGTACCCGCTGGATTTCGACTCGATGGCGGAGGCGGGGACGATGCTCGGCGTGGGCGCGGTGATCGTGATCGACGATCGCTGCTGCATGGTGCAGCTCGGGCTGCGCGTCGCGCAGTTCTACATGCACGAGTCGTGCGGCAAATGCACGCCCTGCCGCGAGGGGACACGCTGGATGGTGCAGCTCCTCCACGCGATCGAGGAGGGGCGGGCCGAGCGGCACGAGCTCGATCTGCTGCTCGACGTCTGCGACCGGGTTCTCGGCAAGTGCCTCTGCCCGCTCGGCGACGCGGCGGCGATGCCGGTCGCGAGCTACGTGACGAAGTTCCGCGAGGAGTTCCAGCGCCACGTCGACGAGGGCGGCTGCCCCTTCGGCGGCGAGTCGTCGCTCGACGGGGTGTTCGCGCCGGTCGACCAGCAGACACGCGCCCCGGTCGCGGAGGTACCGGCGTGACCCCCCTCGTAACAGACTGTTACTTGAAGACCTGGGTTGAAACCCGAGGCGGAATCGATGCTTCGGGACGGCTCGTAACAGTCTGTTACTTGGAGAAGAGGCTCGCGTGAGCTCGTCGCAGGCGGTCGAGCTCGTCACCGTCAGCGTCGACGGCCGGGAGGTCCAGGTGCCGAAGGGAACCGGCCTCGTCGAAACCGCGGTCGCGGCCGGGATCGAGATTCCCGTCTTCTGCTACGAGCCCCGGCTCGGTCCGGCCGTCGGCGCCTGCCGCATGTGCCTCTGCGAGATCGAGGGGATGCCGAAGCTCCAGGCCGCCTGCACGCTGACCGCCCAGGACGGAATGGCCGTCCGCACCGCGCAGACCTCCGCGAAGGCCGCCGAGGGGCAGGAGGCAACGCTCGAGTTCATCC
>WNGA01009323.1_pt1 | contig 26457 bp, 25 predicted proteins | sample 5400061 | NCBI WGS metagenome assembly WNGA01 (sample SAMN13153366, study PRJNA577476) | soil metagenome | isolation source: 100 cm soil or saprolite under grassland replicate 2 | place: USA:California | collected 2016-06-15 | reverse complement strand
ACGGCGCGGTTTGGCACCTCGATGTCGGCTTGTCACATCCTGGGGCTGGAGAAGGTCCCAAGGGTCCGGCTGTTCGCCGGTTAAAGTGGCACATGAGCTGGGTTCAGAACGTCGTGAGACAGTTCGGTCTGTATCCGGTATGGGCGTTGGAGTGTTGAGGGATGTCGTCCGTAGTACGAGAGGACCCGGACGAAGCGACCCCTCGTGTCCCGGCTGTCCTGCCAAGGGCAACGCCGGATAGCGATGTCGCGCGGGGATAACCGCTGAATGCATCTAAGTGGGAAACCCTCCCCAAGATGAACACTCCCGAGCCGCAAGGCTCCTGAAGGGCCCTGGGAGACTACCAGGTTGATAGGCGGCAGGTGTAAGGCGCGCGAGCGCTTCAGCCGAGCCGTACTAATTGCCCGTGAGGCTTGATCTCTCCGCTGTTTTCCCGCTCGGATGGATCCCTGACATCATCACATCACGCACTCGTCTTTGCATTGTCGTCGGTCATCGGTCATCAGTTATCGGAACAACCCGATTACCGACAACCGATAACCGACGACTGCAGTTTTGCTGGCGACTAGCGCGACAGGGCCACACCCGTTCCCATCCCGAACACGGTCGTTAAGCCTGTCAGCGCCGATGGTACTGCGATCGCGAGGTCGTGGGAGAGTAGGCCGCCGCCAGCGTCTCCAAACCGAATGTCCAATGTTCAATGATCAATGACCAATGATCGACGAACATTGGACATTCTTGTTTTGTTGATCATTGGACATTGATCATTTGTTTGTTCGCACCGGTGCGTAAAAGTCGGAACGTCGGCCACGACGAGCAGCCAGTGGGCGACGGCCGCCGGCGGAGCGAGCGGATCGTCGTCCCCCGTCGCCGAGGGTCGCGCCGTTCGCCCCTGGCGCGCCAGCGCATCGGCGCTGCGCACGACCGGCTCGTATGAGGGCGCCGCCGGCACGGGGCCGCTCCAGTTCGTCTGCAGTCCCACGATCCCTACGATGTGCCGCCCCGCCGGCAGCGCGTTGCTCGTATCCCCAGGTGTCGGGAAGACCGGTTGAATGCTGCCGTCCCCGTCGACACGCACCAGGATGACATGCCCCGGGCGCGACAGCTCCACGAGTATCGCATCCTCCTGAATCGCCACGATGCCCGCGCCGTACGCGTCCTTCGACCCGAGCCGCGTGACGGCGGGAGGTGGGGGAGGCTGAGGAACTTGCCAGTGAGCCGACGCGAGGGAGAACGCGAGTACGGAGAGGAGGGTCATGGCTATATCCTCGAAGGGCGGTGCACGATCTAGGCTCTTCCATTATACACGTTACCTTCCTTGAATGACGCGCTGCGGCACCATCGTCCTCGCCGGCCGGCCCAACGTCGGGAAATCGACGTTGCTCAACGCCCTCGTGGGCGAACACCTCGCCATCGTCTCCCCCAAACCGCAGTCGACGCGGCTGCCGGTCGTCGGGCTGCTCACCAAAGACGACACGCAATACATCTTCACCGACTCCCCGGGCCTGCTCGAGCCGGAGTACCGGCTCCATGAAGTGATGCGCGCCGCGGCATTGCGCGCGATCGAGGACGCCGAGGTCATCGCGTACCTGCATCCGCTCAGCGAGTATCCGGCGCCGCCGCTGGCGCGCGTCGCGGGCCTCGAGCACACTCCCCGCGCGCCCGTCGTGACCGTGTACACCAAGTCGGATTTCGTGCGGCCGTCAGCCCGGCCGGCCGTCCGGCCGTCGGAAGTTTTCACGTCCGCCACCACGGGGGAGGGCATCGACGCATTCCTGGCCGAGATCGCCGGTCGCTTGCCCCAGAGCCCGTTCCATTACGACCCCGCTGAGCTTGCCACCCAACCGCTGCGGTTCTTTGCCGCGGAATTCATCCGCGAAGCGGCCTTCGAGCAGCTGCATGAAGAGCTGCCGTACAGCGTGGCGTGTGAGATCGATGAGTTCCGGGAGGGCGCCGAGCCGGTATATATTCGGGCCGTGTTGTACGTCGAGCGCGACAGCCAGAAGGGCATCGTCATCGGCGAGGGCGGCCGCACCATCAAGGCCCTCGGCGCCGCGGCGCGTGGCAAGATCGAAGCGCTGCTCGACCAACGCGTGTTTCTCGACCTGCATGTGAAAGTGCTGCCCAAGTGGCGCCGCGACGAGCCGGCGTTGAAGCGGCTGGGGTACGCCACGTCATGAGTCTCGCCCCCGACCTGCTCGAAATCCTCGTCTGCCCCAAGTGCAAAGGGGCGCTCGAGTACCGGACCAACCCGGAGGCGCTCGCCTGCCACGCCTGCCGGCTGATCTACGCCGTCGAAGATGACATCCCCATCCAGGATCTCCCCCTCAACGCCGGCGCGTTGTTCCTCGTGTTTCCGGTGGGGGCGCAGGCGGTGGGGATGGGCCAGACGGCCACCGCCGCGGCGGGGCGGGGCGAAGCGGCGTTCTGGAATCCGGCCGGCCTCGCCACGCTGTCCGAGGACGAGTTCGCGCTGCACAGCGCCAATCTGGTCGCCGGCCGGAGCAACGTGCTGGGCGCGTACTTTCCCTCGCGTGGCATCGGCGTGATCGGGGGCGCGGTGTATCTGGTCGACTACGGCGACCTCGATCGCACGGATGCCAACGGCAATACGATCGCCCGCATCGCGCCGCGCAACTTCGAATTCCTGGCCTCGTACGCGACGAATCTCACCGGCTCGTTCGTGTTCGGCCTGAGCTACAAGCTCGTGCAGTTCCGGGTCGACTGCAGCGGCGACTGCCGCGACTTTCCGGCGGGGACGGGTGCCACACACGCGCTCGACGTCGGCGGCCAGTTCCGGATCGGAGCCGCCGGGCCGTTGCGCGTGGGCGTGGCGCTGCGCAACATCGGATTCCGGCTGCAGGTCCAGAACCAGGCGCAAGCCGATCCCTTGCCCACCCGGCTCGCCGTCGGCGCGCTGTACCAGGTCCGACTGCGCCCCGCGATGGGAGGCGCACTCGACGAGGCATTCGATGTCAAACTCGCCGCCGACGTGGACAGCCCCTGGGGACAGGTGGGGCAGTCCGAGACGCGGCTCGGCCTGGACGTCGGATATCAGCGCCTCGTGCGCGTGCGCGCGGGCTACGCGTTCGTGCAGGACGGATTGAGCGGGCCCAGTGTGGGCCTGGGCATCGAGAGCGGGTCGCTCGGCGTGGATCTCGCGCGCGCGTTTCTCACGAACTCGGACTTGCAGGTCGCAAGCCCGACGTTCTTCTCGTTCCGGGTCACCTTCTAATGAAGGGGATCCTGATCGCTCTGGCCGTTTGGGGGCTTGGGGGGATGTCCTCGGCCGTGGCGCAGCAGGCCGACACGACCGTGCCGCCGGCCGGGGCGCTGGTGCGCCCATTGGCCTCGCTGATCATTCCCGGCACGGGCCAGCTGCTCGCGCACCAGGATCGTGGGGCCGTGTATCTGGCGGCGGAGGTCTACCTCGTCTCGCGCTACCTGCAGCTCGACCACGAAGCGATGAGTGAGCAGCGGCGGTTTCAGAACCTCGCCTTCGAAGTGGCGCGGCGGCAATTCGGACCGACGCGCCGCGACACCATCTTCGAGTACTACGAGCAGATGGAGCGGTTCGCCGAAAGCGGCAACTACGACACCGATCCCGGTGCCGCGTTCGTTCCCGAGAGCGACCCGCGCACCTACAACGGCTCGGTCTGGTTGCTCGCGCGGCGCACGTTCTGGGAGGATCCCGCGGTGCCGCCCGATCCGACCTCGCCGCAATACTGGAAGGCGCTGCAGTTCTACCAGGCGCGCGCGGTGGGCCCCAATTTTCAGTGGAGCTGGCGCGATCATTCGCTCGAGCACGAGGTGTTCCGCGATTTCATCCAGCGCAGTGACAACGCGTTTCGCCGCGCGCAGAATCAGATCGGGTTGCTGCTGGCCAACCACGTCGTGAGCGCCGTGGACGCGCTGATTTCCGCCCGCCTGACGGCCGCCGCGGGCCGGCCGGCGGAAATGCACCTGCAGCTCGGTCCTGGCAACGTCCGCCAAATCCGGTTTGCCGTAGCGTTCTAACCCTTCTCAGCGACCATACTCATGAGCTGGATCACAAGTCCCGAAGCGTGGCTCGGGCTGCTCACGTTGACGGTGCTCGAGATCGTCCTCGGCATCGACAACATCATCTTCATCTCCATCCTGGCCGGCAAACTGCCGGTCGAGCAGCAGGCGCGCGCCCGCCGCGCCGGTCTCATCGGCGCGATGCTCACGCGCATCGCGCTGCTCGCCGCGCTCGCGTGGATCATTCGGCTGACGGCGCCGCTGTTTTCCGTGCTCGGCCGCCCGTTCGCCGGTCGAGATCTCATTCTGATCGCGGGCGGACTGTTCCTGCTCGCCAAAAGCACGCGCGAGATTCACGAGGGCCTCGAAGGCGATGCCGGCCGCGCCGGCACCGCCGTGCGCGCATCGTTCGCGTCGGTCGTCGGACAGATCATGCTGCTCGACATCGTCTTTTCGCTCGACTCCGTCATCACCGCGGTGGGGATGGCGCGACACCTGGCAGTCATGATCGCCGCGGTCGTCCTCGCCGTCGGCGTGATGATGTTCGCCGCAACGCCGATCAGCGAGTTCGTGCACCGTCATCCGACCGTGAGAATGCTGGCGTTGAGTTTCCTGCTGATGATCGGCGTGTCGCTGATCGCCGACGGCCTCGGCCAGCACATCGCCAAGGGCTACATCTATTTCGCGATGGGGTTTTCCGTGTTCGTCGAGCTGCTCAACATCCGCGTGCGGGCGCGCACGCCTCCGGTGCGGTTGCGGGAGCCCTACACGACTTAATTTGACACCGCAGGCGACGAGGCCTAAGTTTAGGCGGTTTCTACCCTTACGAGAGGAGTAAGGTGCGGTCGCGCCAAGCCATTCTCTTCTTCTCGCCGGCTGGACGTTCCGTACCTGACTTCGTGACCGCATGGGTCAACGGGAAGGGGCTACCCGTCACCACCCTCCCGCAGGCCGCGCTGGTGCAGGAGCGCGTGTTACGCGCCTTGCCGACCCTGGTGGTCGTGGACGGGGACAGCGCCGGGGACGAAGGCATCGAGCTGTGCGCCCGCCTCAAGGGCGATGCCTACACCGCGATCGTCCCGCTCGCCGTGGTCACCAATCGCCACGCGACCGACGCGGTCCGCCGCTGGTTCGCGGCCGGTGCCGACGAGGTGATCACGCCGCTGTTCGAGCCGGGCGAGCAGGCGGGCCGGCTCGACGCCCTCGTGACGCGGGCATTGCGCGACGTCGCGGTGAATCCGTCGACGCTCCTCCCGGGGACGACGGAGATCGAGCGGGAGATCAAGCGGCGCATGGAGCTCGGCGAATTCTTTGCCGTCTGCTACGCCGACCTCGATCACTTCAAGGAGTACAACGATCGCTACAGCTATAACGACGGCGATCGCGTGATCTATCTGCTCTCGCGCATCCTGCACGACGTGGTGCGGGGCATGATCGGCAAGCAGGGGTTCGTGGGACACATCGGCGGCGACGATTTCATTTTCGTGTTGCCGATCGAGAGCATCAGCCCGGTGTGTAGCGAGATATTGGACGTGTTCGACACGCTGGTGCCGTATCAGTACAACGAGCAGGACCGGCGGGCCGGCTATTACTTCGGCAAGGACCGCCGTGGCCAGCTGCATCGCGTGCCGCTGATGACGCTGTCGATCGGTGTCGTGACGAATCAGCACCGGCGCTTCCTGCACCCGGCGCAGGTGAGCGAGCTGGCGACCGAGATGAAGAGCTACGCGAAGACCCAGGCGGGGTCGGTTTTTGTGGTCGATCGCCGCCACGATCGCGGGGACGTAGAAAGCGGAGAGACCGAGGCATAAGGCGTGAACGTCACTTGTCCGTCGTGCGAAACGGTGTACCGCGTGGATCCGGCCAAGGTCCCCGCGGGGGGCCTGCGTGCGCGCTGCAGTGTGTGCAGCAACGTATTCGCGGTGAGCCCCGACGGTGGTGCCGGCGCCCTCGCCGCGGCACCGCCCAAGCCTCCAGTAGCAATGCCCGGACCTCCCCCGCCGGCTCGACCGGCGATGGCTCCGCCGGCGATGGCTCCGCCAACTCCAGCGACTCGGCCGGCGATGCCGGTGGCTCCGCCAGTAGCGCGGCCCGCCGCTCCGGCGCGGCCCGCGTTCGCGGCTCCCGCGGCTCCTCCTCGTCCGACCGCTCCTCCGGCCCCCGCGCCCGCAATGCCGTCGCCCCGGTCGGTCGCGCCGCCGCCGGTTGCGCCGCCCCGCGCGGCCGCGCCGCCGCCGCCGCCGCCCGCTGCGCCTGCTGCGCCTGCTACGTCTGCTGCGCCTGGTCCAGGTGTGAGCACGCCGGGCAAGCGTCCCACGGGGCCGCTGCGTCCCGTCAATCCATTTATGGTTCAGGATCCGAAACAGAAGGCGCGGCGGCTCGCGCGGGCGCTCATTTCCGACATGCTGGTCTATCATCCGGAGAAGCGGCAGCAGGGCATTCGCGACGGCACACTGCCGCAGCTGTTCAAGGACGAGATCGAGAAGAGCTGGCAGGAGTACGTGGAGCAAGTCGGCGCCGAGATGGCGCAGAGCACGCCGTTCTGGACCGAGGCGCTGAACGAAATTTTAGCGGGGGGGCATAAGCTGTTCTAATGAGCCTTTCAGAACGTTTCGCCGATTTCGATCGCCGGCTCACCGAGCTCAGGAGCTTTCTTTGACGTCGACGGAAAGACCGCGCGCCTCGCGGAGCTCGAGCAGAAAATGGCGGACGGCGCGCTCTGGGCCGACGCCGACCGCGCCCGCCAGACCGTCACTGAAGTCAAATCGCTGAAGGGGTGGCTCGAGCCCTACCACGCGCTGCGCAAGCGGGTGGATGAGGGCCGTGAGCTGAACGAGTTGCTCGAAGCCGAATCCCATATCGATCTCTCGTTGCAGCGTTCCCTCGAGACGGAGGCGGAGCAGATCGCCGGGCGGCTCGAGGCGCTCGAGATGCAGAACATGCTGCGCGGGCCCGACGACGCGCGCGATGCGCTGCTCACCATTCATCCCGGCGCGGGGGGCACCGAGTCCCAGGACTGGGCCGAGATGCTCGTGCGCATGTACACCCGCTGGGCCGAGCGGCACGGGTTTGCGGTCGCGGTGCTCGACATCCTGCCGGGCGAAGAAGCGGGGATCAAGTCGGCCGAGATCGAGATCCGGGGCCGTTACGCGTTCGGGCTGCTGCGGGCGGAGAAGGGCGTGCATCGCCTGGTGCGCATCTCCCCGTTCGACTCGCAGTCCCGGCGGCATACCTCGTTCGCCTCGGTGTTCGTCTATCCGGAAGTCGACGACGAGATCGAAATCGAAATCAAGGACGACGATCTGCGTATCGATGTGTTCCGGGCGTCCGGCAAGGGCGGCCAGCACGTCAACAAGACGTCGTCGGCGGTGCGGATCACGCATCTGCCGACCGGCATCGTCGTCTCCTGCCAGCAGGAGCGCAGCCAGGGGAAGAACAAGGCGACGGCGATGAAGATGTTGAAGGCGCGGCTGTACGAACGGGCGGTCGCCGAGCGCGATGCGAAGAAGGCGGAAGTCGACAAGCAGAAGACCGACATCGCGTGGGGCAACCAGATCCGCTCGTACGTCTTCCAGCCGTACACCATGGTGAACGATCACCGCACGGAGTTGAAGGTCAGTGACGTGCACAAGGTGATGGACGGTGACCTCGATCCTTTCATCGAAGCGTTCCTGAAGCGCTTCGGGAATAAGGCGGCGTAGTGACGGGATTTGTAGAAGCGGCACGGCGCGAGAAGCTGAAAGAGCTGCTGGAGCGCGGCGTGGCGCCGTACGCCTACCGGTTCGAGCGCACCGCGACGGCGCAGCAGGCGCTGGCGGCCTACAAGAGGGACGACGATCCGGCGCAGTATGCCCTCGCTGGCCGGCTGGTCGCGCTGCGGCCGCACGGCAAGACGACGTTCGCCCACCTCGAAGACCCGAGCGGAAAGATCCAGCTCTACTTCAAGGGCGATGAGCTCGGTACCGCAACGTATGCGTTGCTGGAGCTGCTCGATCTCGGCGACCACCTCGGCGTCGAGGGTCGCCTGATGAAGACGCGCACCGGCGAAATCACGCTGCGCGTGGCGCGGTTCACGCTGCTGTCCAAGGCGCTGCGGCCGCTGCCGCTCGGCAAAGAGGACGCGAGCGGCGTCAAACACGGCGAGCTGTCCGATCCCGAGGTCCGGTCCCGGCAGCGGTATGCCGATCTCGCCGTGCATCCGGAGGTGCGGGAAGTCTTCCGGCTGCGCAGCCGGATTGTGCAAGGAATTCGGGCTTTCCTCGATGGCCGGGGGTATCTGGAAGTGGAGACGCCGGTGCTGCAGCCGCTGTACGGCGGCGCCGCGGCGGTACCGTTCGAGACGCGTTACGCGGCACTGGACACGACGTTCTATCTCCGCATCGCCGACGAGCTGTACCTCAAGCGCTGTCTCGTCGGCGGGCTCGAGCGGGTGTACGAGATCGGTCACGATTTTCGCAACGAGGGGCTGTCGCGGTTTCACAATCCGGAATTCACGATGGCGGAGTGGTATCAGGCGTACGCGGACTACAACGACATGGCCGCGCTCACCGAGGAGATGCTGGCCGGGCTCGTGGTGCAGCTGTTCGGCACCACCATGCTCGAGCGTCACGGCGCCACGCTGTCGTTCGAGCGCCCGTTCGCGCGCACAGACTATTATGGGCTCGTGCGCGAGCATGCCGGTGTCGATCTTACGAGAGCGAAGGACGCCGAGCTGCGCGCCGTGCTCAAGCAGCACAACGCACCGGACGCGGAGAAGCTCAACGGGCCGAAACTGGTCGACGAGGTCTTCAAGACCTGCGTCGAGCCGAAGCTCGTGCAACCGACGTTCGTCTTCGACTATCCGCTCGCGTTGTCGCCGCTCGCCAAGCCGAAGCGCGGCGACCCGAACAGGGTCGAGCGCTGGGAGTTGTTCGTGCAGCATCGCGAGCTGGCGAACGCGTTCAGCGAGCTGAACGACCCCGATGAGCAGCGGCGCCGCTTCGAGCAGCAGGCCGCCCTGCGCGCCGCGGGCGATGACGAGGCGCAGCAGCTGGACGAGGATTTCCTGCGGGCGCTGGAGTACGGCATGCCGCCCGCCGGCGGGGTGGGGATGGGCGTGGACCGGCTGACGATGATCCTCGCCGACCAGACGAACATTCGCGACGTCATGCTGTTCCCGATGCTGCGGCCGGAATGATGCCGATCCTCAGCGTGGTGCTGCAGGTGCTGCTCCTGGGAGCCGCGGCCACGGCGGTCTTCGTGATCGCCACCAATTGGCCGTCGCGCCTCGATCTGCGGGTGGCGATGCGCTATCTGCGCAGCCGCCGCTCATCCCGGCTGCTGTCGCTGATCACGGTCATCGCCGTCGGCGGCGTCACCATCGGCGTCATGGCGCTCGTGATCGTGCTGGGCGTGATGAACGGGATGCAAAACGACCTGCGCGAGAAGATCCTCGTCGTGAATCCGCACTTGCGGATCCTGACCTACGGGGAAGGGCTGCGGCTCGATGATTGGCCCGAGGTGATCACCAAGGTGCGACGGACGTCCGGTGTCGTCGCGGCGGCGCCGTTCGTCCTGACGCAGGGATTGATCTCCGCGGGGCACGACTACGCCGAGGGCGTGGCGGTGATCGGCGTCGAGTCGGACACGGGGTCGCGCGCGGTGACGAGCCTGCCGCACTACTTCACGAAGGGCGACCTGACGTTCCGGACGACGCAACCGGGCGTGGAAGGCGGCATTGCGATCGGGACCCGGCTCGCGAGCAAGCTGTCGGCGTATCCCGGGGACATCGTGACGATGGTCGCGCCGGCCGGCTCGCAGTTCAACCGCAGTCTCGGCGCGTTCGTCCCGAAATATCGGCGCTACGAAGTCACCGGCCTGTTCGAAACGGGGATGTACGACTACGACAACAGCTATGTGGTGATGCCGCGCCAGGCGGCGCAGGACTTCGCCGGGCTGGGCGGGGCGGTGACCGGGCTCGAGGTGCGGCTCGCCCATCCGGAACGCGCCAGCGAATACGCCGAGCAGCTGGAGAACATGCTCGGCTATCCATATCGCGCGCTCGACTGGCAATTGCAAAACCGCTCGCTGTTCTCCGCCTTGAAGCTCGAGAAGCTCGCGATGGGGCTGGTCGTCTTCCTCATCTGCGTCGTCGCGGCGTTCAACGTCGTGGGGACGCTGACGATGGTGGTGCGCGACAAGACCCGCGAGATCGGCATCCTGCTCGCCATGGGCATGCAGCGGGGCCGCATCCGGCGCATCTTCCTCATTCAGGGCGTCTTCATCGGCCTCGTGGGCACCGCGCTGGGAGCGGTGCTGGGCCTGATCGTCGGCGCGAGCGTGAACCGCGGGCACCTGATCCCGATCGACCCCTCGATCTATTTCATCGACCATCTCCCGGTCCTGAACAACCCCCTCGACGCGCTGGCGGTCGTTGCCGCGAGCCTGGTGATCGCGACGCTGGCGCCGCTGTACCCCAGCACCCAGGCCGCCCGGCTCGATCCGGTGAGCGCCATCCGCTACGAATGAACGCGCTCGTCGTAGCCAAGGCGATCCGCCGGGTCTTCGCGGGCGGCGATGGGCACCTGCTCGAGATCCTGCGCGGCGTCGATGTCGAGGTCCGGCGCGGCGAGTTCGTCGCCATCGTCGGCGCGTCCGGCGCCGGCAAGAGCACGCTGCTGCAGTTGCTCGGCGCGCTGGACAGCCCCACGACCGGGGACATCTGGCTCGACGGCTCGCGCTATGCCGATCTCGACGCCCGCGGCGCGGCGGAGCTCCGGAACCGCAAGCTCGGATTTGTGTTCCAGTTTCATCACTTACTGCGCGAGTTCTCGGCGTTGGAAAACGTCATGATGCCGCTGCTGATCGGCGGCTCGTCGCCGCGCACCGCGCGCTCGCGCGCCGAAGAGGTGCTGTCCGAGGTCGGTCTGGCCGGACGGATGACCCATCGCCCCGCCGAGCTGTCCGGCGGCGAGCAGCAACGCTGCGCGGTCGCGCGCGCGCTGGTGCACGATCCGAGCGTCGTCCTCGCCGATGAGCCGTCCGGCAACCTGGATCACGCCAATGCCGAGCGGTTGCACGAGATCTTCTTCCGCCTGGCGCGGGAATACGAGACGGCGGTCGTCGTCGTCACGCACAACCGCCAGCTCGCCGGCCGGGCGGACCGGGTGCTCTTACTGGAGGACGGCCGGCTCACCACCGTGAGCTCGGTCGATGCGATCCCCTGATGCTCTGCGATAACTGCAAGGAGCGCGACGCGATCATCAACCTGACGCAGGTGGAGCACGACTCCAAAGTGACCCTGCATCTGTGCGAACAGTGCGCGCAGCAGAAGGGCGTGGAAACCGGCGGCGCCGTGCTCAAGACCCCGCTCGGCGGCTTCTTGACCGCGCTCGGGAAAGGTGGCGGGGGGGGCGCGCTCGTTCCGGCCACGGCCGACGGCGTACGCTGCCCGGCGTGCGGCAGCACGCTGCGCGACTTCCGTGACTCCGGCCGGCTCGGCTGCGACCAATGCTATGTGTCGTTCGACGCGCATCTGCGCGATTTGCTGCGGCGGCTGCACGGCTCCAGCCAGCACGTCGGCGAGCGCTATGTGGCGCCGGGCGAACGGGAAGGCGGGAGCGACGCAGCGGACCCCCGCAGCCGGCTGCTCGAGCTGAAGGCGCAGCTGCGCCAGGCCGTCGAGGGCGAGAACTTCGAGCTCGCGGCCGAGCTGCGGGACCGCATTCGGGTGCTCGAGTAATGGATCTCTCGCTCCTGCCCGATGGCGGCATGCGCTGGCTGGACGCATCGGGCCCCAAGTCGACCATCGTGCTGTCCACGCGAATCCGGCTGGCGCGCAACGTCCGTGGGATTCCCTTCAGCCAGCGGGCAAAGGACGGCGACCGGACGGCGGTCATGAGCGCCATTTAGTCAGTAAGGAATTGGCAGGGTTGGAGCGCGAGTCGCGGCCCCGCCCGGGCGCGGCGCTGCTGGTGCAAGACCAGGTCGGCGTGATGGTGAATGAGGAGGACCACTTACGGTTGCACGGCATGTGGTCCGGGTTCGATTTGGAAGACGCGTATGCCGCGGTGGAAGCCGTCGACGTCGAACTGGGCCGGCTCGTTCCTTTCGCCTTTCATCCGGAATTTGGCTATCTTACGTCCTGTCCGACGAATGCGGGAACGGGGCTCCGGGCCAGCGTACTTATCCATTTGCCGGGCCTTGTTTTGACCAAGGAAATCAACAAAGTTCTGCAAGGTCTCACGCAGGTGGGATTGACCTTTCGGGGCTTGTACGGGGAAGGCAGCGAAGTCGTCGGGAATTTCTTCCAGTTGTCCAACCAAACAACCTTGGGGAAGACAGAAGACGAGCTGATCGACCACCTCGGGAAGATCGTGCGCCAGGTGGTGGAATACGAGGAACAGGCACGGGACGTCCTGTTGCGGACGGCGCCGGATGAGGTGGAAGACAAGACATGGCGCGCGTACGGTCTGCTGAAGCACGCGCGCCAGCTGTCGTTTGAAGAGACGATGAATCTGTTGAGCGGTGTGCGTTTGGGCGTTGGGCTGAATCTGCTCCCCGGACCGGGGGTATATACGCTCAACAAACTGCTGATCTACACCCAACCCGCGCACCTGGCAGCGATGGATGGCCGGTCTACCGGCGACCGCGAACTGCCGACGGTGCGCGCTGCGTTTGTCCGGCGCCTGCTCGAAGCGGAACCCAGCTGAAGGGCGAAAGGGTGAGCTCGGAATCGCGATGAACGGCTACAATTTCACGGATCGAGTCCGGAAAGTTCTGCAGATGGCGCGCGAAGAAGCGGCGCGTCTGCATCACGAGTACGTCGGCACCGAGCACATTCTGCTCGGCTTGATCCGCGAGGGCGAAGGCGTCGCCGCGGCGGTCTTGACCAATCTCAACGTCGATCTCGAAGAGATTCAGCAGAAAATCGAAGAGACGGTGAAGAAGGGGAAAGCGGCGGCGGCCGCCGGACCCGATCTGCCGTATACCTCGCGCGCCAAGAAGGTGCTGGAGCTCGCGATGAGCGAGGCGCGGGAGCTGAATCACTCCTACGTCGGCACCGAGCACCTGCTGCTCGGCCTGCTGCGCGAAGAGAAGGGCATCGCCGCGCAGGTGCTGACCGACGCCGGCGTGAACCTCGAGCAGGCGCGCGCCGAGACGCTGCGGCTGCTCGGCAGCGAGATGCCCGCCACGCCCGCCGGCGGCGGCACCGGCGCCCAGCCGACGCCGCCCAAGAGCGAAAAGAAATCCAAGACGCCGGCACTCGATCATTTCTGCCGCGATCTCACGCAGCTCGCCGCCGAAGGCTCGCTCGATCCCACGATCGGCCGCCAGAAGGAGATCGAGCGCGTGATGGAGATCCTGTCGCGGCGCAAGAAGAACAATCCGGTGCTGATCGGCGAGCCGGGCGTCGGCAAGACGGCGATCGTCGAGGGCCTGGCGCAGCTGATCGCGGGCGGGCAGTGCCCCGACGCGCTCAAGGATCACCGCGTGCTGTCGCTCGACATGGCCGCCGTCATCGCCGGTACCAAGTACCGCGGCCAGTTCGAAGAGCGCCTCAAGGCCGTGATCAACGAGATCGCGCAGAACAAGAACATCATCCTCTTCATCGACGAGCTGCACACGCTCGTCGGTGCCGGCGCGGCCGAGGGCGCGGTAGACGCGTCCAACATGCTGAAGCCGGCGTTGGCGCGCGGGGAGCTGCAGTGCGTCGGCGCGTCGACGCTGAACGAGTACCGCAAGTACATCGAGAAGGATGGGGCGCTGGAGCGCCGCTTCCAGACCGTGATCGTCGATCCGCCGACCGTCGAGGAGACGATCGAGATCCTCAAAGGGCTGCGCAAGCGCTACGAGGACCATCACCGCGTCGTGATCCCCGACGAGACGCTGGTCGAGGCGGCGAAGCTGTCGGAGCGCTACATCACCGACCGCTTCCTGCCCGACAAGGCGATCGACGTGATCGACGAGGCAGGCGCCCGGGCCCGGCTGGCCGCGCAGGTGCCGCCGCCGGAGGTCGCCGAGCTGAAGGACAAGCTCGAGGGCATCAACGGCGACAAGGAAGCCGCGGTGCGCGATCAGAACTTCGAGCGCGCGGCCTCCTTGCGTGACTCCGAGCGCGAGCTGCAGGCGGAGATCCGGCGCAAGCAGGAGGAGTGGGAGCGCGAGCGGCAGACCCGGCGGCCCACGATCAGCGAAGAAGGCGTCGCCTTCATCGTGTCGCGCTGGACCGGCATTCCGGTCACGCGGCTCCAGGAGGCGGAGACCGCGCGTCTGCTGCGCATGGAAGACGAGCTGCACGAGAGCGTGGTGGGTCAGAACGAAGCCATTCAGGTGATCTCGCGGGCCATCCGGCGCAGCCGGGCGGGCCTCAAGGATCCCAAGCGGCCCATCGGCTCCTTCATCTTCAGCGGCCCGACGGGCGTCGGCAAAACCGAATTGGCGCGCGCGCTGGCCCGCTTCCTGTTCGCCGACGCCCAGGCGCTCATCCGCGTCGATATGTCGGAATACATGGAGAAGTTCTCCGTGAGCCGGCTGATCGGCGCGCCGCCCGGATACGTGGGCTACGAGGATTCCGGCACGCTCACCAAGGCGGTGCGGCGCAAGCCGTACTCGGTGGTGTTGCTGGACGAAATCGAGAAGGCGCACCCCGACGTGTTCAACATCCTGCTGCAGGTGCTCGACGAGGGTCACCTGACGGATAACTACGGCCGGCTGATCGACTTCAAGAACACGGTCGTGATCATGACCTCGAACGTCGGCGCGCGCGACGTCGTGAAGGGCAAGACGCTGGGCTTCGGGCAGCCCGACGCGAAGAACGAGTTCGAGCGGATGTCCGAGAAGGTCAAGGAAGAGGTCAACAAGGTCTTCAATCCCGAGTTCCTGAACCGCCTGGACGACGTGATCGTGTTCCACGCGCTGAACCGCGAGCACATCGCGCTGATCGTGGCCATTCTGGCGCGCGACGTCCAGAAACGCCTGGGCGAGGAAGAGCTGACGCTGCGGCTGACGCAGGCGGCGACCGACTTCCTCGTCGATCACGGTTACGACGAGCACTACGGCGCGCGGCCGCTCAAGCGCGCGATCCAGAAGTACGTCGAGGATCCGCTGTCGGAGAAGATCCTCGTCGGCGATTTCGCGAAAGGCGACGAAATCGAGGTGGACGTCGCGACCGACAAAGAGCGTCTGGCGTTCAAGGCACTCTCCGGCTCGAAGGCGTGATTCGCCGGCTTTCCCTTTCATTCTTATGGAGTCTCGCCGTCCTAGCCCCGGGCCTGTGCATGGCCCAGGGCGGGGGCGCGGGGCCCGGGCCCACGGTGCCGGTGCCCGACTCGATCGCGGTGGTGGGGCAGCGCCGCAATAGCGCGACCGCCGTCATCCAGCTCAGCGGCCTCGTGCCGGGCCGCGCCATCAACTATCGCGACGTGCAGCGCGCCATCCAGGCGCTCTACCAGAGCGGGCAGTTCGACGACGTCGCGATGACGCAGGCGCAGAGCCCCTCGGGAAAAAGCGTCCTCGTCATTCACGTCAGGGAGCGGCCCGAGCTCGTGAAGTGGGCGATCCGCGGCGTGCAGCGGCTGTCCGAGCGCAGCGTGCGCGACAAGGTGCAGCTCGCCGAAAACCGGCCGCTCGATCTCGCCGCCGTGACGCGCGCCCGCGCGCGCATCGATTCCCTGTACCACGCGCAAGGCTATTATCTCGCGCACACCAAGCCGCTGTTCGTCTATCAGCAGGACTCGGCGGCCGTGCGCGTCATCTTCGACATCGACGAGGGGCGGCGCGTGGCGGTCGCCCTCATCGACGTCCAGGGCAACACCCACTTTACCGACCAGCAGATCGTCGCGCAGATGAAGACCCGGCCCGAAGGCTTCTGGTGGTTCCGGTCGGGGGAGTACAACGACGACAAGCTGGCGGAAGACCTGCGGCAAACGCTGCCGGCGTTTTACGGCAAGCAGGGATACGTCGACTTTCAAGTGCTCGACGACACCCTTATCGTGCACGAAGAGTCGGGCAAGGCGACGCTCGTGATCCGCGTCAGCGAGGGCGAGCCGTACCGCATCGGGACGTTCGAGATCGTCGGCAACCGGCGCTTCTCGACCGACGAGCTCCAGGTCTTCTACCCGTTCACCCTGGAGCAGCGCACCGGCCTGTTGGGCCTGGGCGGGAAGCGGCACATCTCGTACTTCGACGACCAGCTGTGGCAGGACGCGACGCGCAAGCTGCAAACGCTCTATTACAACAACGGCTACATCTACGTGAGCGTGCGCCCCGACGTCATCCGCCGCACCGCGCCCGACGGCAAGCCGGTCGTCGACCTGCGCTGGGTGATCACCGAAGGACAGCCGGCGATCGTGGACCACGTCGAGATTCGCGGCAACGACGTCACCCACGAGCGCGTGATCCGCGAAGCGATCGTGATGGTGCCCGGCGACGTGTTCCGCCAGGATGCGTTGATCGCATCCTACCAGCGCGTCTCGAACCTCGGCTTCTTCAATCAGCCGCTGCCGTTCCCGGATACGAAGCCCGCGAACGAGCAAGGCGACATCGACGTCGTGTTCCACGTCTCCGAAAAGCGCACCGGCAACATCAACTTCGGCGCGTCGGTGGGGCAGGGGACCGGCGTGGGCGGCTTCCTCGGCCTCGACGAGCCCAACCTGTTCGGCCAGGGGAAGCGCGGCAAGTTCCAGTGGCAGTTCGGCAAGAACATCAACGACTTCGACGTGTCGTTCACCGATCCCGCCGTGCGCGAGTCGCGCATCTCCGCCACCGTCGGCGTGCACAACACGCGCGTGCGGTACGTCGTGGGCAATTTCGGCCGGTTGCGCCGCCGCGGCGCAAGCCTGCAGCTCGGCTTCCCCGTGTTCGGCGACAACTATACGCGGTTGTACGTGTCGTACGGCATCGACCAGCAGAGCTTCACCGGCACGGACGTGACGGCGCCCGCCTTCCGCTGCAATAACTGCGTGCGCTCGACGGTGGGCGCGTCGCTGCTGCGCGACACGCGCATCGACCTGCCGTTCCCGACCGCCGGCACGATGGTGCAGGCCGGGCTGTCGCAGAGCGGCGGGCTGCTGGGCGGCTCGGGCAACTTCCAGCGCGTCGACATCGAGGGGCACTTCTACGCGCCGATCGGCACGCTCGGGAGCGCGCCGACGTCCAACGTGAAGTTCGTGCTCGGCCTCTCGACGCGGTCAGGATTCGTGTTCGGCAGCTCGCCGTTCTTCGAGCAGCTGTTCACCCTCGGCGGCACGCAATTCTTCATCCCGCTGCGCGGCTATGACGAAGGGTCGATCACGCCCTTCGGCTACGACCCCAACGCCGGCGCGCAAATCAATCCCAACGCGTTCGGCAAGGCGTTCTTCTCGATGACGGGCGAGCTGGGCATGCGCGTGTCCCAGATGCTGTATCTGTCGGCGTTCTTCGATGCCGGGAACGTGTGGGCGCGCCCCGCGCTGTACGACCCGACCCGGCTGTTCCGGGGCGCCGGCCTCGGCGCGGCCATCATCTCTCCGCTGGGGCCGCTCGGCATCGATTACGCCTACGGCTTCGACCGGGTTGACTCCCTCGGCCGGCCGACGCCAGGTTGGAAGCTGCACTTCAAGCTCGGCAATTTCTTCTAAGCCACACCCACAGTCCTACCCGGGAGTTCCTGGTTTATGCAGCGTCTCGTGCTCGTTTCACTCGCCGCCGTCGCCGCGCTCGCGGTAGCGCCTCGTGTCGCGGCCGCCCAAGGCGGGTCGCCCGCGCCAGGGCCGTTGAAGATCGCCTATATCAACTCCCGGGAAATCCTGCAGCGCACGCCCGGCTACGCCGTCGCCGAATCCACGTATCTCAAGGAAGTGGATGGCTACCGCACCGAGATCCAGAAGCTGCAGCAGCAGCTCGACTCGGCGGTGACGGCGTTCGACCAGCAGTCGATCGCCTTGTCGCCGGCGGCCCGGCAGACGAAACAGCGCGACCTCCAGGCGATGCAGCAGCGCATGGAGACCCGCACCAACGAGCTGCAGGATCGCGCCCGCCAGCGGGAGCAGGAGCTGCTGGCGCCGATTCAGGCCCGCGTGAATTCGATCATCCAGGGCCTGCGCGCCGAGCTGAACTATGCGCTGATCCTCGACGCCGATGCCGCGGGAGGTTTGATCGCTGCGGCTGACCCAGCGCTCAACATCACGGCTCGCGTGCTGCAGCGCCTCTCGCAGGCCCAGTAAGCGGCGGCCCGGGCTGCCCCCCCGATGAATTCGGCGGGAACGCGGCCGCTCTCCGCGAGTGAGATCGCGGCGCTCACCGGCGGGCGGCTGGTGGGACCGGGCACCGTGACCGTCGCCGGGATCGCGCCGCTGGAGCGCGCGGGTCCCGGCGATCTGTCTTTTCTTGCCGCGCCCCGCTACGTCCCCTACTTTCAGCGCACCAGCGCGTCGGTGGTTCTGGTGGCGCCCTCGCTCGAGTCGTCCGCGGGGGGGGCGGGGGGGGCGGGGGGGGGGCCGGAAACCCGGGTCATCGTGGACGATCCCTACGCGGCGCTGCTGGTGGTGCTGCCCGTGCTGTATCCGCAGGCCGTCTGGGAAGCGGGCGTCCATCCGACCGCCGTCGTCGGCCAGGGCGCCACGTGGCAGGAGCCGGTCGCGATCGGCCCGCACGTCTGTCTCGGCCGCGACGTGCAGCTGGGCCGCAACGTCCGCATCGGCGCCGGGTGCGTGCTGGGGGACGGCGTCGCGGTCGGGGACGACACGCAGCTCTACGCGGGCGTCACGCTGTACGCCGGCACGGCGCTCGGCAAGCGCGTGATCGTGCACGCCGGCGCGGTGCTCGGCAGCGACGGCTTCGGCTACATCCCCGGCACAGGCGGCGAAGCCCACCGCAAGATTCCCCACGTGGGGCGGTGCCTCATCGGGGACGACATCGAGATCGGCGCCAATACGTGCGTCGACCGCGGCAGCGTGGACGACACCGTGATCGGGTCGGGCACGAAGATCGACAATCTCGTCCACATCGCCCATAACGTGCGCATCGGCGCGCGTTGCCTCATCATGGCGCAGGCGGGGATCGCGGGCAGCGTGCAGGTGGAGGACGACGTGATTATCGGCGGGCAGGCAGGCATCTCGGATCATCTCACGATCGGGCACGGCGCGCGACTGCTCGTCCAATCGGGGACCATCGCCGACATTCCCGCCGAGGCGACGTACTTCGGCACGCTGGCCCACCCGCACCGCGAGTTTCTGCGCTCGCAGCTCGCGCTCTACCGGCTCGCCAAGATCGTGGATGACCTCGAGCGGCTCGTACAATCCAAAGCCGAGGCGCCTCCTGCCGTCACCGAGCGCTAGGCGCTCGGTCACGCGTCCCGCGGCACTGCGCGGCACGGGACTGCATACCGGCGCGACGACGGAGGCGACGTTCCTCCCCGCACCGGCCGGGCAGGGGATCGTCTTTCGGCGGACGGATCTCGCGGGCACGCCCGAGGTGCCGGCGCGGCTGACCGAAGTCGCGGCCGTCGAGCGCCGCACCGCGATCGGCCATGGTGCGGCCACGATCCACACCGTCGAGCATCTGCTGGCCGCGGTCGCCGCGCACGAGATCGACGATTTGACGATCGAGCTCACCGGGCCTGAGCCGCCGATCCTCGACGGCAGCGTGCAGCCGTACTTCGACGCGTTGACCAAAGCCGAGCCGGCGTCCGTGGGGGGCGAGGCATCGGTGCTGACCGTGCCGGCGCCGTTCACCGTGACCGAGAAGGACGCGGCGTACGTGGTCGCGCCCGCCAAGACGTTGCGGCTCACGGTCGCGATCGAATGGCCGCATCCGTTGATCGGGCGGCAGGCGGGGACGTACGAGGTGACGCCGGAGAGTTTCGCGGCGGAGCTCGCGCCGGCGCGCACGTTCGGCTTCACGCACGAGGTCGCCGAGCTGCAGGCGCGCGGGTTGATCAAGGGTGCATCGGAAACGAATGCGATCGTGCTCGACGATCGCGGCGTGGTGCACGGCGGGAAGTTGCGCTGGCCCGACGAATTCGTGCGGCACAAGGCGGCGGACATCCTAGGGGACCTGGCGCTGACCGGCGCCCGGATTCAGGCTCATGTGGTGGCGACGCGGCCCAGCCATGGCGGCAACATCGCGCTGGCGCGGGCGCTCGCTCGCGCAGGGAGGCGCACCGGAATGCCGGCGATGGACATCGCGAAGATCATGGACTACCTGCCGCACCGCTATCCGTTCCTGCTCGTAGACCGGATCATCGAAGTGGAAGGGCAGAAACGCATCGTGGGCATCAAGAACGTCACCATCAACGAGCCGTTCTTTCAGGGACACTTCCCCGGTCACCCGATCATGCCGGGCGTGCTCATTATCGAAGCGATGGCGCAGACCGGCGGCATGCTGTTGATGAGCCGCTTCGAGGGTCAGGATACGGCGAACAAGGTGGTCTACTTCATGTCGCTCGACAACGTGAAATTCCGGCGGCCGGTGGTCCCGGGGGACCAGATCCGCTTCGAGCTCGACATGATTCAATTCCGCGGCAAGACGTGCCGCATGAAGGGCGTGGGGTACGTGGACGGCCAGGTCGTCGCGGAAGCGGAAATGATGGCGATGGTGGTCGATAAGTGATTCATCGAACCGCGCTGGTCGACCCGACCGCCGAGCTCGGCGCCGATGTGTCGGTCGGCCCGTACTGCGTGATTGGGCCGCGCGTGACGGTGGGCGAGCGCTGCAGCATCGCCGCGCACGCCGTGATCGAGCGCCATACGCGCGTCGCCGAAGGCGTGAAGATCGGCTACGGGACCGTCATCGGGAACGACCCGCAGGACCTCAAGTACAAGGGCGAAGAAACGTGGGTGGAAATCGGCAGCGGCACGATCATTCGCGAATACTGCACGATCAACCGCGGCAGTACCGCCACCGGCAAGACCACGATCGGGGCGCGCTGTTTTCTCATGACGTACGTCCACATCGCCCATGACTGCGTCATCGGCAACGACGTGATCATCGCCAACTCGGTGCAGATGGCCGGCCACGTCACCGTGTACGATCGGGCCATCATCAGCGGCCTCGTGCCGATCCATCAGTTCGTGCGCATCGGCACCTATTCGTTCGTCGGCGGCGGCTCGCGGGTCAACCAGGACGTGCCGCCCTACACCAAGGCGGCCGGCAATCCCGTCCATCTCTACGGCCTGAACTCCGTCGGGCTGCAGCGCGCCGGGTTCTCGCCCGAGCTCAAGCTGACGCTGAAGCGCGCCTACCGCCTGGTGTTCAACTCCGATCTGACGGTCAGCCAGGGCGTCGCGCGCGCGCGCGTCGAGCTGCCCCAGGTGCCGGAGGTCGAAACGTTCCTCCAGTTCATCGAGGCATCGCAGCGCGGGGTGATGGTATGAAGGGAAGGGGGAAGGGCGACGGGGGAAGGGTTCGGCCGGTCCGTGTCGGTGTGGTGGGTGCGGGCGCCCTCGGCTTCCACCACATCCGGCTCCTCAAGAAGATCGAAGGCGCGGATCTCGTGGGGTTCTACGACCACAACCCGCCGCGTGCCGCGCAGGTCGCCAAGGAGCTCGAGACGACCGCGTTCCCGTCGCTCGAGGCGCTGCTGGACCGTGTCGAGGCGATCACCGTCGTCGTGCCGACGCCGGCGCACGTGGACGTCGGGCTGGCGGTGCTGGAGCGGGGCATCCACGCGCTCATCGAGAAGCCGCTCGCCGACACGTTGCCGGGCGCCGAGCAGCTGGTGAACCTCGCCCGGCAGCGCGGCGTGTGCCTGCAGGTCGGTCACGTGGAGCGATTCAATCGCGCCGTGCGGGCCGCGGGCGCGTACCTCGACGAGCCGCGGTTCCTGCAGACGGAACGGCTGGCGCCGTTCCAACCCCGGGGCACCGACGTCGCGGTGATCCTCGACCTGATGATCCACGATCTGGACCTGATCCTCGAGCTGGTTCGCTCGGAGGTCGGGGAGGTGCGGGCGACCGGCGTCCCGATTCTCACGCCGCACGTCGACATCGCCAACGCCCGGGTCGAGTTCGCCAACGGCGCGGTGGCGATCATCACCGCGAGCCGCGTGTCGCGCGAGCGCACGCGCAAGCTGCGCATCTTCCAGCCGACGGGATACTTCTCGCTCGATCTGGCACAGGGGAACGGCCACTTCTACCGCCTGAAATCGGGCTGGCAGGGATTCGGCGCCACGACGATCGAAGAGATCGTGGAGCACGTGCGTCTCGACGCACCCGAAGCGGAGCCGTTGAAGCTGGAGCTGGAGAGTTTCCTGCGCGCGGTGCGCGGCGACGGGGACGTCGTCGTGACGGGCGCGGCTGGGCTGCAGGCGCTGGCACTCGCCTATCGCGTCGCCGACGCCATCAGCGCTTCGCCGCTCGCCGCCGCGCGGCCGTGAGCCCTTCTTCCCACCCCCGCATCTACATCTCGGCGGGCGAACCATCGGCGGATGCGCATGCCGCCGCGGTCGCGACCGCGTTGCGCCGCCGCATCCCCGGATTGGAGCTGGAAGCGCTCGGCGGGCCGCTGCTGGAGCGCGCCGGCGTGCGCGTGCTCGACCGGATGGAATCGTTCTCGGTCGTCGGATTCGTCGAGGCCCTCGCCAAGATCCCCGCACACTACCGGCTGTTGGGGAGGGTCAAGCAGGCGTTCAACGAAAAACGCTACGATCTGGTCATCCTCGTCGATTACCCAGGGTATCACCTCCGTGCCGCCGCTGCCGCCTCGGCCGCCGGGATCCCGGTGCTGTACTACATCGCGCCGCAGATGTGGGCCTGGGGCCCGAAGCGCGTGCGCAAGCTCGCCAGCGTGAATCGGCTCGCCGTCATCCTGCCGTTCGAGGAAGCGTTTTTTCGCGAACGCGGCGTGGCCGCGACCTTCGTCGGGCATCCGCTCAAGGACCGGCCGGCCCCGCCGTCACGGGTAGACGCACGGCGCGCCCTCGGCCTCGACCCCGGCCGGCAGACACTCGGGCTCTTTCCGGGGAGCCGCGCGCAAGAAGTGAAGCGGCACTGGGCCATGTTTCGCGCGGCGGCGGCGCGCGTCGCCGCCGCGCGCGCCGATCTGCAGATCGTGGTGGCCGGCACGTCGGGTGCGGAGTACCCCGACCCGGGCGCGATCACGGTGCATCAGGGCGATCCGCTACTCGTGTTTGCCGCGGCCGACGCGGGAATCTGCAAGTCGGGCACGACGACACTCGAAGCGGCGATCGCCGACGTGCCGATGGTCATCACCTATCGCGTCCATCCGATCTCGTCGTTCATCGCGTTCCGCGTGCTCCGCGTGCCGTGGGTGGGGCTCGTGAATCTCGTCGCCGGGTACGAGGTGGCGCCGGAGTTCCTGCAGCGTCGCGCGACGGCCGAAACGCTGGCCGACGGGGTCCTGCCGCTGCTCGATGCCGCCAACCCCGTCACCCGACGCCAGCGGGAAGGGTTGCAGCTGGTGCGCGATCGCCTCGGCGCGCCCGGCGCGGCGGACCGCGTGGCCGAGCTCGCGGCCGGACTGATCAGATGAAACTCCGCTGGGCGGAGCCGATCGCGACACGGATCGGATCGTCATTGGTCCGTGCCCTGGCCGCGACGTGGCGCTACCGCGTGACGGGGTACGACTACATACGGGCGTTGCGCGAGTCGCGGCGCCCGTTCGTATTCGTTCTCTGGCACAGCCGCATTCTGCCGCTCTTGTACCGGCATCGTGACGAGAACGTCGTCATGCTGATCAGCCGCCACCGGGACGGCGGCTACCTCGCCGACCTGGGGACGCGCTGGGGGTACCGCTCGGTGCGCGGCTCCACGCGGCGTGGAGGCGAGGTGGGGTTGTTGGGAATCGTGCGGGCGTTGGAAGGAGGCGCCGAGGTGGCGATCACCCCCGACGGGCCCCGCGGACCGGCCGAGCGGGTGCAGCCGGGCGCGATCGCCGCCGCGCAGCACGCCGGCGTGCCGATTGTGGCCGTGGGCGCGCGCGTCGCCTCGGCGTGGTACCTGGGTTCCTGGGATCGCCTGTGCATTCCCAAACCGTTCAGCACCATCGACGTGACGTACGCGCCGCCGATCGAGATCGCGGCAGGGAAGGAGGGATTGCGTCGAGGCATGGATATCGTATCCCGAAACCTGCACACGGTCATGGGGGGGGCGGGGGGAACCGCGTGAGCGGTCAGCGCCTCGCCCAATGGCTGTGGTGGAGCAACGCGGTGCCGGCGCGCGCGGCGCGCGGCGCGCTGCTCCCCGTCGCGTTCTTGTACCGCACGATCATGAGCGCGCGGGCGAAGGCGTTCGCCCGCGGGTGGCTCCGCCAGCGGGCGTTGCCGTTGCCGGCAATCGCGATCGGCAATCTTGCCGTCGGCGGGGCGGGGAAGACGCCGCTGGCGGCGTGGACGGCGGCGTTCTTCGCCCGCCGCGGGGTGAAGCCCGGGATTCTCTTGCGGGGATATCGCGGCGACGAGCAAGCCGTGCATCAACGGCTGGTGCCGGAGGCGATCGTCGTGCCCGAGCCCGACCGTGTGAAGGGCGCGGAGCAGGCGCGGGCGAAAGGCGCGCGGGTGCTCGTGCTCGATGACGCCTACCAGCGGCTCAATGTCCGCCGGGATGTCAACGTTGCGGTCGTGAGCACCGAGAGCTCGCCGCCGCGCCATGTGGCGTGGCCGCTCCCCGCCGGCCCGTGGCGCGAGGATTGGAGCGCGCTGGGGCGCGCCGACGTCATCGTCATCACGCGCCGCCGCGCCGCGGTGGCCGAGTCGCGCGCACTCGCGGGACGCATCGCGGCACGGTGGCCGGACGCCGTGGTGGCGAGTGTGCACCTCGCCCTCGATAGTCTGGTGGGCCTCCGCTCGACGCGGCGCGTGGAGCTGTCGGCCCTCGCGAAGCGGCGCGTGATCGTGGCCGCGGGCATCGCCGAAGCTGCGCAGCCGCTGGCCCGCTGATGCTCCGGAACCGCTCGTCGCTCAGCTCGCGCTGCGCTGGGAATTGAACGGCGACGCCGTCGAGCGAGTCCTGGAAGGGGTACTGAAAAGGGTGGTATGAGCGAACCTGCGATTATCCGTCCCGACAAGCAGACGTTTCTCGCCGAGGAGAATCCCTTCGAGGCGATGATGGAGCGCTTTGACCACGCCGCGAAACTGCTGAATCTCGATCGCGGCTTGTACAAGGTGCTCCGCAATCCCGAAAAACAGATCATCGTCTCCGTCCCGATCCTGCGCGACTCGGGAGAGGTCGAGGTCTACACCGGCTACCGCGTGCTCTACAACACCTCCCGCGGCCCCGCCAAAGGCGGCATCCGCTTCGATCTCAACGTCACCCTGGAGGAGGTCAAGGCGCTGGCGGCGTGGATGACGTGGAAATGCGCTCTAGTGAACATCCCGTTCGGGGGCTCGAAGGGTGGTGTCGTGTGCGACCCGAGCACGATGTCGATGGCGGAGCTTGAGAAAGTGACGCGGCGCTACACCTCCAGCATCATCGAGATTTTGGGCCCTGATTCGGACGTCCCGGCACCCGACGTGAATACCAACGAGCGCGTGATGGCGTGGATCATGGATACGTATTCCATGCACAAGCGCCACACCGTGACGGCGGTCGTGACGGGGAAGCCGGTCGAGATGGGCGGCTCACTCGGGCGGCGCGAGGCGACGGGGCGCGGCTGCATGATCGTCACGCGCGAAGCGCTGGCGAAGCTGGGGATGAGCTTCAAGGGTGCCCGCATCGCCGTGCAGGGCTTCGGCAACGTGGGATCTGTCGCCGCCGACCTCATGGCAAAAGAGGGGGCGGTCATCGTCGCTGTCTCCGACAAGTCGACCGCGCTGTACAATCCGAAAGGTCTCGACGTGCAGGAGCTCCTGAAGTGGGTCACGGAGCGTCGCCAGCTCGCCGGTTACACGAAGGCCGAAACGATCTCGCACGAGCAGGTCTTGACCGTCGACTGCGAGGTGTTGATCCCCGCCGCCACCGAGAATGTCATCACCCGCAAGAACGCTGCCCACATCAAAGCCAAGATCATCTGCGAAGGCGCGAACGGCCCCACCAGCGCAGCCGCCGACAAGATTCTCGAGGACAAAGGGGTGTTCGTGATTCCCGACATCCTCGCCAACGCCGGCGGCGTGACGGTGAGCTATTTCGAGTGGGTGCAGGACCGCGGCGGCTATTTCTGGGACGAGGACACCGTCAACCGGCGGCTGGAGGCGATTCTCGTCCGCTCGTTCGGCGAGGTGATGGGGATGGCGGCAAAGCACAAAGTCGCCAACCGCATTGCGTCGTACATCGTCGCCGTAGACCGGGTGGCGGCTATGCACCGGCTACGCGGCATGTATGCCTGATGCGCTATCGCGTCCTCGCCTTGGGAGGCAGCCGCATGAAGAGCGCGGCGCTCCGCGCGGCCTGTGACGACTACCTGAGCCGGATCCGGCACTACGCCAAAATCGAGGAGGCGCGAAGGGTACCTGCGGACTCGCGCCTCATTGCATTAGCGCAAAACGGTGAGGCATGGACCTCGGAGCAGCTCGCCGATCTCACCGGCCGCTGGGACATGGAAGGG